>Ga0194053_10000782_pt1 | contig 22343 bp, 18 predicted proteins | sample SepL228m_MetaG_FD_161684 | JGI IMG/M metagenome (GOLD analysis project Ga0194053, IMG submission 161684) | Anoxic zone freshwater microbial communities from boreal shield lake in IISD Experimental Lakes Area, Ontario, Canada - Sep2016-L227-8m | ecosystem: Environmental > Aquatic > Freshwater >... | reverse complement strand
GGCGCTCAACCGGGCGAATTCGAGCACCCAATGCTCGTAGTCCTTCTTGTCCGCCTCGGTCGGCGTGGTTCCCTTGGGCAGCGTTTCGGAGGGAGGGACCAGCGTGACCCAGACCTTGATATGATGCTGCCGGGCAAGCGGCAGGAAGGCTTTGAAGTCCTCGAACTCGATCTGCTTGGAGCGGAAGAGCCAATGGTAGGTGTTGGCGCGGATGTCCAGCAGTTCGGCGATCAACTTCTGCTGGTCAACGTGGCCGTCGGGCATCTTCGGCGCGCCCGCATAGGTTCCGAAGCATCCCCGCAGGGCGGCGGTGCGGTCCACCGCGGTTGCCGATTGCGCGCTGAGCGAGAGGGCGCAGATCAAGAGCGCCCAGGCAAGGTTCTTTAAGTGTTTCACCCGGTTATAATACCGATGCCGCTCCTGACTGGAAGCATTTCGTGCGGTCCTTGATTCAGACGGACGTATCTCGCCAGGACCGCCGACGTTCGCCGTATGCCACTCGCTGCGCCGGACCTGCCCGCTACCCCCACCAATCTGGCCCCGGCACCATCCCAGGACCGGCTACGGCGACGCAACGGTGACTCCCTGGAGGGACCACGGTGAGTCTCCCATGTGGGTCAACCCACATGGGACACTCACCAGTATATCGCCGTGGTGACGTCATTGTCCCCCCGGCACTGCTGGCTGGGATCCTGTGATTGCTGCTGGCCATAGGAAGGGACCTTCCCGCCCTGCCGGTGAATCCTGAAACTTACACCGTCTCAGAGGTGGATAGGGCACCGATGGGCGCTGGCATTGGGGTGATCCCAAACCCGTGGGTTTAGCCAAGTCTCCTCCAGCGGGGCTCCCGTCTCCCGGTGGTGGTGGCCAGATACGCCCGATTCAGGCTCGCTTTCTTCGCCGCGGCGGGTTTGACTTCGGCCAGGCAATCCAAGCTACCCCTGATGTCTGGCGACGTAATGATCGAGTGCGAGAGGCTGACCAAGCGGTTCGGCACCTTCACGGCTGTTGACCACGTCAGCTTCAAGATCGGGAAGGGGTCCATTTTCGGCTTCCTTGGCCCGAACGGCTCGGGCAAATCCACCGTGATCCGCCTGCTATGCGGGCTGCTCCAGCCGAGTGACGGCCAGGCGCGCATCGCCGGCCTGGACGTGGTGCGCGAGTTGGACCAGATCAATCCCTCATCGGGTACATGTCCCAGAAGTTCTCGCTCTACGACGAGCTGACGGCGCACGAGAACCTGACCTTTTACGCCCGGCTCTACGGGCTGCGGGGTGCCGCGCTCAAGCAACGCTACGACCAGCTGGTGGGGCTGACCCACCTGGAGCCCTATCTTTCGCGCCGGGCGGGGCTGCTCTCCGGCGGCTGGCGCCAGCGGCTGGCGATGGCCTGCTCCCTGATGCATCGCCCGTCCGTGTTGTTCCTCGACGAGCCGACCGCCGGGATAGACCCGGTCGCACGGCGCGAGCTGTGGGATCTGCTGTTCGAGTTCTCCAGCAACGGCATGACCCTGTTTGTCACGACGCACTACATGGACGAGGCGGAGCGCTGCTCGCACGTCGGCTACATCTACATGTCGAAGCTGGTCGTGTGCGGCGAGCCGGACGAGCTGAAGCAGCTGCCGCTGGTCAACCCGACGGACGCCCGGCGGATTGATGTGACCTGCGACCATGTCACCACCGGCTTGCAGGTCGTCCGCCGTCTGCCCGGCGTTCGCACGGCGACGGTCTTTGGCCAGTCCATGCACCTGCTCGTGGATAAGGACACCCCGGAGGATTTCATCCGCGCGGAGCTGGCCAGGGCGGGGATCCCGCACGCCGACATCCGCCCCATCGCGCCGTCCCTGGAGGATGTCTTTGTGACCCTCACCAGCAACGCCAACCAGGGGGGCGGCGCATGAAGCTCCCCTTCCGCGGATTCAGCGCGATCCTTTACAAGGAGTTCCTGGTCGTGTTCCGCGACCCGCTGACGCTCTTCTTCATGTTCGTGCCGCCGCTCATCCAGCTGGTCGCCTTCGGGTTTGCGCTGGACACGGATGTGAAGCACATCTCGACGTTGGTGCTGGACGAAGACCGCACCAGGGAGAGCCGCGAGCTGGTGGACCAGTTCGTGAACACGCAGACGTTCCGCGTGGTTGGCGAAGTGCACAGCGTGACCGAGCTGGCCGACGCCATCCGGCGCGGCCAGGCTTACGTGGGGCTGCAGATCCCCCCCGGCTTCACGCGCGACCTGGCGGCTGGCCGCACGGCGCGCGTCCAGGTGCTGATTGACGGCTCGAACTCGACCATCGCATCCTCCTCCTTGAACACGGCGATCAATGTCGGCTTCCGGAGCGCGATGCTTCGCCTCGTCGCCCGGACCGGCATGCGCGATCTGCCGGTCGAGGTGCGCCCGCAGATCCTCTACAACCCGGAGATGCGCGCCCCGAACTTCTTCGTCCCCGGCGTCATCGGCCTCGTCCTGCAAATCGCCACCATGTTCGCCACCTCCATGTCGCTGGTGCGCGAGCGCGAGCGCGGGACGCTCGAACAGTTGATGGTCAGCCCGCTCTCCCGCTGGGGCCTGATGCTGGGCAAGCTAGTGCCTTACCTGTGCATTGCCATGCTGATGGCCGCCGGCCTGATCGGCATCATGCAGTCGGTGTTCCGCGTGCCGATCGCGGGAGACATCCGGGCGCTGGTGATTGCGACCCTGCTCTATCTCTTTGCGCTGCTCAGCCTGGGCCTGCTCATCTCGACGCGCGCCCAGAACCAGATCCAGGCGCTGCAGATGTGCATGGTCTTCATTCTCCCTTCGATATTCTTTTCCGGCTTCATCTTCCCGCGCGAGACCATGCCGTGGATCTTCTACGCCATCGGGACGATCCTGCCAGCCACATATTACATCGAGCTGCAGCGCGCCATCGTGCTGCGCGGCGCCTGCCTGGCCGACTCCTGGGCAAACATCGCGGTGCTCGCCGGAATGGGGGTGGGAGTCTTTAGCCTGTGCGCCCTCCAGTTCAAACAGAAGATGGCATGAGCATGGATGGCAGCATGGATCAACCCCCGGAGCAAAAGAAGGCATCGCGCCTGCGCCTGCGGGTGACCACGGCGGCGGAGTCGCGCCTGCGCGCCGGCCATCCCTGGCTGTTTGCCGAGAGCATTCGCGAGCAGAACCGCCCCGGCCGGCTGGGTGAGCTGGCCGTGATCTACGATCGTCGGGACTGCTTCCTCGCGCTGGGTTTATTTGATCCTGATTCGCCGATTCGCGTGCGGGTGCTGCGCGCGGGCAAGCCGCTGGCGATTGATCCGGCCTGGTGGTCGGCGCTGCTCGACCAGTCGTTGCAGCGGCGGGAGGGGCTGTCTGATGAGCAGACCACCGGCCTCCGCTGGATCAACGGCGAGAGCGATGGCTGGCCGGGCCTGGTGCTGGACCGCTACGACCGGACGCTGGTGCTGAAGCTCTACACCGCCGCCTGGCTGCCACGCTTCGATGAGGTCCTCGCGCTGATCGCCGGGTGCCTGCGTCCCGAGCGCGTCGTGCTGCGGCTCAGCCGCAACATCCAGGAGCTGGCCGGGAAGCAATTCGGGAAAAAGGACGGAGAAGTGGTGTCCGGAGCGCCGCTGGATGGGCCGGTGGTATTCCAGGAGTCGGGCTTGCGATTTGAGGCCGATGTGTTGCACGGGCAGAAGACCGGCTTTTTCCTCGACCAGCGTGATAACCGGCGGCAGGTGGAATCGCTGGCGCCCGGGCGCCGGGTGCTGAACGCCTTCAGCTTCTCCGGGGGCTTTTCGCTGTATGCCGCGCGCGCGGGAGCGGTTAGCGTGATCGACCTGGACATCAGCGCCCATGCGCTGGCTGGCTCGCAGCGGAACTTTGCGCTCAACCAATCGCTGGCGTCCGTCGCCGCGTGCCGCCATGAGATCATCCAGGCCGAGGCATTTCGCTGGCTCGGCGAGCAGCGGGAGCGCGTATTTGATCTGATCGTGCTGGATCCGCCTTCGTTTGCGAAGCGGGAAACGGAGCGGGAGGGCGCGGCGCAGGCCTATGGCCGGCTGGCGAGGCTCGGGGTCGAACGCCTGGCGCGCGGAGGCATCCTGGTCGCCTGCTCATGCTCGGCCCACGTGACAAGGGATGAGTTCTTTGCGGCCGTGCGCCAGTCGGCCGCGGCCGCCGGGCGTGCTTTCGACGAACTGCAGATCACCGGGCACGCCCCCGACCATCCCGCCGCCTTCAAGGAGGCAAGATACCTGAAGGCGATCTATTTGAAGGAACGGAAGGTTGGAGCCGCGGCCGGGTGAACCGCATTGCGCTCCACCAATTCCCGGTCAGGTGCCTTTCCCGTGCTGGACGGCTATCTTGAGAAACTCCGGCAGGGTTAGCAGTTGCGCGTCAGCGCTGAGCGTACGGCTTGCTGCCGCCAGCGAGACAATCGCCCCCGGCTCCGGCTTGAGCGCGGCAAACTGCTGCCTGAATTGCCGGATGGGATCCGCCATCTCGATCCTGGGGGTGGCCGAGAGCTTGAACTCGAAGGGATACAACCTCGCGCCCGGCCCCTCGATCAGCAGGTCCACTTCCAGCCCCGTCCTGGTGCGGAGGTAGAACAAACGCGGGGATTCACCGCGCGCCGCAAACGATTTGAGCGTTTCCTGGATGCAGAAGTTCTCGAAAAGCGGCCCGGCCAGGGGCCCCTGCAGGAGGGCAGCCTGATCGCGCAACCCTGTCAGATAACACACCATTCCGGAATCGAGGAAATACACTTTTGGCGCTTTGGTGATGCGCTTGCCGAGATTGTTGTAATACGGTGGCAGCAGGTAGATGATGCGGCAGGCTTCCAGAATGGATATCCACCGTTTGATCGTATTAACGGCCACCCCTGTTTCCGTGGCCAGGGTGGACATGTTGAGGATCTGCGCGCAACGGGACGCCAGCAGTTGCAGGAACCGCTCGAACTCCCTCAGGCTGCCGATGTCATACAAAGACCGGATGTCCCGTTCCAAGTAAGTTCGGACATAGGCCCCGTACCACCGGTGGGCGTCTAACTTCGCCTGCAACACCGGTTCCGGATACGAACCGCGCAAACAGGCATCAACAAAGGCGGCCCGCGGCTCCCCGGCCAGGTGCCCTTTTCCCGGGCAGCGCGTCTTTTCCTCCAGGCAGAATGGCAGCAACTCCAACAGCCCGATGCGCCCGGCCAGGCTTTCTCCCAGCCCCTTCATCAAAACAAACTGCTGGGATCCTGTCAGCAGAAACTGTCCCGGTTGCGCGCGATGGCGGTCCACTCGCAGCTTCAGCCGTGGCAGCAGGGAGGGCGCGTATTGGATTTCGTCAATGACCACCCGCGGCCCCGCCGATTCGAGCAGCAATTCAGGATCGCCTAACGCCTGCTGGAGCACCAGCGGATCATCCAGCGTCAGGTAGGCATACTTCGCAAAAACCTCCTGCAGGAGGGTGGACTTGCCCGACTGGCGCGGGCCGGTCACCGCCACGACCGGAAACTGCCCGACCATCTCCCGCAACGCCGGTTCGATCGAACGATGGATGTAGGGTGTCATGCGGGGGTCAGCCTACTTCCGGCCTCAGCGGGAGGCAAATCCAAATTTGCTTTCTCATGGCAAATCTGGCCTATAGAGCAGTTCCTGGTGTGGGGAGTAGCGCTCAAATGCACTTCCACGCCCTGCGCTCAAAAGAGCCGGACCTGTTCTTGCGCGGCCCCTAAACCCGCGCGAGCAGCTTGTGCGACGTCAGAACAGGTTGTTCACCAGGATGCCCATGACGCTGAGCGGCCCCTGGTCTTCGAGGCCTTCGGTGGCCTTGTCGAGCTTCTGGAGGGACATCTTGGCGTTCTTGTAGAACTCCTGGTCGTTCACGAGCTTGCCGACCGTGCCCTGGCCCTGGTTCACCTTCTGCAGGATTTCCTTGAGGTTGGTCATCGAGGCGGTGGCCTCGCGATAAAGGGTCTCGTCCTTCACGAGCTTGCCGACGGTCCCCTGACCGGAGTTGACCTGGTCCACGATCTTGCGCGCGTCGGCGATCGCCTGCTTGATCTCGACGGACGTGCTCTGCAGGTTGGTGACGGTGGCGAGCGCGGAGTTGTAGAGCGTTTCGTCCTTCACCAGTTTGCCCACCGTGCCTTTGCCCTGCGCTATCTGGGTGGAAAGCTCGTAGGAGATGGACTGTAAGTTCGAGATGGTGGCGGTGATCGGGGCTTTGTTGGCCTCCACGATGTCAATGAGCGGCCCGACCAGCTTGTCAATCTTGACGCCGGTGAAGCTCTTGGTGAGGTTTTCAACGCCGACGGCAACGTTCTGCAGCTTCTGCATCATGGCGCTGAGGTCGGGCTGTTCGACGCTGCTGATCAGTTGGTCGTCCTTGATGTAGTCTGAGCTGGGCTTGCCGAAATCAACCGCGACAAAGTTCTGCCCCAGCAGCCCGGTGAACTTGATTGCCGCAACGCTGTCGGTCTTCACGCCCGCGTCCTTGCGCACCTTCATTGTCACCCGCACCTTGTTGTTGGTTTCGTCGAGCCTGATCCGTTCGACGCGCCCGATCTCCACCCCTGCCATTTTGACGCGGTCGCCTTCCTTAAGCTCCTGGGCGCTGGTGAACAGGGCATGCACGTGGTAGCCGGGCCGGAAGAGTTCGATCCCGCCGACCATTTCCAAGATGATGGCGGCGGCAAGCACCGCCAGGGCCACGAAGAGCCCGAGTCGGGTTTCAAGAGTGTTTCTCATACGGTGTCCTTTGGTTAAAGCCGCTTAAAGCTGGCATGGAGGAATTGTTCAACGAGCGGATCGGGGTTGCGCCTGACCTCATCGGGCGTGCCGATCGTCAGAATCCTGCCCTTGTTAATCACGGCGATGCGGTCGGCGACCCCGAAGGCGAGGTCGCGATCGTGCGAGACGACCAGCGAGGTGACCTGGATGCGCTGCTTGAGGTTGACGATCTCCTCGGCGATGACCACCGATGACAGCGGGTCGAGCTCGCTGGTGGGTTCGTCATAGAGGATCAACTGCGGCTCGATCACCAGGGCGCGGGCAATGGCGACCCGCTTCTTCATGCCCCCGGACAGGTCGCTGGGCATCCTTTCTTCCGTGCCCTTGAGCCCCACCACCTCGAGCTTCTCGGTGACAATGCGGGCGATTTCCTCCGGCGACTTGAGACGATGTTCGGCCAGGTAAAGCCCGACGTTCTCGCCGACGGTGAGCGAATTGAGCAGGGCGCCGGATTGAAAGACCATGGCCATGCGGTATTGGCTCATGACCTCGGGCGATCGCACCGGTTTGCCGGCGATGAGGATTTCCCCCGCGTCGGGCTCTTCCAGGCCGATGAGATGCTTGAGGAGAACTGTCTTGCCGCTGCCGCTAGGGCCCATGATCACGAAGATTTCACCCGGCTGAACGTCGAAGTCGAGGCCCGCAAGCACATCCTGGCCGGCGAAGGCTTTGCGCAGCCCGCGCACGCGCACGCTGACGCCGCCTGGATGGGAGGGGGTGCTGGTCATCACTTCAACAGGATCCGGGTCAGGAGGTAATCGGAGAAGACGATCAGCACGATGGAATTGACGACCGCCTTGGTGACCGAGCGGCCGATTCCGCGCGGCCCGCCCCGCGTGATCAGGCCCTGGTGGCAGGACACGGTCGCGATGATCAGGGCAAAGGCAAAGCTCTTGAAAACGCCATTGGCAACGTCCTGGACATTAACCGTGTCGCGAAGCGCGGAGAAGAAAGCTGCAAAGGAGATCGCGATGTGGTCGTTGGCCACGCAGACCAGCGCGCCGCCCAGCCAGCCTACGAGGATGGCGAACGTCACCAGCAGCGGCAGGGCGAGGGCGATGGCCACCAGACGCGGCAGGACCAGGTAATGGATCGGGCTGATGTTCATCGTGCGCAGCGCGTCAATTTCCTGGTAAACGCGCATCGAGCCGATTTCGGCAGCCATGGCGGAGCCAATCCGGCCGGCAATCAGGATGGACATCATCACCGGGGCCAGCTCCTTGCAGATCGAAAAGCCGACCACTCCGCCGACGTAGCTGCCCAGGCCGCGCTCGACCAGCAGCGGGCCGGTTTGGAGCGCGATGACGCCGCCGATGAAAAACGAGAGGATGCAGACCATCAGGAGGCTTGCGTTGCCGATCTCGAAGAACTGGTCGCTCACCTTCTGGCGTTGACGCCACGTCGCCGGCAGCGCCAGCAGCGTGCTCCAGAACAGGATGACCATTTCTCCGACGTTTTGAAACATGGCGGGGCTAAGGGTGGAAGGGGTTCAGCGGCTGTTTGGCCGCGGTCTCAGTCTTGTAGTGGCGTTCAGTTCCAATCATGGATGATCATGCCTGAGTTCCGCCTTCCCGCCAATTCATTTTTGCGGCTGGAAGAACCAGCGCGCTCGCTTGCCCTGGGCATCCTGCCGCTCCTGGTAAAGCCCGAAGAAGAGGGAGGTTTTCCTGCAGTCCGGCGTGGTTTCGCGCCGGTAGAGATTCCACAGCAGCGATTGGCTCGCCGCCCCGGTCCTGGGATTGCGCTCGGAACGCCAGAACGACCAGAGGGGCGAGTAATCCCGGTCAGCGCTCTTGTTGTTCGGCAGGTAGGGCTCCAGGAGAGCCAGAACCTGAAAGCGGGTGTTGCCGTTGAAATCGCGGCGCCAGGTGTAGAGCGGCCAGCAGTCAACCCGGTGCCGCGCAGCGCCCGTTTCGGTGTTCCGCTCTTTGGTGTCCGAATACAGGAAGAAGCAGATGCGTGTGCGTGTCCGGTCCAGGGGGGCGGACTGGAGATGGCTGTACTTGTAAACCGGCCACAGGTAGGAAATGTTCTCAAGGTAAGCATTGTGTCCGCGGCTGAAGAACGGGGACACGCGGGTCATGGTCTTGCCCTCGCCGCGGGCGATGACAACAAAAGGCCACGGCACCTCCCACTCACGGTACTTCTTCTCGCGGTCATCAATCCAGGAGAAGAACGGCCAGAGCACTGTGGTCGAGTCGCGCTGGGGCGAGCGCAGCAGGCTGTAAGCGGGGATCGAGCCCTGAATCCACTGGGGGTTGTCGGCCCCGATGCCGGCCTTTTGCTGGAAGTAAAACGGCCACAGCAGGAAGAACTTGTCGTGCCCCGCGATGGTCTGAACCTCGTTGAAGCCGTTGGTTTTGGTGGTCACGTCCTTGCGCTCGATCCCATAGAACGGCCAGAGCTGCCAGCCGCTCAATGCCGTGCCCTGCCGGCGGTGAAAGAAGGGATACAGGTAATTGTCCGTCACCACGTCCGCCTTGCGCGATTGAATGTAGAAGGGGAACATGACGAAGAAGATCTCCTCGCGGAAAAGCCGGTTCTTCAGGCGCCCGTAGAATGGAAGCACAGCCGTGTAGTTCTCGTTCGTGACCGAGGATTTCTGGCGGAAGTAAACGGGGAAGATCGTGAAGCGTTCACGTTCATCCTCGGTCTGTGTAGGGCCGCCGGCGAAGCTTAGCAGTTGGAAGATGTGCCAGCGGTAGTGGTCCCCGAAGCGGTCGTAGGTGATTACCGGGTAAACCACGTCAATCTCCTCGGATTCCGTGGCCGGGTCCTCCGTGCGCGAAAACAGGGGCGGCACGGCCCAGGTCCGCTGCGTATCCCGCTCCTCCGAGTAGAAAAAGGGGCCAACAGCTTCAGTCCGGTGGCCGGAATCCAGTGTCAGGTTGAATTCATCAAACAGGAAGCCCACGTGCGGACCATCAGCCCCGGAAGCCCCAGCGGTCAGGCCCAACAGGCAGGCGATGCAGGCAAGAACGGATAGCATGGTCATCCGATGCGCCATTTCAGGTGAAGAAAAAGAAATATTCTTACCAAATCTCATGCCAGGGGCGGATGCGAATTACACACAAAACGTTTGGTTACAGCCCAATAGTGGCAGGCGATAACGTTATCGCCAAAGTCATCGGGCAGGGCAAATCTCTTTTTAACATTATTATTGACAACAAACAGCATTGCCTTAAAGTTGCATTACTGACTTGAGGTTTTTTTACCTCGGTTCCTCCCGACCCAGTGTCGATCGTGCATTGTCGACACTGGGTTGTTCTTTTCCTGCACGGGAACGCAGCAGCAGGTTTAACAATGCCGGCAGGAACGTCAAGCCGGCAATCATGCAGGTCGCCAGGCCGGCTGTCATGACACAACCGAGGCTTTTTATCCCCTGATGCCGCGCCAGCATGAGGCTCCCGAAACCCGCCATGGCCGTCAATCCGGAGACGAGGACCGCTTTTCCGGTGCTGCGCGCCAGGATGTTGGGAGTCTGCTCCTCTGCGAAGCGGTTAAGGATATGGATGCCGTTGGTGACACCAATGCCGATCACCAGCGGGAGGGTCATGATGTTCGCCGGGTTGAGCGGGACGTGGAGCCACCCCATCAAGCCCCCCAGCCAAAGGGATCCGATCGCCACAGGCAGCAGCGACAGGACGACTGCGGAGAGGCTGCGGAAATGGAGGAAGATCAGGATGGCAATGGCGGCCAGCGAATACCATGCGGCATCCTCGTAGCTGCTCTTGAGCAGGTCGGTGTAGTGGTAGAGCTGAACCGGGGTGCCGGTCACGTTGGGATCCACTTGCTCCAGCTGCCGGAGGAACTCCCGCTGGTTTTCCCGGTTCCAGATGTCCTTCTTCGGGTTGACCATCAGCAGGTGCTTGCCGGTCACCCCCACGAAGCGGTTGCGCAGTGCGCTCGGCAGGTCTTCGATGCGCAACGGAGCGCGGTTGTCTTGGGTTTGGAGGGCGCGGAATGTCTCTCCCACGTCGTCAAGGAGCGCCCGCTGAAACTCGGCCAGCTTGAGCGAATTGGTGACCGCGCGGGCTTCGTCGCCCCTGAACAGCTCCTTGCGCAGTTCCTCGATGGCATCACATAAGCTCGTGAGCTGCTTGCTCAACGCAGGATCCTCGTTCTGGACCTGGTCTGCCGCCATTTCAAAATAGCCATAGGCGTAGTAAAGCGTCTGGCTCAGCCTGGTCAGGTCCACCGGCCGCGTATCAGGCGCCGGAAAGTGAATGGAGCTGATTTCCTGTTTAAGGCTGCCGATCATCGCGAGCTTGCGGGTCGAATCCTCCGCCAGGAATCTGGCCATGGAATCAACGCCCGCAACCGTTGACAGGTTGGTAAGCTGCTGCTCAAGCGCAATCGCCTGCTGAAGATTCGTGGCGACAACCGCGGCAAAAAGCACCGACTTTGGGCTGGCGTTGGTCTGGTTTGGAGCGCAGTTCGTGGCCGAGATGAGGTCCTTCTCGAACTCGACGGCCGGCAGCCCCGCGCTCTGCATGTTGAGCAGGTTGTAATCGAAATAGACCTTGCTGAGCTGGGTGGCCGCCAGGGCGCACAGCGCGAGGGTGACGCCCATCACCAGCGCCGGCCGCTCCAGCCAGAGGTTTTCGATGCGCGCGCGCTTCTCCGCCAGGCTTCCGGCCTGCCGGGAGAGGGGGCGGCTTGCCGGGGCGGCCTGCTCATGGTCAATGAGGTTCTGGTGGCCGCCCAGAAGCAGAACCGGCAGCATGGTCAGCATCGGGATGAGGCATACCAGCAGCCCGCCGCCGCAGATAATCCCCATTTCCTGGATCCCCTTGAAGTCGGTCAGCCCCATCGCCAGAAATGCCCCGGCGGTGGTGAACGCGCCGGTGAAAATGCCCTGGCCGGTGAACACCATCGCCTTGGTCAGGGCCGCTTCCTGGCTCCGGCCCCGGCGCAGCTCCTCCTCGTAGCGCGAAATCAGATGCACCCCGTAGTCAATGGCCAGCCCGATCAGGATCGGCACAAAAGTGATGGTGAGAATATTCAGGTGCCCGATGGTGAACGTGGCAAAGGCCATGGTATAGCCCAGCCCTATGATCAGGGAAAACGTCGCCTTGATGGGCCGGCCCGTTTCCTGGTAGCCGTAGATGAAGATCAGCGCGCTGAGCACGAGCGACACGATGCCGGCCACCGTGGTGTCCTTCTGCGATTGGGCCATCTCGTCCAGCTCCAGCACCGGCTCGCCGGTGATTCCGACGTTGAGGCCCGGAACCTCGACCTTGGTCTCCGCCACCAGCTGGCGCAGCCGGACGACGGCGTCGCCATTGAGCTCCTCGGTTGGGGCCTGCGCTGTCACCAGGTAGATGCGTCCGCCGCCGAAGGTGATATACATCTGCTGCTCCGCCTCGCCGCTTGCGTCGAAGAGGGCGGTGATTCCCGGCGACGGCGGCGTGCCCGGGCGCAGCAGGCTATCCCTGGCCTGCCTGACAATTCGCTCCAGCGCCGGCAGCGCTTTGACCAGGGATTGGTTTTCCGCGTTGGTTTCCCGCTTGGCGGTCCGGAACTGGGTGCACACCATGCTGAACAGCGAGGTGAGATTCGTAGCCTGGGTGAACCGGATCAGGAACGGCCGGTAATCCTTGAGCGTGGTGGTCAGGTCGGCCAGATCGCTTTCAGGGAAGAACAGCAGGGCCTTGGTCCCCATCATTTTGGGATCACCCTTGTAGAAGACGTCGTGGAACAGCTTGGGCTCGGCCTCGAGCCTGGCGCCCAGCCGCTCCACAAACTGTCGGCTTTTCTCGCGATCGTCGCTTTCCACCACCACCACCAGGTCGTCCTGCGTGGGAAACTCCTTCTTGAACCGCAGGAAGTTCTGGTGGTATTTCTTGTTTGCGCCGACCAGGTTGCTCCGGCTGGTGTCAAACTCGAGGTATTTGACCGTATAAACTACGCTGAGAACGAACAGCAGCAGTTGCGGATAGAGAAAAAGCCGGCGGTGGCGGACGAGGACGCCGGCCAGCCCGGCCAGAACTCGTGCGACAAAGCTGTCCTCCCTCAGCGGCTTTACCTTCATCACCTGTGTCGTCTAATCAGGGAAGTCCGCATTCGAATAGACTTCCTTCACATCTTCGTGATCTTCGAGGGCATCAATGAGCTTGTTGACGCTGCTGGCAGCCTGCTCGCCCGCCAGGGGCACGGTGAGGGTCGCCAGCTCCGTCACGGCGGCGACCGCCGGCTTGATCCCTTTGGCCTCGATCTGCTTATGCACGGCCTCGAATTGCGCCGGGGTGGTGATGATTTCATAGCCTTCAGGCTCCGCTTTGAAATCCTCCGCGCCCGCCTCCAGCGCCAGCTCCATGACCTGGTCCTCGTTAGCGGACTCGCGCGGGATGATGATCTGCCCCTTGCGCTGGAACAGCCGGCTCACCGAGCCAGCCGTGGCAATGCTGCCGCCGCTCTTGGTCACGATGCTCCGGATCTCCGAGGCGGTGCGGTTCCGGTTGTCCGTGCTCACCTCCACCAGCAGCGCCACGCCCTGCGGCCCGTAGATCTCGTAGGTCAGGTCCTCGAAGCTGGCCGTCTCGCCGCCCCCGGTCCCCTTCTTGATGGCACGGTCAATGTTATCGTTGGGCATGTTCGCCCCGCGGCACTTGAGCAGCACCATCCGCAGCCGCGGGTTCATCGCCGCATCGCCGCCGCCCAGCTTGGTGGCGATCGTGATCTCTTTGCTCAGCTTGGAAAAAATCTTCCCGCGCTTGGCGTCAATCGCCCCTTTGAAATGCTTTACCTTTGCCCACTTGCTATGTCCGGCCATGTTTGCTTTCTGGTTGCGAGCGGAGGATTGGATGCCAAAAGATCGAAGGATCGCTCTTCATGGCGGCAATCACCCGCTCAGTTCACTATCTGCTACGCCGTCCGCTCCACGTGCACCGCTGTGCCGTAGCACAGGACCTCGGTGATCCCCGCCGACAGCTCGGTGGCGTCGTAGCGGACTCCAATGACGGCATTGGCGCCCATCTGCCCGGCGTGCGAGAGCATCAGGTTGAACGCATCCTCACGCGTCCGCTCGCACAGCGATGTGTAAAGCGAGATGTTCCCCCCAAACAGGCTCTGGATGCCCGCGCCGATGTTGCCGACGATGGACCGGGAACGCACAGTGATCCCCCGCACAACACCGAAGGATTTGATCGTCCGGTAGCCGGGCAGTTCGAAGGCTGTCGTAGTCAGCGGGTGCGTCTGGTTCATAGCTGCCTCTATTCAACACAAGTTTGCGACCGAGAAAAAGGCTAAACTGGGAGCAACGTGGGGCGCCTCGGCGAAGCGCCCCTACCCAATGTGCGTTTGGTGATGAAGCCTATTTGCGAAGCAATGGCCCCAGCACCTTGGCGAAGGCATCGGCCTGGCGCATGAATCCCAGGTCGTTCGGGTGCGAGTTGTCCACGGTGCCTTCTCCGTCCTCCCCAAGCAGCGCGTCGCCCGGAATGTAGTAGAGCTTCCTGACCCCGGCCTTCTTGAGGCGCTGAAAAGCGGCGCGAAGGGCCGCATGGTTCGCGTCGTTGCCCTTGCGCCTCCCCTCGACGAGAAACCCGTTCGGGCAGCGCCGGTCCTCCACAAGCACGATGGGTGTTTGCGGATGCGCGCTGCGCAGCGTGCGCACGAAAGGTTCGACCCGCTCGGCGACCATCTCGGCGCTCATGTTCGGCAGGCAATCCAGCACATACACCGAAGGATCAAGCCCGGCCAGCAACTCCGCCATAACCGGCTCCATCTTGCCGCTGCCGGAGAAGCCCAGGTTGATGGTCGGATACTGGAAACGCCGCCCGAGAATGGCGCTATGCACCATCCCTGGCCGCGAGGCGCAGGCCCCTTGCAGGATGGAGGTCCCATAAAAGACCACCGGCTTGCGCTCGCGGCCGCCCCATGGCCCGGCGGCAGCCAGCGCAGCCCCGGGCGGAACGCCAATCGCGAGGGAAGCTGTCCCGTTATAGAGCGGCAGATAAAGCATGTATTCCCTGCGAGCCGGGCTGAGATCCTTGACCAGTTGAACCTGGTTGGTCTGCTCGCGGGGTTGTCCCACGGCCAGCCAGCGCCATGAGCCGGAATCGGTCTTCACATAGAGATCCACACCGCTCACCCCGGTGGCCGACATGTGCGGCATGGCCAGCGAGGGGGACGTGAGCGACCAGCGGACGCTGATCGCCGTCGCGTCCGTCTCAAACCGGAGGAGCATTCCGGCCGACTGGTGGCTCAGACCCCAGACCGATTTGGGCACCGTGCCTTCGGCCCTGGCCGGCAGGCGGTCAAAGAAGGCCTTGGTGTCGCTCCACCCCCGCCCCTCCACACCCAGGTCGCGGGCATCAGTCCATCGGAGAGATTCGCCCGCCTTCTTCCCGTCGGGTTGCGCATAGCCAGGCGCAGGGGCCAGCAGGAAAACGGAAACAAGAGCGGCCCAGCAGGTTCTCGTGCACAAACCGCGGCAGGAATGTTGTTTTTGCATACGCCCTCAGCGCAACGCTTTGACTTTCAGATTGCGGAACTCAATCCGGTATCCCTCGCCCTCCAGGCCGAGATGCCCCTTGTCCGGGCCGCAATCCTCAAACTGGCAGATCACCGCGCCGTTGACCCAAAGGGTCAGAACTTTCCCCCGCGCCGTGATCTCCAACGTGTTCCACTCGCCTGCCGGCTTTATCCGCATGTCCGTAACCTGCTTGCTCAGATTAAAGGACTTCTTCTTCCCGTCCGCACCCAGGGTCTGGCCGAACAGGAAGCCGTCCTTCCCATCCCCGAACTGCGCCTGATGCCATATCCCGCCATCCTTGGAATTGCGCACGTAAGCGCCGCTGTTGTAACCCGTCCGGCCCTCGACTTTGGTGTAGCAGAACTCCAGGTGAAACACCGCGTCGCCGACCTCTTTTCCAAACAGCAGCATGTCATGCCCGCCGTCCCCGTCGCAGATCAACACCTTCTGCTTCGCATCCACATGCCACTGTTCCCGGCCCAACTGGCCCGTGGGCGGCACGGGCACGCGGTACCAACCCTTTAGATTCGCCGGGGGAAGGATGTCTTTCCAACCCTTGGGATCGCTCTGCAGCGCGCTGGGAGTTTCTGCGGTTCGGGCCTCAATGCTGGCGAGTAGATTTGCGGCCACCACGAAAAGGGCGGCCATTACCGGAAACGGCTTGTGCAGTTTATTGCTCATGGCTCAAGCTAAGAAGGTCGCCCCCCAAAAGGCAAGCCATGTTCAGCGGCCGCCCCAAACTGGCCACGGCATCGCAGCCGCCAACGTCAGTTGGCGCACTATTCCCTCGCAGCACCGATCATCAGCGCCAACTGACCTTGGCGGTTACGGTTTCCTGAATCCACCCTGCCGGGGCTGCCAAAGGCTCATTGACAACCAGCCTTGAGCCGATACCATGATTCTTACGCGGGTGTAGCTCAATGGTAGAGCTCCAGCCTTCCAAGCTGGCCACGTGGGTTCGATTCCCATCACCCGCTCCATTTCCACTTCCACCCAATAGAATCAAGGGTTTCGCGGCTTTCCCCTCTCTCAAAATGGGCGTACTGCTAGCGCGTTCAAACTTCTCATTCCCGTTTAAGGCCGTTCAAAGCTGTCCGGAAGAACCAAACTGACACCAGAACACAGCCTGCAAGGGAGGCCAATTTTCAGCGGCAAACCCCGGCTAGATAAGAAAAGGAGCTCCGAAACACCTGAGCAATTGTCGTGATCTCCTCGCCCCTTTTACCGCCCAGAAAACCACCGGCACCAACCCCATTTCACATCCTGAAAACCCGGGCGATATTGCTTCGGCTGACATGGACGCAGGTAGTTGACGGAAGTTGGTTGCAGATGTTCATGTCAGCCCCTTCGTTTTCCACCAGCACCCCCAACACCCAGCACCAACAAGCTAAGGCGAGCCGGAACACCTGACCTCGCTGGCTGCCTCCTAAGCCGTCCTATTTCCGGGGGGGTGTCAGCATACCGGTTACCCAATCAAAACGCGTCCTAGCCCGGAGCTTCAAGGAGGGGGATGAAGTCCGGCGACATTTTGAGATGCTCGCGCGGTTCATCAAGTCCACAATTCTGCCGAAGGTGGAGCCGCCAGAATCGGGTGCAGCAGCCTCCAAAGAGAAAAGACGAGCCAAGTTACCGGGGAAAAGGCCGCCGGCAAAGAGCACGATGGAGCAGTACGAGTTCCCCGAACATAGCCCCATTCAGTTCCTCCGCGAGCGGGAGTGGCGCCTGCTCGAACCGGAGCCCTCTAAGCAGCCCTGGCACCGGGATGCGGAAGGTCACCTCTGGTTCGCTCCGGAAGCGGGAAAGGAACTCCAACTGGTGATCGTGCCCTGCAATTTGCTGCTCCAGCTGGCTTATGATGACCCGCTTATCCGGAAGCGCTTGACCGGGAAGTCCGGGATCACCGCGCAACTGATCTCCGCCCAGGTGCTCAGGAAATTATAGCCACGCTGGGCTGCGGTCTAAACGCGGAATTCTCACAGCCCGTACAAGACACCGACAAGCTGTAGCCGCCGACGTCAGTCGGCGCCATCTTCCGGGCCTGAGAATGAGCGCCGACTGACGTCGGTGGCTACACGCTATGGAATCTCGCGGCTGCGGGGGCATGGCAGGCGGTCCAGGCTGCGGCCCCAACACGCGCCCGCCGGCGGCCAGCTCCGTAGGGGCCATCGGTAAGACAGCGGTAAGACAGGGGTAAGACAGCGGTAAGCTTAATAGAAATTGTATTAAGCCTGCCGCTGTCCTCCCACTCCCGGGCCAATCCGGTGCCCAAAGCCGCCTGGGCGGCTGGAATGGAGGGGGTCTTCCAAGCCTGCTTGGCCCCCTCGGATCGCTAAGAGCCCCCGCCTAACGTCCCCGCCGTCCGCTCACAAGTTCTTGTGCGAGGTCTGTGGCGCGATACACCTTGCTGAGCGCCTCGAGGATCGCGGCGGAATGCACGGAGATAGACCGGCCCTGCTGGTCGCTGTAGAGCTCGTCCCAGGGGAGGCTCTGCAAGTTGCCGTCGAAGATGATGCCGACAAACTCCCCGGCCCGGTTGACGACCGGGCTGCCGGAGTTGCCGCCGATGAGGTCGCAGGTGCTGACAAAGTCCATCGGCGTTGCGAGGTCCAGATAGCGCTTGCGCTTCTCCCAGAGCGGGGGCAGGTCAAAGGGCGGCCGGTTCTTCATCTCTGCCGCGCGCCGGTAGAGCTCGCCGAAAGTCGTGAACGCCGGCACCGGTTTACCCTCCTCCTCGTAGCCCCTCACGACGCCGAACGAGAGGCGCAGGGTGAAAGTGGCGTCGGGGTAGCCGGCATTGCCGAGGAGCGACTGGCGGGCGCGCACAATGGCGGCGTGTCCCTGCTGGCGAACTTCGCCCTGGGCCTCGGCCACCTTGCGCAACGCGCGGGCATCGGCGTCCATCATGCGGGCCATCTCAATCAGGGGATCGTTGGCCGCCGCCACGGCCGCGGCGCCGCCTTCGTAAAGGCGCTTGCGGAAGGCGACATCTCGCACCCGGGTGCCGTTGACGAGCTCCGCCGCGCGGTCGCGGGGGGATTTGCCCGCCAGCACCTTTTGCACGAGCGGATCGCTCGCGCCGAGCTGGCTGGCGAGCCAGGTGAGCGAATCCCCCAGGGTCAGTATTTCGAGGTCGGTGTAGATCGGTTTCTCCGAGAATAGAGCCAGCTCAAGCGAGGTTCGGCCTGAGTCCGAGAACTCGTGCAGTCGCGCGCCGTCGGGCCTGGGTCGCTCGTCCCCGGCGCGGAGCAGGGTGCGGGCGAGCTCGAAGCACTCGGAGTTGAATCCACGCCCGGTTTCCAGCAAGGTGTGGCGCACCGCTTGGCCGGAGAGGATCCTGATCGCCGCGGCGATCCGGTCATACGCGGCCAGGGCGTCGGCGGACCCGGGCTGGCCGGCGATCCGGGCTTTGAAGTCCGCTTCGGCTCGCGCCTTGGTCTGCATCAGCTCCGGGCGCAGGAGGCCGGCCAGTCGGCCATCGTATGCTTTGCGGGAGTTCTGCGCCGAGAACAGGGCCTCGCGCGCGCGGCGGGCGTTTTCCTCGCTGCGGGCGCTCCAATTGGCGAGCAGGACCTCCAGACGTTTGAGCCATTCAAGGCGGAGCGGGATGAAGTGATCGCGCAGGTCCTCCAGCTCGGCTCCCGTGAGCAGGCGATTGGTGCGCGCGGGGTGGCCGGAGACAAAGACCAGGTCCCCTTCCTTCGCGCCGGCGGGCGAGAAGCGGAGGAAGTCCTTCACGCGCGCGGGCCGGCCATTCTCGTAGGCGCGGAACAGGCAGATGTCGAGGTCGTGGCGCGGGAACTCGAAGTTGTCCGGGTCGCCGCCGTAGAAGGCGATCTGCTGCTCGGGCGCGAACACGAGCCGCACGTCGGTGTAGCGTTTGTAGCGGTAAAGATGGTAGGCGCCGCCCAGCCAGAGCGTGACCACGTCCGAGCGCAGGCCGGTCTGCCCCACGGACTCCTTCTCGATGGCGGCAATGATCCGGCGTCGGGCGGCAAAGGCTTCCCCGGGGGCTGCGCTTTTGGGCACCGCGTCATTGACGCGCGCTGTGACGTCCTCGATGGACTGGAGCACATTCAGTTCGAGGTCGAGGCACCGGGCTTCGTCGGCCAGCGTGCGGGCGAAGAACCCGTCGCGGAGATAATTCCGCTGTGCGGTGCTCAGCTTCTGCAAGGCGTCGGCGCCGACGTGGTGGTTGGAAATGAGGAGGCCGTCCTCGCTGACAAAGCTGCCCGAGCCGCCCGAGTTGAAGCGGATGGAGGCCTTCTGCAGGTGATCGAGCCAGGCCGGGGCGGCGTCAAACCCGTAACGCTCGCGCAGGAGTTCGCGGGGGGGCTGGTTGAAGAGCCAGAGGCCTTCGTCGGCGCAGGCGCCAAGAGCCAGGGCGCAGGATAACATGGTGGGCAGTGAGGTTTTCATCCGCCGCAGGATTGCGAGAGAGGTTGAGCATTCATAATCGGGCTGTATGTCAGGCCCGATTTCTTACCGTATCCGGCGAAGAAACGCCAGCGCCCGGTTTGCCCCCCTGAACCGCCGGGCAGCGCAAAAAAGCTAGCGTGACGGCGCGCGGCATCTGACAATTGCCTGGATGAGCCTCGAATTAAATGAACCGGAAACGGGTCAGGGCGTCCCGCCGGAAACCGCCCAGGACGCCGACCTGGATTTGCCGATCCAGGGTTTCAAGGGCACGCCGGACGAAATCGAACGCCAGTGGTTCGAGAAGATCTATACCGGCCGGGGCGACCGCCAGAAGCAGTTGACGCTGCGGGCTGTGCTGATGGGCGGGGTGCTGGGGATGTTCATGTCCATCTCCAACCTCTACACGACCCTGAAGCTGGGCTGGTCGTTTGGCGTGGCCATCACGGCATGCGTCCTGTCCTTCGTGATCTGGAACACCATCCGCTCGGTTTTCGGGGGGCGGCTGAGCCAGATGACCATGCTGGAAAACAACTGCATGCAGTCCACGGCGACGGCGGCCGGCTCCTCGACCGGCGCGGCGATCGGGACGGCGTTTGGCGCCTTGCTGTTGATCGAAGGCGGGCACCGGCCCTGGTACGTTGTCGCCTCCTTTGCGCTGTTCGCGGCCGCGCTGGGGGTGTTCCTGGCCATCCCGATGAAGCGCCAGATGGTGAACCAGGAGCAGTTGAAGTTCCCCAGCGGCATCGCCGCCGCCGAGACGCTGCGCAGCCTCTACTCGAAGGGCTCGGAAGCGATGAGGAAGGCATGGGCGCTCCTGTTCTCGCTGGTAGCGGGTGGGCTGGTGGGGTTGCTCCGCAGCTACAGCGCGCTCGTTGAGCAGCTTCGCGGCAGCGGCCGGCCGCAGGTCTGGCTGGAGAAGCTGCAAGCCGCGGTCTTCATTCCTGATTCGCTCAACTTTCCCCAGTGGATGAACCCGCTGGCGCGGGGGCAGATGGCCGGGTTCGCCTTCGAGCCGAGCGTGCTGCTGATCGGGGCTGGAATGATAACGGGCCTGCGCGTTTCGCTGTCCATGCTGCTGGGCTCCGCAGTGCTCTACTTTGTCGTCGCCCCCCACCTCGTGGCCATTGACCTGGCCCACGCCGGATTGGCAGGCTACGTGCCGTCCTTCGCGATGAAGCCGAGCGGCGATATTATCCCGACCCGCTGGGCGTTGTGGGGCGGGACTGCGATCATGGTGTTTTCGAGCCTGACCACGGTGGCCTTGCAGTGGCGCACGCTGGCACGGGCATTCACTCTTTTCAAGAAGAGCGAGCGCCCGGCGCACAGCGCGGCGATGGATGCCATCGAGGTGCCGGTCTCGTGGCTGGTGGCGGGCCTGATCCCCATCACCATCGGCATGGTCCTGGTGCAGTATCTGGCTTTCCACGTTTCCATTTTTCTCGGCCTGGTCGCCGTGGCGCTCTCCTTCGTGGTCTCGCTCGTCTGCTGCCGCGCCACCGGGGAGACGGATACGACTCCCATCGGCGCAATGGGCAAGCTGACCCAGCTGCTCTACGCCGCCTTGCCGGGGGCACAGGGGATCGCCTCCATCAACCTGATGGCGGCCGGGGTCACGGCATCCGCCGGGGGCGCGGCGGCCGACCTGTTGACCGACCTGAAGAGCGGCTACATCCTGGGCGCGAACCCGAGGAAGCAGTTCATCGCCCAATTCGTCGGCATTTTCTTCGGCCTGGCGGCTGTCGTGCCGGCCTGGTTTGCCATGGTGCCGAACAAGCAGGCGCTGGAGGCCTTCAATCCGCCGGCGACCTACATGTGGAAGGCGGTGGCGGACTTGCTGACCCAGGGGTTGCACATGCTGCCGGTTACCGCGATCTGGGCGATCGTCATCGGTGCTGTCGTGGGTGTGGCGCTGCCGCTGGCCGGCATGCTTTTCCCGAAAGCGCACCCGTATCTGCCCTCGGCCATGGGTCTAGGTCTCTCGTGGGTGATGCCTTTTCAGAACAGCTTCTCCTTCGCCATCGGGGCCGTAATTGTGGCCGCCTGGGCCAAGTTCAGCCGGAGGAACTCGGAGCTGTATTATGTCCCGATCGCTTCAGGGCTGATCGCCGGCGAATCCCTGATTGCGGCGATCATCGCCATTGCCTGCACCGTCGTGGGCTTCCTGGCAACCCGGTGAGGCTGGTGTGCCCCCGGATCTCCCGCAGGACTCCCGTTCGGCTGTCCCCGATGCGTTTGGTAGTAACTGCCCCCAGCGAGGCTACGAACGCAGGAAGAGTTCGGCGGCGGCATCCGCGAATCGCATCCCCAGCGGCGTGAGCCGGAAGCGGTCGCGCGTGAGCCGGCCCCAGCCCTGCTCAGAGAGGCGGGCCATGTCGCCGCCCCATTCCCCGGGCAATTCGTGGCCGGTGATGCGCCGGAACTCCGCGAACGGCCAGCCTGCCGCCATGCGCAGGCCGAACGCCGCCGTTTCCCCGGCCCGGGCCAGGGGGGTGAGTTCCTCCTGGGATTCGATCGCGCGCCGGCCCCGTTCGATCTGCTCGCAGTAGAGCGGGGTGTTGGACCAGTTCTTCGTCCGGACACCCCGGACGTAGCTGGTTGCGCTTGGCCCGAGCCCGTAAAAGGAGCCGCCGCGCCAGTAGTTTACATTGTGCCGGCAGGCATGGGAGGGGATGCGGGTCGCCGGAGTCCGGGGG
>Ga0194053_10000780_pt1 | contig 22353 bp, 17 predicted proteins | sample SepL228m_MetaG_FD_161684 | JGI IMG/M metagenome (GOLD analysis project Ga0194053, IMG submission 161684) | Anoxic zone freshwater microbial communities from boreal shield lake in IISD Experimental Lakes Area, Ontario, Canada - Sep2016-L227-8m | ecosystem: Environmental > Aquatic > Freshwater >... | reverse complement strand
GCACCGGTGTCGCTCTTGGTGTCGATGAATGAAAAGCTCTCCAGTCTGACCCTGAGTTTGCTCTGTTTCTGGTGGGTGTTTTTGTCTTCCCACTGGTCGAGCTTGAGCCGGCCTTCTACGAGGATCGGGCGGCCCTTCTTAAAGTATTGCGCGATAACTTCGGCTTGGCGCTCCCAAGCCTCAACATCCACAAATGTCACCTCTTCTTTGGCCTCGCCGGTTTCGCCCTTCCACGTTCGGTTGATGGCCATGCCAAATTTGGCGACAGCCGTGCCTTTCGGCGTGAAGCGCAATTCCGGGTCGCGGGTCAGATTACCGGCGAGAATGACTTTGTTGAAGTTAGCCACAGGCTCCCTTTATACAGAGGTTGTTGTCGTTGGTTTCGGCGCCGAGGCGATCGTAAACAGCACCCGGAACACCTCCTCGTTCATCGCGAAGCGGTGCTTCAACTGTTCGATGAGCGTCGGCTGACCTTCGAAAATGATATTTACGTAGTAGCCGGCGGTGTGCTTGTTGTCGGCGACCCGGCTGAAGCTTTTTTTGTCCATCTTCTGCACGGTTTCCACCTTGCCGCCCAAGGTCGTAATCTCGGCGGAAATCTTGTCGATGGCATCTTTGATGCCTTCTTCTTTGGCTATCGTGTCCAATATGAACAGACCTTCGTATCGTTTCACTGCTCGTTTCTTTCGTTGGCAGAGTCGCCGACGACTCCGTTAAATTGACTCATTGCTTTTTGTATTCCGGCGTCCAGCCAGGTTTCGACCTGGTCGGCCGCCGCGGTTAAAACTTTATCTGCCTGCGCTGCTTCCGTCGAATTAAATCGGCCCAGCACATAGCCGGTAATCTCGCGCGCGCCAGCCTGCCGTCCAATGCCAATCCGCAGCCGGGCATAATCGCGCGTGCCCAAGTGCTGCTCAACGGACTCGAGCCCATGATGGCCACCGCTGCTGCCGCCAGGCCTCAATCGAATTTCGCCCAGCGCCAAATCTGCGTCGTCCACCACGATAACCAATCCTGCCAGCGGAATCTGATAAAACGCTGCCACGGCCCCAACAGCTTCGCCACTCGCGTTCATATAGGTCTGCGGCTCGCACAGCAGCACCCGCCGACTGCCCCGTTCCGTCCGAGCCAGCCGCGCGTTGAACTTGTTCTCGTAGTTCCATCTCGCCCGCCAGCGTCCGGCCAACCTTTCGGCGACCAGGAAACCGGCATTGTGCCGGGTCCGCGCGTAATCCGCGCCAGGATTGCCCAAGCCCACGATGAGATACAAGTTCTCCATGCGCGGGGCCGGTCTGGCCTGACGGCCACGAACGGACGGCCACCCGGATTATTTCTTCTTCTCGGCTGCCGGCGCTGCCTTTTTGTCGGCGCCCGGGGCGGCTTTCTTGTCGGCGCCAGCAACGGCCTTTTCGGCACCTTTGACGGGAGTTTTCTCGGCCCCCTTGGCGGCGCCTTTCTCCGCGCCTTTGCCTGCCGGAGCGCCTTCTTCGCCATCTTCCTTCTTCTCTTTGATCATCTCGACTTCGCCCGGGACGGCCGCCGCGCCTTCCGCAGTCTCTGCCGCTTCCTCTTCCTCAGTGCGCGGGGCGGCAACAGCGATGACCGGAATTCCTTTGTCACCGATGAGTTCAACGCCCTCTGGAGCATTGATCTCGCCGATATGTATGGCCTGGCCAATCTTGAGATGGGTCACATCGACCTTGATCGATTCCGGCAAATCTTTCGGCAGGCCTCGCGCTTTGATCTTGAACAGAACGTGTTCAAGCACGCCGCCCTCCGTCTTCACGCCCTCGGGTTCGCCGATGGTTTCGACGGGAACGCTGATAGTGACCTTCTCGTTCTCGGCGACCTCGTGGAAATCGACGTGCAACACCTTGCCGGTGAGCGGATGATGCTGAACCTCCTGCACCAACGCCAGACGTTTAGGCCGCACATCGTCCGTGACTGCCAAGTCCACAAGGAGGTTTTCAGAGATGGAATGATGAATCAGATCTCCCATTTCCTTGGCTTTGACCTCGATGTTTTGGGGCTGCGTTTGCCGGCCGTAAATGGTCGCCGGAATGCGGCCTGCCGAGCGAAGTGCCTTGGCTCCGGCGCGGCGTGCCAGCACGCGCAGAGTTGCGTTCAGTGGTACAGATTTCATTGTCTATAAATCATTTCGTGATCGGCGATCAGCAACTAGAGCAATTCACCGATTACCAGTTTCTCATTCAATCTATTTGGCGGCGACGCTAACTCGTGCGCCCGCCCTTAAACTCGAATAGCGACGTAACCGACGAATTGCTATGGATTCGTTTGATGGCTTCGCCCAAAAGCCCGGCCACCGACAGCGTGGTAATCTTCACGCCAGTAATGGCAGGGCGAAGAACGGTATCAGTTGTTACCAGTTCGTCAATAGCTGATTCTCGCAATCTTTCAATCCCCATTCCGTTGAGAATGGCGTGGGAAACGCAGGCCAGAATCTGCTTGGCTCCCTTGCGTTTGATCAGCTCCGCCGCCGTCGTCAACGTCCCCGCCGTTTCCGTCAAATCGTCCACCAGTAATGCATGTTTACCACGGATTTCGCCAATGACCGCCATGGATTCCACCTCGGTGGCGTTCTTCCGTCGCTTGGCCACAATGGCCAAACCAGCACCCAAAACCTGTGAATACGCGTAGGCCATCTTCAAACCGCCAATGTCCGGACTGACCACCACCAGGTCGCGCAAGTGTTTCTTTTTTAGATACTTATACATGACCGGCGCCGCGTAGAGATGGTCCACTGGAATATCGAAGAAACCTTGAATCTGCTGGGCATGGAGGTCCATCGTCAGAATGCGATTCGCGCCGGCGGCCACAAGCAGGTTGGCCACCAGCTTGGCCGTGATAGGCACACGGGGCTGGTCTTTACGATCCTGCCGGGCGTAACCGTAAAACGGCAGCACCGCCGTAATTCGCGCCGCGCTCGCCCGCCGCAAGGCATCAATCATGATGAACATTTCCATCAGATGATGATTTGTTGGCGGACTGGTGGACTGGACCACGAATACGTCTTCGCCACGAACATTCTCTTCTATTTTTACGAAAGTCTCGCCGTCCGGAAACGGTTTGATGGTCGATTGCCCGAGCTCAATGCCGATGTAAGAGCAAATGGCGTCAGCCAATGGCTGATTTGAACTGCCGCAAAAAACCTTCACAATACGTTTATTTTTCGTTCGAGCAAAAAAACCACCGAACCGGTGGAGAGAAAGCAGAGCAGACTCTAGCAGCCATCTCCGCTCGCGCAAGAGATATTTGGTGGGGAGAAATTTGGTGGGGGGTGGAGAATCGAACCGAAGTGCGTATCTCAAATGTTTCGGGCTTGCCAGGGTCGTAGCGCAGGTTTTCCAACCTGCTGTATCGCCGACTTTCAGTCGGCAGACCGTAATCCGTGGTTCCAACTGCTGTTTTTAGGTTTGATTCCCATGAAATCGCAGACTTCGACGAATTCTGTCTTGCGCCCCTGTCCTCGCTCCGAAAAACCCAAGGTGCGCACGAGTTGAAGTTCGCGAAAAATTCGGCTTTGACGCCTACGGGGATTTGGTTTAAGGTTTTAACAAGAAGATGAGTTACCGGCTCTCGAGCCTGGGAATGGGCTGTGCCTTGGCGGCATTGGTCTGGGGTGGTTTTTTGGTTTGCACTGCGCAGGCTGGCGGCAAGGAGCGCGGACGCTCTATCGAGTTTTCCAGGCCCAAGAGCGATGAGGTCACTACCAACCTCCATCAATTTAGCAGCAAGAAGGAGAGCCAAAAGCGGTTGGAGGAAGGTTTTCCCAGTTTTCTGCAGCCGTTCTCGCCTCCCAGTTCGCTTGATGGCGTAGCCGAATCGCTCCCCCGTCCGCCCATCGGGTCCGCGATTCCCAGCAAGCGTGTGAAAGAACTGCTGGAGCGGCGCAAGAACTATATTTTCATGAGTCCGGAGGATTTGGTGAAAGGGCCAACCGCTGAGGAGATTTTCAAGGTTTCCGAGTATGGTCCGGACGGTCAGGAGAAGAAGAAACTATCGCCGATCGAGCAGTATTACCATCGCCAGGATGCCAAACGCGCCGCTGATCGTAAACTCAGCCAAGCCGCTGACGATGGTTTTTCCGGCACTTCCCGCAAACGGAACTCGCGCGATGATTTTGCCGCACGCAATGATTCTACCGCGCGTGATGATCTGGACCTGCCCTCTAGCCTTAGGGAGAGCGAACAGGCGCTCAAAAAGCAATTTGGATCGGACGCCGCCGACGCCGGGCTCGACACGGCTCCCAAGCGCGACATGTACTCCGATATTTTCGGCCTCGGCGAGAATGCGCCATCGAGGGAGGATACCCTGAAGCTCAAACGGCCGATGGATGATTTCAGCAGCATCAACAGCTTTTCCGATGCGAACCGACAGCCGGCCTTTGGCGCTGAGGGGCCTAACATACTCACTGGCAGTTTCGGGCTGACGCCCCGGTTGTCTCAATCGCTGCCTGGGATCGCTGGCTTACCGGCTGAGAAACGGCACGATGGACTTGAACCGCAACTGGGAACAATCAATCCCATTTTCACCCCCAATGCACCGCTGGATGTGAATGTCCAATCGTTGGGCCCGTCAAGCTTGCAGCCCCTGACGCCGAGAATAGAGCTTCCGAGAGCAACGACTCCCACTCCCACGTTTGCTGCCCCACGGCGACCGTTTTAATCGACTATTCCCAGCGCAAGACCGGCACGACAGTGTCCGCAGCCAATGTGGTGTGGGCCGGCAAATCCACCAACCCGTTCGCCCGGGCCATCGAACTCAGCAAATGTGAAGCCTGACGGCCAGCAGAACGAATTCTCCCGGCCGCATCGACCTTCACGCGCATGAAGTGTCGAAGCTCGCCGTGATTGGCGAGCGATTCGAGCAACACGCCAGGGTGTGCCGGCAAGGAAACGTCAGTTGCCCCTTGCCATCGCAGCAGTGCCGGGCGGACCAGCAAAAGACAGGTGACGACTGCAGAAACCGGATTGCCGGGCAGCCCGAATAAGAACTTCTTGCGGTAGCGTCCAAACACAAACGGCCGACCGGGCCTGATTGCCACCTTCCAGAATTGCAGTTGGCCGCCGATTTCTTCAAATGCGCTTTTGATGAAATCCATTTCTCCGACCGAGACGCCGCCCAAAGTCACCACGGCATCGCACTGGTCGAATGCCTCCGTGAGGGCGACTCGGGTTGCCGCGAGCGTATCTGCGACGAGCGGCAAGACCTGCGGAATAGCTCCGGCGCGCCGAACCAGCGCCGCCAGGCTGGCGCGATTGCTCTCATAAATCTGGCCCGGCGCCAGAATTTGCCCTGCGTCTCTTAATTCCGAACCGCTGGCCAGCAAACACACCACCGGCTGCCGTCCCACGCTGACCCGCATCAAACCAACCGCCGCCAAAAGGCTGAGGCGGCCAACGGTTAGAACTTTCCCCGCTTCGACGAGCAGCGCGCCTCGTTTCACATCCTCTCCGCTCAAACGGACATTTTCCCCCGGGCTGGCCGCCGTCAGAAACAGAACTTCACCTGCGGCGCTTGGATCGAGGCGGGTATCTTCCTGCATTACGACGGCGTCGGCGCCGCGTGGCAAGGGTGAACCGGTGAACAGCCGCACACAGGTGCCGCTCGCGACGTCACCCGCAAACACCTCGCCCGCCGCCACTTTCCCGGCCAAGCGTAAGCGCGCGGGTGATTCCGGTCTGGCGGAGGCGATGTCCTTGGCGCGCACACCGTAGCCGTCCATCGCTGAATTATCGAACACCGGCAGATCGAGCGGTGACTGGATTCGCTCAGCCAGCACGCGTCCAGCAGCATCACTCAAAGGAATGATTTCGCTCGTCGGCGGTGCGAGTGCCGCCAAAATGTGCGCCTGCGCTTCCTCTAATTCGAGCATGAGGGAAAGGTGGAGCACCCCCGGGCCGCTGGCCAACGAAAACTGCTAGTGTGCCGAAGTCATGATCAGCACCTGTTCCAGCGTCGAGATGCCATCCCGCGCGCGGTCCAGGGCCACCATGCGCAGCGTCCGCATCCCCTGGCCAATGGCAATTTTGCCCATCTCGCGGGTATTGCCGCGGGCGATGATCAACTTGCGGATTTCATCCGTGACCGTCATTGCTTCGATAATGGCCATGCGGCCGGCATACCCGGAATTTTTGCAGCGATCGCACCCGCGCCCGCGATAGAGGGTGACGCCATCGAAGATGCTCGGGTCGATATTCAAGTCCTGGAACGTCTTGGGCGGATAGATGACCGGCTCCTTGCACTGGGAGCAGATGCGGCGCATCAGCCGCTGGGCGCAGGCAAGAATGACGGAGGAGGAAATAAGGAACGGTGCGATGCCCATATCGTCGAGGCGCGCAATCGCGCCCGGCGCGTCATTGCAGTGCATCGTGCTTAAGACCTGGTGGCCGGTCAACGCGGCTTCGATGGCGATTTCTGCCGTCTCGGTGTCGCGAATCTCGCCAATCATGATGATATCCGGATCCTGGCGCAGAATTGATCGCAGTGCGTTGGCAAATGTAAGCCCGATTTCCTTTTTCACCGGCACCTGGTTGATCCCCGGAACCTGAAACTCGACCGGGTCCTCGACCGTGACGATATTGTAAACCGGGTTGTTCAGCTCGTTGAGCGCCGAATATAGGGTCGTGGTCTTGCCGGAACCGGTTGGACCCGTGACGAGGATCAATCCGTGCGGCGCATCCACGGCGGTTCGCACTTGTTGAAGCGTGTCCGGGTCCAGGCCGAGCTTGTCGATGCTGGCGGAGAGATTGGATTTATCGAGCAGCCGCAGCACGATCTTTTCGCCATGCACGGTCGGCATGATCGAAACGCGCAGGTCATAGTCCTTGCCGCCCACCCGGATGCGCATGCGTCCGTCCTGCGGGAGACGGCGCTCGGCAATGTCCAGGCTGCTCATGATCTTAAAGCGCGAGGCCAGGGCCAATTGCATCTGCTTGGGTGGCGCCGTCGCGTCCATTAGCACGCCATCAATGCGATAACGCAATCGCATGGCCCTCTCAAACGGCTCGAGGTGAATATCACTGGCGCGGTCTTTGACGGCTTGGACCAGGATCAGGTTGGCCAATTTGACGACCGGCGCTTCTTCGCTCGATGCGGCCAATTGGTCGAGATTGACTTCCTCGACCGTTTCCTTGGATACCTCCACGTTGTCAACTTCCGCCTCGTCGTCGGCCTTCTTCTGCGCGTCCTGGATGATGTCCTCCATGCTGCCGCTTTTGGAGGAATCGATGTGGTTCAGTTTGTCGGTGATCGCCTTTTCAGAGGCAATCAGCGTCGCCACTTCCAATTTCGTGATCCGCCGCACGTCGTCGATGGCCAGGACGTTGAGCGGATCGGCCATCGCCAGAAAGAGCTTGTTCTCCAGCCGCGACACCGGGACAACCTTATGGTTGTAGGCCATTTCACGCGGCACCAAATCCGCCACCTCGGGCGGAATGCTCACGCGGGCGAGATTGATCGGCGGCGTGTTGAGAACCCGCCCCATCGATACCGCCATGTCCTGGTCGCTGACGTATGCCTTTTCGAGAATGAGTTTGAGCAGTCGGGTGCCCTCCTTCTTTTGCTGCTCCAGCAGATCCTCCACCTGCTTGGCTGTCAGCAGGCCGTCCTCCACCAAAGCATCGGCGATCCGTTCGCCAAATGTTTTGACACGCGCCATGGGTTATCGAAAAGCTTTGCGAACGTTGACGACCAACTCCGCCGGCGGCACCAGATACCACAGCAGACGATTGGTCGTGGCATCGGCCAATTCCTTGGCTGCTTGCTGGTTGAACGGATTGGTGGTCGCTACGAAAACTGATTTGCTCATGCGGTCGAACGGCAGGACGCACCACCGTCGGCAGGTTTCGACCGGGAAAGTTCGCGCCAGTTCCAGATCGATGTCGTAAGTCTTGAGCGGTATATAGGCGGCGCGCGACTTATCGCACACCACTTTCATGGATTTATCCGCTGCTATAATGCCTTTGTCCGCCAGAATCTGCAAGAACGGTTCGATAACTCCGCTCGGGGGCGTAAAAGGATCGGGGGTGGCCCAGCACAGATCAAAGTCCCCGGCGGTAATGATTTTGCTCTCTACAAATATCTTGTACATGGTCCTCCGGCCGTCCTCGATTTCTACCAAGAGTGATTTGCCGGCGGTTTTTTGCGGTTTTTCCGCCCGCACGGGCGTCCGGGTCATCGTCGTGGCTTCCGCTGGCATCGCTTCGGACGGAAAGTGGTTCGCCTTGCTTTCGATTTGCTTCAATGCGGCATGGACGTCGGGATCATTTGGATAGAGCTGCAGGATTGTTTCGTATTCGAGGATGGCTGAGGAAAGCTGCCCCATCTCGACGTAGGCCTGGGCGATGCGCTTGGACGTCGCGACGACCTCCTGTTCGCGGTTCAGTTTCGAGTAGGCCTCTTTTAATATCTCGAGTGATTGATAGTCATAAGGCTGCGATTGAGTGATGACTTCAAACATCTCAACCGTCTGCGCCAACTGGGCCTCTTCACCCGGATTTAGTGTGTTCACCATGCAAATTCAGTTTTGTCGCTCAATGTATTCCCGTCATCGCAGCATTCCGATGGCCGGGCAGCTTTCTTGCAGCAAGCTTGCAGCCAGTTTGGCCGACCGCCACAACTAAGACGAGATTCCTTTGTCGATGCCTCGATTATGCCAATGGTCAGACACTTCTGTCTAGCTTTAGCGCGGGCCGGCATTCCATGCTGCGCCGGCATGGGTGAAAGCTGCGCTGCGAACCTCGGTCCAACGTCACGGTTGGCAACGTGCTCTGGATCAGCCACACTGGCCGCAACCTGATGAAAAAGCTTTTCTTGCTCTTCCTCGCTTGCGCGACATGGCCCGGCCACGGGGAAAGCCTTTCTCAACGCTATGCCGATTCCGGCGAACTAATCGTCACGCAATTCGCTTCGGCCCCGTTTCCTCACTTCAAACGCGCGGAAGGCCACAAATACAAGAACCAGGTCTATCCGGCCAGGGAACATTACTCGGACAACACCGTGGCGATCTTCATCCCCAAAGGCTACCGCGAGACCGGCAAGATTGATTTCGTGATCCATTTTCACGGCTGGAAGAACACCATCGAAGGGGTATTGGAACAGTTCAAACTCGTCGAGCAACTGGTGAACAGCGGGCGTAACGCGGTGCTGGTTGTGCCGCAAGGCCCGCGCAATGCGCCAGATTCGTTTGGCGGCAAACTCGAAGAACCGGGTGGCTTTCAACGGTTCATGAACGAAGTGGAGAAGACCCTCCAGCAGATGCCAGCCTTGAAGAAAAAGCAGTTCACCATCGGCCAAATCGTGCTCTCGGGCCACAGCGGCGGTTACCAGGTTATCTCGTCGATTGTCACCTGCGGCGGGCTGACTGACTCCGTTCGTGAGGTCTGGCTCTTTGACGCCCTCTATGCGCAGACGGACAAGTTCCTGGCCTGGGCCGACAAACAGCACGGGCGGTTGCTCGACATTTACACCGAACACGGCGGCACCAAGGCCGAATCCGAACAATTAATGGCCGTGCTGCAGCAACGCGGCGCCAAATTCTTCAGCGGCAAAGAGAGCGAAGCAAAAGTGGCTGACCTGGAGGCGAACAAACTGGTCTTTATCTTCAGCGACCTCGCGCACAACGATGTGGTCGATAAACATCAAACGTTTCGGGATTTTCTCGAAACCAGTTGCCTCGAAAAGAGGAAATGATGGATTTGCGGAGAAGCGGAGGACGGCACACGGCGGGGAGCCTTCGGACGGTCTGCCGACTGAAAGTCGGCGATACGGCAGGTTGGAAAACCTGCGCTACGAGTCTGGCAAGCCCGAAAAATCTGAGATGGGCACAGGCAAGCGCCGTTTTGGAAATTGTTCTTGCGTTTGCGCGCGCTTCATGTAGGTTACCTTGAGACAGCCACTGTGCCGACTCCCATGCGGGAAGTTCCTTCTTTGAATTGTTGTTCAATGAAGATTTGAAACCCTGACATTTAGGAACCCTTGGAGGCAAGCAGCCAGTCTAACACAATCGTATTATGAGCACAAAACTTTATGTGGGGAATCTTCCCTTCGACATTACCGAAGACGACCTGCGGGACTTGTTTTCGCAACAGGGACCAGTAAATGAGATCGTCGTCATCATGGATAAGGCAACGGGACGGGCGCGGGGCTTCGCCTTCGTGACCATGAACACGCCGGAAGCCGGCAATGCGGCTATCCTGGCCTTGAATGGCAAGGATTGGAAAGGCCGCGCGCTGACGGTGAATGAGGCGCGGGCCCGTGAAGAACGTCCGGGCGGCGGCGGCGACAAAGGTCGCGGCCCTCGGCGTTGATTGACGCCGACGCCAGGAGTTCCCATGCCTTGGGCGCTCCGGCGGCAATTTCGCTTCGGCGCAACCCTCATTCGCAAGGCTCAGGCCATATTATATGAGCAACGATTCAGCCAACTCTGGGAGCGAAACTGGGCAGCAGAGGTTCGAGCGCGAGTTGTCACGGGACGCGTTTCAGGGTTTGAAAGCCGTTCTGGACAAGCTATCTTCCGACCGGGAGACGCTCCGCAAGTGGGTTGAAGCGGCGAGTTCCTACGAGGAGCTTCTGTCCAAGCTGGGCTACAAGCTAGATTTGACCAGGCAAATCCATGTGCAGGATTGTTACTCACGGTTGGGCCAAGCGGGTGGAATCAGGGCGGTGGTTCCTTATCATGACGTTCCCACGCACAGTGCATTTCCCGTGCTGATAAACTTTAATAACACCGTCACGATCACCCCAAAGGGCGTTGCCTTCTTTAACGAGATGTTGGTCGCGCTTAAGCGGCAGTTGAAAGTTTCGGCGTGAACACTTTCCTCGTTTTCGTAGGCGACGATGACTTCTGTCGGCTGTTGCCTGAGGAGTTGAGTCCCGCTGCCACCGACAACGGGCGGGTGAAGGTAATGGCCTTTCCCCCTCTGGGAATTCAGACGCTCGCGCCGGTGTTGCGGCAGCGAGGGCACCAGGTGCGAATGTTCGATACCTGCCATCCCCGGATGAAGACTCAGGACATCGCCCAGGCGGCTGTGCAAGAACGGCCGGATGTCTTCGCTCTCTCTTTCCTCTCGACGACGACTTACCCTGCAGTTAAGAGCATGGCGCGGGCGCTCAAGGCCGCGGTGCCCGAGATTCCGATTATTGTGGGAGGGCCTTTCGCAACCCTGAACCCCGACCGCATTCTGGAGGATTGTCCGGATATCGATTGTGTGGGTGTGGGTGAGGGTGAAGAGCTGTTGCCGGATTATTTGGACCATCTCGGCACGCCGGGTTCGGTGGCCGGACTGGTCTGGCGTCGGGGGGATGAGGTCGTCCAAAACGCGCCGCGGCCACTCATCCGGGATCTGGATCGGTTTCCGTATCCCGACCGGACGACCCTGCCGATCGACTACATTGAATCATTGCCGCTGGACGTGCCGGCAGTCCTTTCGTTGGATAAGTTTTGCACGGTGCAGACCTCGCGGGGCTGCCCATATTCCTGCATCTATTGCGATATACCGCTGCTGGGCGAGGGCCGATGGCGGAGCCGTTCGCCCCAGCATGTCCTGGGAGAATTGCAGGAGCTGAACGACTTGGGCTATCGCTCGATTTACCTCACCGATGATCATTTTCTGATCAATCGGCAGCGCATTAACCAGATCTGCAGCGGCATCATTGAACGCAAACTGCAGTTCCGCTGGGGATGCGAGGGGCGGGTGGATTCGGTCGGCATTGAACAACTGCCGATCATGAAGCAGGCAGGGTGCGATTTCCTGGCGTTCGGCGTGGAGGCTGGCACGCAAAAGGTGCTGGATCGGTTGAAGAAGAAGCAGACCCCGGCGCAAGTTGAGCACGCAGTCAGCGAAGCCAAGCGCTGCGGGTTGGCAAGAGTTCACGGCTTTTTTGTGGTGGGTTCTCCCGGCGAAACTGCAGACGACATTGCCGAGAGCTTCCGCTTTGCGGCCCGGCTCGAGCTGGATACTTTTGGTTTCAACCGGTTATGCGCTTATCGAGGAACACCGCTTTGGCAGGAGTATGTCGAGCGCGGGATCATCGACGATGAGCGGGACTGGCACAAATGGTTTAAATGCACAGACATCGACCCGACGGCGCTGCCGAGCGCGGTGGTGAACCGGCTGCGAGCGAAAGGTTATGCGTCGCTGTTTGCGCGCCGCATTCTTCAGCGGCCGTTCCGAACCTGGAAGCTGCTGCGTACCTTCAGCCGCCACATGAAGACGTCGGACATCCTCAAGTTGCTGTGCAGTCCTTTCCGCCGGCGGACGTTGACGCGGCAGACCGATTTGCCCGCACGGATGACGGATAGTGCGAATCTGAAGCCTTTCAGCGCAAGGCCCGTCGAAGCGCGATCTGTTTGACTGCCGGCAGCCGTTGAGCGGTTGGGTGCTCCCGATAGCATACTCGCAGGCTTTGCCGCGGAGAATATTCGCAGCCGGGTTGCAGGACAGGGCGGATTCAAGAACCTGCAAAATCGTAGCCATCGACGGCAGTCGGCGCACTTTTCCTCGATTATCGGAGTGTTAGCGCCGACTGCCGTCAGCGGCTACGATTTTTTGAAGCCACCCTGGTTGCAGGAGCAAATCCGCATTTAGGGAGTGCTATTTCAAGTCTAGCCTGCCATCATTACTCGACTATATGCCATTTCGCGTCCTTGGCCTTCATGCCAATATCCTCAAAGCCGTCCAGGAAGCTGGCTACACGGAACCCACTCCTATTCAAGTTGCGGCGATCCCGCAGATTCTCGCCGGGCACGACCTCATCGGCATCGCCCAAACCGGCACTGGGAAGACGGCGGCGTTTGTGCTGCCGATTCTCACGAAGCTGGCCATCGGGAGCGGTCCCGGCAACCGCCGGTGCATCCGCGCGCTGGTGGTGGCGCCAACGCGTGAACTGGCGGCGCAGATCGATGAAAACGCGCGCGCCTACGGGAAGCACCTCCCTTTGCGGGTGGCCACCATCTATGGCGGCGTCAATGAACGGCCGCAGATCGAAGCGCTGCGCTCGGGGGTCGATCTGGTGGTCGCCACACCCGGTCGGCTGCTGGACTTGATGGGGCGGAGGATGGCCGATTTTTCCGCGCTCAGTTTCCTCGTGCTTGATGAAGCCGAACGGATGCTCGACATGGGTTTCCTGCCCGACATCCGGCGCATTGTGAAGGCGCTCCCGCAGAAACGTCAGACGCTGCTCTTCTCGGCGACGTTGTCGCGGGAGATCGAGGCGCTGACACACGAGTTTCTTCGGGCGCCGAAAACCGTCCAGATCGGCCGGCGGGCAAATCCCGCTGAGACCGTCACGCAGTTGGCCTATGAGGTTCCAAAACACCTTAAGACCGCCTTGCTGTTGCATCTGCTGCGTGACCCGGGGTTGAACATGGTGCTGGTGTTCTCGAGGATGAAGCATGGCGCAGATCGACTTGCGCGCCAACTCGAAAGCCAGGGGGTGCAAACCGCCACCCTGCATTCAAACAGATCGCAAAACCAGCGGTTGCGGGCCTTGAAAGACTTCAAGTCGGGCGCAGTGCGCGTGCTGGTGGCCACGGACATCGCCGCCCGCGGCATCGACGTGGACGACATCTCGCATGTGGTGAATTACGACTTTCCGATACACCCGGAGGATTACGTCCACCGCATCGGCCGAACTGGCCGCGCGCATGCGGTGGGTGACGCCCTCAGCTTTGTGACCCCCGAAGATCACAGCGACTTGCGCTCGGTGGAACGTTTCATCGGGCGGGGCATCGTGCGCAAACGCGCCGAAGGTTTCAATTACGCGGCTGCCGCAGCTCCGGACGCTCGGCCAGGCGGCAGACCGGCCGGCCCAAGGCCGGCTCACGGCCATGCCAAGGCGTCCACGACGGGGACTCCCGCCAGCAGTTCCAACCGGCGCAAGGGCTTTCCGTCTGGCCGCGCGAGCAATCGAAACCGCTGGAAACGCTTTGGATAGATATCGAGGCCGGTCTGTCGAGCCAAGGAATATCTTCCGGCGGCGAATAAACTGGCGTAGATCTGCCGGTACTGTTATTACTGGGTACGAGATGAATGCAGCAACGCAGAAGGCTCCCGGTGAACCGGCGGCGCACACGACCAATCAACTGGCGGCAGCGACAACTTCCGCCAAGGTTCCTTTCCGTCTGCCCACAGGGCTTCCAAGAGTCCAGGGGCGTCCTGCCAAGAATCCCCGGGCCGAACACCGTCAAGCTCAGCGGCTGCGGGTGGACGAGGCAGTGCGGCTGGCGGAGAAGTATCCGCAGTTGAAATCGTTGAAGGTCGCGCTCGAGTTTGTGGATCGCGAGGGCATGACCAAGACGACCGAGATGAAGTATAGCGCGAATCTCGAACACGCCAAAGCGGTGCTGGTGTTTGTGTGTCCGATCTCCGAGTGCTGCGGCGGGGATTTTGATCTGACGACGAAATTGGCTGAGACTGTCTCAAAACGGCGCACAAAGGTTGCCGGAGAAATGCCCTGCCTCGGGAGCCACAAAAAGGCTTCCGGCGTGGTTGCGTCCTGCCGAAGCGTGCTTCGCTATACGCTGAACCTGGTGTATTCGGGGAGGTAAAGGCGTCCGCCACAGGCCCCCCCGGCAGGAAGCACGCGGCGATCACTCGCATGACCGCCGCTATCAATCGCTGATCACTTCTTCTGCTCCACCCTGGCGGCGACCTTAAGCCGCAGCGCGTTCAGGCGGATGAATCCCGTCGCATCATCCTGGTTATACGCTTTGGTCGGATCGGCTTCCATCGTGGCGATAGCCGGGTGGTAGAGGCTCACCGGGGATTTGCGGCCAGCGCACAGAATGTTGCCTTTGTAAAGCTTGACGCGCACCGTGCCGGTGACGTTCTTCTGGCTCTCGGTTACGAATGCCTGTAACGCCAGCCGCTCAGGCGCAAACCAATACCCGTAATACACCAGTTCCCCATAGCGGGGAATCAGCGAGTCGCGTAAATGCATCACTTCGCGGTCCATCGTCAGCGTCTCCATCTGCCGATGGGCAAAGTGCAGAATGGCGCCGCCGGGCGTCTCATAGACGCCGCGGGATTTCATGCCGACGTAGCGGTTCTCAACCAAATCAACGCGCCCGACGCCGTGCTTGCCACCCAGCCGGTTAAGGGCCCGCATCACGCCGAGCGGGTCCAATGCCTTGCCATTGACGGCCACGCAGTTCCCTTTATTGAAATCGAGGATGACGTATTCGGCTTTGTCCGGCGCGTCCTCGGGGGCGACGCTGAGTTTGAACATGTCCTTGTTCTTTGGCGCGAATGCGTCCATCCACGGGTCTTCGAGAATGCCGGCTTCAAAGGAGATGTGCAGGAGGTTGCGGTCCATCGAGTAGGGTTTCTTGGCCGAAGCCTGGACGGGAATGTTTTGCTTGGCGCAGTAGTCGATCATCTCGGCGCGGCCGGGGAACTGGTCGCGGAACAGGCCGTCGCGCCACGGCGCGATGACTTCCAACTCGGGCGCGAGGCAGGCAGCGGTCAGCTCGAAGCGGACCTGGTCGTTGCCTTTGCCGGTGGCGCCGTGGGCGATGGCTTCCGCTTTTTCATTTCTGGCGACCTCGATCATGCCCTTGGCGATGAGCGGCCGGGCGATGCTGGTGCCCAGCAGATATTGGCTTTCATAGACCGCGCCAGCCTGGATCATCGGAAAAATGAAGTCGCGCGCGAATTCCTCCTGGAGATCGACGATGTAACACTTGGAAGCGCCGGTCTTCCTGGCCTTGGCTTCGAGACCCTTGAGTTCTTCCTCCTGGCCTATGTTGGCGCAGAACGCGATGATCTCGGCATCATACTTTTCTTTGATCCACGACAAAATAACCGAGGTGTCGAGACCGCCCGAATATGCTAATACTATTTTCATTGCCGGAGATTAAGAGCGAAGCGCGCCGAAAACGCAAAGAGGAAATGCAGCAGAAAATTCTGATCATGCCAGGATGCGCTGGCGCTGCATGGCCGATGCCCTTCGATTTTTCGCTTCGCATCGCGCTTGATGGTTCATCCGGCTCGAAATCACATCGGAGTCGCCGCAGCAGAACTCAGCGCGGGGCGGAGCAGGAGATTAATTTGTGTGAATTCGGGTTGTCAGCGCGATAAATTGATAGCCGATGAATCGCGTGGTCCTGAAGGACATTCCGCTGCAACCGAAACCCTTTCCGGGTTTGGTTCCGACAATCCATCGCGTTTTCTTCGGGCTGTTCCTGCTGCAATTTGCCCTGGTCTGGACCAGGGTATGGCTCCCCCAGCCGCCTTTCGGCACCGCGCACTGGCCCGAAGGGTTGCTGGTCTTGCTGGCGACCGCCACCGTGCTTGCGTCGCTCACTCGCCAATTGCCAGGCCAGAACGTCATGCTGGCCTCGATTATCATCGCCTTCATCGCCAGTGCCGTCGAAACCCTTGGCGCTCTAACCGGAATTCCTCTGTTCGTTCATACCAATGAAGTTGGTCCGCAGCTTGCCCCCTCCCTGCCTTGGGAGATGCCGCTGGCATGGATTGTAGCTCTGCTCTCTTCCCGCGGTGTCGCGCGGATGATGCTGCGCCCCTGGCGCAATACGCCAAATTATGGGTTTTGGCTGATCGGCCTTACGATCTTCCTTGTGGTGTTGCTGGATTTTGGTGTGGAACCGTTCGCAGGCCATCTGGCGAGCTTCTGGCGATGGACCCCGAGCAGAGTCAGGCTCGACTGGCACACCGCCTCATGCGTCAACTTCCTCGGCTGCGCGGTCACTGCATTGCTCATTCTTGCATTCGTCACGCCCACGCTCATTAACAAGAAACCGATGACACAGCCGCCGCCAGACTACCATCCGCTAATCGTGTGGCTCCTGCTTAACCTTCTCTTTGCCACCGGAACGGCGGCGCATCAGCTTTGGCCGGCAGCCATTCTGACTTTCACCGGAAGCGTTGTCGTGATGGCTCTTGCCGTGCGCGGCGTGCAGCGGCAAAAAACGATGGAGATGCCTCGGTGACGCCGGGCTATGAATTTCGTTTCAGCCCTGCGCACTTCTTTCTTCGGATTTCGCACTTCTCTTCGTATCATGCTGGCCGATGACCGCCGCGGTGCCAAATCAACCGACGTCACCTCTTTCCCAACCGGTGACCGCCTTGCCCGGCGTCGGCCCGGAACGCGCCGCTCAACTGGCACGGCTCGAGATTCGCACCGTTGAAGACCTCTTGTTGCATCGGCCTCGACGCTATGAGGACCGCCGCTACTTCCGGCCTATTGCTGATTTGCAGCTCGACCAACCGGCGACGACGCGCGGCAAGATCGTGGCCCTTGGCGTGAAATGGTTCAAGGCGCACACCAAGTCCATTTTTGAATTCATTCTCGACGACGGCACCGCCCGGCTCCATTGCCGCTGGTGGAACCTGCCTTACATGGAGAAGCGCTTCGCGACGGGCGACGAGGTCGTCGTCTTTGGCAAACTGCTCTTGCTCAAGCCCCGCACGATGGACCATCCGGAAACGGAAGTCGTCGAGGACGGCGAAGAGAATTTCATTCATTTCACTCGCCTCACGCCTGTTTATCCTCTCACCGAAGGCCTGCCGCAGCGTTGGGTGCGCTCGCTCATCTGGCGGACGCTCGCGCAGCTTGAGTCACAAATCCCGGACCCATGGCCGCAGGTAGCTGGCCGAGAGTCAGACCTCGATAGCCGAGCCACGGAAGCCCCCGGCAGCCCCGTTCCAGCACTTAGCCCTCGTCCATCCCTCCTCGGCACTCCCCTGCCTTCGCGCCCCCGGGCAATTCGTTTGCTGCATTTCCCCGAAGCCGATGGCGACGCAGATCTGGCGCGTCGCCGGCTGGCGCTGGATGAGTTCATCACACTCCAGCGGCAGCTCCTCCTTCGCCGAAAGAACCTTGAGACCAAGGCCCAACCGCTGCCGTGTGGCGGCAATAACCATCTCATCAAACCATTCCTTGCCCAGCTCGGCTTCAAGCTCACTGAAGCGCAAACCAAAGTCCTCCGCGAATTGCGCAAAGACCTCTCCGGCCCGTACCCGATGCGACGCCTGCTCCAGGGCGATGTCGGCTCTGGCAAGACCGTTGTAGCTGCCTGCTGCGCCCTAATGACGCTCGAAAGTGGCCACAACGCCGCTCTCATGGCCCCCACCGAAATCCTGGCTGATCAGCACTTCCGCGTCTTCACGCAGTGGTTCGCCCCCCTCGGCATCGCCGTCCAACTCCAAACCGGAACCCATAAAACGCCAGACCGGAGATCGGAACCAGCAGTCGCTCCTCAGACGGCGGAAACGCATCACGCCCAGCCCCAACCCACGACCCCCATCACCCTCTTCATCGGCACCCACGCGCTGCTTAATCCCGGCTTCGAGTTGCCCGAACTCGGCCTTGTTATCATCGACGAACAGCACAAGTTCGGCGTCGCCCAGCGCGAGCAACTCGTGCGCAAGGGCCGTTACCCGCACCTGCTGGTGATGACGGCCACCCCCATCCCGCGCACGCTCGGTCTGACCGTTTACGGTGAGCTGGACGTTTCCGTAATTGATCAGCTCCCACCCGGCCGCGGGCGGGTCAAGACCTTCATCCGCACCGTCGAGACACTGCCGAAGGTCTGGAGCTTCATCCGCGATAAACTGGCTGAAGGCCGCCAGGCGTGCGTGGTTTATCCGCGCGTGGAGGAAACGGGACCAAACGGAGTGAAGGCGGTCACGAAGGAATTCGATAAGCTTCAACAAACTCTGGCCCCCTTTAAGGTCGGCCTGCTTCACGGCCGGCTGCCGGGCAGCGAAAAAGAACAAGTCATGGCCGCCTTCCACGCCGGCACAGTTCACGCGCTGTTGGCGACCTCTCTAATCGAAGTTGGAATCGATGTGCCTAACGCGACGATCATGCTGATCGAGAACGCGGAACTGTTCGGCCTGGCCCAGCTCCATCAATTGCGCGGCCGTATTGGCCGTGGCGCGCACGAATCCTTTTGCATCCTGGTTGCGGCCGCGAAAACCAAAGAAGCCCGTCAGCGCTTGAGAGTTCTGGAGCAAACCACCGACGGCTTCCGCATCGCCGAGGAAGACCTGAAACTGCGCGGCCCGGGCGAGTTCCTCGGCCAGCAGCAAAGCGGCTTGCCCAGCTTCCGTTTCGGCGATTTAGCCGCCGACCTGCCCCTCATTCTGCTGGCCCGCCAACTCGCCGGACAATTCTCCGGGCAGTAAATTTGCAGCCACCAAAAGATTTTTCTTGTTCTTTTTGCGATTATGGTAAAAGTTACACACACTATGAAAAGGATATCTATTCTAGTAGTTCTGTTGGGTCTGGTTTTCGGTGCGGTGTTAACTGGCTGCGACAAGGGCGCAGACGCCTCGAAGCCCGCTGACGCCACCGCCACCAATGCCGCCCCGCCGGCACCAGCAGCGCCTGCTGCCAAGTAAGACATTTCTCCCCGTATAAGTGGGGAATGTCGCTTTCACGCCGGGCATGAGTTTGCCCGGCTCTTTTTGTTTCAGAACACCGAAGCTGGGGCGGACGCACTCCAAAACCTGGCGGAGGGTCGGACACGCATGATGGTCGCGAGAGCGTTTTGGAGTGCAGGTTCTTCCCCCTCCGTTCCCCCATTTGCTTTTGTTGGTTGATGGGTTTGGGATTGAACAGGAGGAAACGGAGATAACGGAGAGAGCGTCTTGGAGAGTTTCAGTAAGGCTCGGGCGCCGCAGCTTTCGCCGCGGACGCCCGAACCATTCATGCGCCGATTCACAGATTGTCTCGGCGCAACGGGCTTACAATGACAACCGATAGAACCTGACCTCGAGGTTCGGCTGCACGATGGCCGCGTTGACACTGCCTTGCGTCGTTACCAGCGCAGGATCATTCGTCCACGGCCCGAACAACGCCGGGGCCGACTGGAGAACACAACCGAGCGCTGGGGTGGGCCACGTGATCCGCGCCGTGCCGTCGGTCAGCCGCGTGATGCTCAGATTTCGCGGTGGAGTGACCGTGCCGGCGACGATGCGGATATTGTCCAGCAGCAGTGACCTGTCGCCTGCCGGCACATGCTGGAACGTCACGGCCTGGTCTGGGCCATCGGCCATGAAAGTCACATAGCGCCGGAGGTAGGGTTGGCCGGCGCCCACGCGGGAGATGTCCTCTTCAAACACCGGCAACGTGGCGCCCGGCGAGCCCACTTGGACGATGTAGTGCGTCACGAGATCTCCACCACAGCAACTGCGGCTGTTGACCGAATAAAGCAGGGAATACATCTGGCCGGAGGTGAAACCGGAAACCACCTGCGACGCGCTACCCGCGCCTTGCAGAAACAGAACCTGATCCTGGTCTGGGATGATGCCGTTGTCCGCAAACGGGCCTCCCGAGGTAGTGCCGTGGCCGCCGGTGGTGATGTCCCAACCGGACATCGGCGCCGTGTTGGGACCTTCGATGTAGAGACCCATCGCCCCGCTGGCTTCAAAGCTCGGGTTTTGCATGACGATGTCCTCGGCCTCACGACGAGTAATGTTGATGGCGTCCAACAGCAAGGTGGCGTCGCCTTTGAGATTGGAAGTGACGAACTCCAGCGTTCCCGTGGCGTTCGTGGGAATCAAGACGAAGTTTGTGGAATAGTATGCCGCCAAGCCGGCCTGCGAGAGCGGGATGATGGAAGCAATAGTGGCCACCGGCTTCCCGCCAAACTTGACGATCAGGTCGGCCGCAGGCCCGGCGGGATCGGGATTGTCGCCCAAGCTGTAGCGGAATTGCAGCCAGTACCTCGCACCGGGAGTCAGGCTGGTGATTTGCTGTGAGATGGATCCGATCCCTTGCACGAAGGCGACCTGCACCCGATCTGGAATCGGCCCGCTGTTCGCCGCAAACGGTTGGTCAATTTTGTTCACGCCCGCCGTGCCGGTGGAAGTCCACGCCAGAATGGGACCGATCCCAACGCCGCCCGGCGCCGCTTCGGTTTCGAAGCTCGGGTTGCGCACGAAAGACTCGACGACGTAGATGAGAACCCCGTTGGGGACCACGAGGCCGGCCGATTCTGTCACATTCACAGTGGCTGGACCCTTATGCACGCCGACGGCGTCCACGGTCTTCGTGGTCGCGCCGTTCTTGTCGTAGTGGAGTGTGACGGTGTCATTGGGGGCGGCTCCCGCGAGTCGGACGATATTGGTGCTGCTCGAGGCGAGGGTGATGTCCACCGCGCTGAGGGCCAACTTCTCGGCTGGCACCGTGACGGAGATAGTTACCGATTGGCCCGGCGCCAACTCCGCCTTCAGCGGACTCACCTGCATCGGTGGCAGCGCGCTGCCGGTCTGGCCCAAAAGCCGCACGTCGTCAATGAGCAGGGCATCCGTGCCCGCCTTGGTCTGCTCGAAGCTGAGCACCAGCACACTTGAATTCACGGTGAAGGTGGTGAGGTTGGTCCGGAACGGGTTGCTGCCGCCCACCGCAGCCACGTCGGTCTCAAACAAAACCGTTGCGCCGGATTTGACTTGCAGGTGAGGCGTGTTGCCACTGCGCGCATTGTAGGCAAACGAGAGTTGGTACTGCGTCCCCGCCACCAGATTCGCGATTGTTTGCGTCAGCGAACCGGCACCTTCAATGAAGGCCACCAAGTCCTGGTCTGGGACCGTGCCGTTGTCGGCATACGTGCCGCCAGCGGTGTCAACGCCGAAAACCCCCGTCCCTCCCCACCCTGCCATGTGGGTGGTAATCGGCCCGACGGAAGGAACACTGCCGCTGGCCTCGAAGCTGGGGTTCATGATCACGACATCGTTGGTGGTGCGCGGCACGATGGTCACCGCATCAAATAGCGCGGTGCGGTCGCCCTCATTGGTGACGTGGAAGGTCAGCGTCCCGCTATCCGCTTGGGGCTCGAACGGCACACTGCGGGAATGAAACGGCACGGTGATCGCATTCGTGCCTTCGGGAGCAGTCACCCGCTGGATGCCCGTTATGGTATCGATGTCCGTCCCGCCGAATCGGGTCGTGATGTTGAGCGTGCCGGTCAGGTTATCGCCACGGCTGTTGTAATAAAACTGGATCCAATAAAGCTGCCCAACCGTCAGACCGCTAATCTCTTGCGACAAGTCGCCGGCCTGCTGCTTGAAGGCAACCTGGTTGCCGTCCGGGGTGAGACCGTTATCATCAAACGGCCCGTTGCGGTCGATCGAGCGGTTGTTGACGCCGGTGCCACCCGTCCAACCGTCGATGGAACTATAGTGTGGATAGGTGGGGTTCCAATTACTCTCGAAACTGGGGTTCAAGACGAATGCGGCGCGCACCGGGGTGACGCTGATCGCGAGGGTCGCAACCATTGCCACGCACAGTGAGCATTGTTTGAGTCGAATTATAGTCTTCATAACTGTATGTTTTTTATCGGTATGTCTCTTTGTCGTTAGT
>Ga0194053_10000779_pt1 | contig 22368 bp, 11 predicted proteins | sample SepL228m_MetaG_FD_161684 | JGI IMG/M metagenome (GOLD analysis project Ga0194053, IMG submission 161684) | Anoxic zone freshwater microbial communities from boreal shield lake in IISD Experimental Lakes Area, Ontario, Canada - Sep2016-L227-8m | ecosystem: Environmental > Aquatic > Freshwater >... | reverse complement strand
AACGATGGTGTTTGGAGCCACAGTAATGGGGCCGTGGTGGGGCCGAACGATTTCTCCCGACGTAGGCCGCGTGATCGTGGGCGTTGCGATCCGCTATAACCAGTAGTGACCAACCGCCCGCGGGGTCGAGCCTCGGGATCACCATGAAACAGCCCAACACCAGCAAAGACGCTACCGCAGACGCGCGCAAGGCTGCGACCGCAGTGCCGGCGAAACCCGAGCCGTCTGCGGCGGGAAAGGGCATGACGCAACTGGTCCTCCAGCTCCTCCGTCCGTACCGTGGATGGCTGATCATCGTCTTCGCCGCCATGTTGGTTGAGACGGCCATGAGCCTGGCGGCACCCTGGCCGCTTAAGATCATCATCGATAACGTCGTCAGCGATCACAAGCTCCCCGATTGGCTTGCGTGGATGCACGACCTTCCGATGGGTGAAAACAAGATGGGGCTGGCCGCCATGGCCGCCATCGGCATCATCATCATCGCTGCGGTGGGTGCGGTCGCCAGCTACATCGACAATTATTACACCGAGAGCATTGGCCAGTGGGTCGCCAACGACCTCCGCATGCGGGTTTACCATCATCTAGATCGTCTATCGCTCGCCTATTACGATACCCACCAGACCGGCTCGCTCTTGAGCACTATCACTGACGATGTCGGCACAATCCAGGATTTCGCTTCCTCGGCGATGCTCACCATCCTTATTGACGCGCTGACGATCATCGGGATTCTTGGCGTAATGTTCTGGCTTAACTGGGATTTTGCGCTGATCGCCGTCGGCGTGACACCCTTCCTGCTTTTCTTTGTCGCCCGGTTCAAGAAGGCGGTCAAGAAGGCCACCCACGAAGTCCGCCGCCGCCAGAGCGACATTGTCGCGGTGGTCCAACAGGGACTGGAGTCCATGAAGGCGGTCGAAGCTTTCGGGCGGCAGGATCTCGAGGAGTCGCGACTCGAGGACGCGAGCCGTGAGACGGTAAATGCCGCACTCAAGGCCCGGCAGGTCAAATCGCTCCTTTCCCCGGTCGTCTCGGTCGTTGTCTCGTTCTGCACGGCATTCGTTCTTTGGCGCGGCGCCTGGCTCATTGTCCACGTCCCGCAGTTGATGACGGTGGGCGCGCTGACGGTGTTTCTCGCCTATCTCAGCAAATTTTTCAAGCCCGTGCAGGATCTGGCCAAGATGACCAACACCATCGCCCAGGCCGCCGTCGCGATGGAGCGCATCCGCTCGGTCCTGGACGCCGACACGATCATTCCCGAGCGTCCCGGGGCTCGCGCGCCGAAAACCCTCAAGGGCCAGATCGTTTTCGAGAACGTCGCCTTTGCCTACAACCCGGAATCTCCCGTGCTCCGCGATGTCAATGTCTCCATCGCCCCGGGTCAGCGCGTAGGATTTGTGGGACCCACCGGCGGCGGCAAGTCCACCGTTGTGAGCCTGATCCCACGGTTTTATGACCCGACCGCCGGTCGGATACTCATCGATGGCGTTGATATCCGCGACTTCACGATTCAGGGCCTTCGCACGCAGGTGGGGTTTGTGCTTCAGGATACGACGCTTTTCCGCGGAACGGTGCGCGCCAACATTGCCTACGGGAGGCCGGATGCGACGGAGAGCGAGATTATCCAGGCGGCAAAAACCGCCAACGCGCACGAGTTCATCGCGAAGATGCCTCATGGTTACGACACGATGGTCGGGGAGCGCGGCTCCACCCTCTCAGGCGGTCAACGCCAACGCATTGGCATCGCCCGCGCCGTCGTCCGCAACTCCCCCATCCTCATCCTTGACGAACCGACTGCCGCCCTCGATACCGAGTCAGAAAAGCTCGTCATGGAGGCCCTGGAGCGGCTGATGCAAGGACGCACTGTCATCACGATTGCCCACCGCCTGAGCACCATTCGTGACGCCCACAAAATCGTGGTTCTCAAAGGCGGCGTTGTCGCGGAGGAAGGCACCCACGACGAATTGGTCACCCTTGGCGGAGTTTATGCCGAGCTGCATCGCATCCAAACCGAGTCGGGGCCTAACGTCGTGGCGGAGGCCACCGCCACCGCAGGCGGGCCGCCGAGTCACCACTAATATACGCGGTAACAACCTCAACACCACTCACTGATATATGTCTGACCGTTCCCTCATTGTTCTCCCTGACGATTCCGTAAAGCCGATAATCGACGCCATTGACGCCGCCAGGAAGTCGCTGCGAATCAAGATGTTTTCCTTTTCCGCCCCGGACTTGCTCAAGGCCGTGATTGCGGCGCACCAGCGCGGCGTCAAGGTCTGGGTGATGCTCAACGCCGCCCGGCGCAGCGGCGAGGATGACAACAAGACGGTTCGCAAGGCGCTGACGCGGGCGGGGGCGGATGTCAAGGACAGCAGTCCCGAGTTCGGAATCACGCATGAGAAATCGATGGTGGTGGACGATGAGTTGGCCTTTGTGAAATCGCTCAACTGGGCGACCGAGAACCTGACCGAAACCCGCGACTATGCCATCGTCACCGGCCATAAGAAAGGTGTGCGCGAAGTCATTGATGGTTTCGAGGCCGACTGGCATCGGCAGGTATTCAAGCCCGGCCTGAGCGCGCACATGATCTGGTGTCCGAACGACGGCCGCGAGCGCATCGCCCATTTCATTGACGAAGTCAGACACACGCTCTTCGTCCAAAACGAGCGGTACCAGGACGCGGTCATCATCGAGCGCCTGGTCCGGGCCAAGGAGCGCGGCGTCAAGATTCACGTCATGGCGAGGCCACCCCACACCCTCAAGAAAGACAAGCTCATCGAAGGCGTCGGCGGGCTGCGCATTATGGACGACGTGGGAATCAAGGTTCACAAGCTCAAACACCTCAAGCTGCATGGCAAGATGCTCCTCGCTGACGGATCACGCGCCATCGTCGGCTCGATCAACCTCGCTCCCGGCAGCTTCGACGACCGGCGGGAACTGGCCATCGAGGTCCATGACGAAGAAGTCGTGGCGCGCCTGGACAAAATCGCCCGGCACGACTGGGAGCACTCGCACCCGCTCGACCTTTCGGACGAAGGACTGATGGCTGATCTCGAGAAGCGCGGCGGCGCCGGCGCCGGCGCTGAAAAGCTGGTGCTGGACATCGAAGACAAGAATGGCAAGAAACCTAAGAAGTGACAATCTGTGCCGGCCGGTCTGCAGATGAGCAAGCCCCACAAATGGAATCGAACCGGCAGCAAAAGGTCCGTCTGCTTACACCGCTGGAGTGGGTGGCTCTGTCTTGCGGGTCTTGCTCTCGCGGCGACCAGTTGCGCTCTGCTTCGAGCTCCGACCGACCAAACCACGGCCCTGGTTCGGACACTCGAAGGGACGGTAGGGATGAAGCAGCCGACCAACATGCTCGCCTTGGTGCAAAGCGAGATCATGCGCGAGGCCGATGGTTACTCCTCAGTCGTCGCGCAAGCCGCCGATGACTTCGCCGCAAAGGTGGGAACCCTCGAGGCTCGCACGGCGGCCTTGCAATGGAAGCTTGAGCAGGCCACCGCCGCCTTCGTCAACGCCACCGGCGAAAACCCCAACCTCAATGCGGTGGACATGGTTGTTCTCGCCAGCTTGTCCCGCTCGGTCATGGAAGATTATTGGGTTGGCCAGAAGTTTGGCCAGTCGGCGCTCCCCTTGCTTGAAGCTCATCGCAAGCTCGAACAGAGCGCCTGGTCCGTCGTGGAGGGAGTGCTGGCCGTGGTGCCACGTGATGAATTGCGCAAGCTCATAGCGGATTGGTTCCAGAAATACCCCAACCAACGCCATGTCGGAGCCGTCCGACTCCGCGAATTCACGGGCATCCTGGGCAACAAGGCAGTCGTTGGGCTGGCGGCCAAGCCCAACAGCGTATTGAATCTCCTTGATATCGATCCGCTCTCCGGTATTGACCCCGCCGTGCGCGCTCTCGAACAGACCCGCTACATGGCCGAGCGGATGATGTACTACGCCGAACGCGCCCCCATGCTCATCAGGTGGCAGGTGGAGTTGTTGACCTATGGTTTAGCCGGTCAACCCGCAGCCCAACAGATGCTCTCCAACGTCGCCAGTCTAAGCCGGTCTGCCGCGATTTTCGCCGAGACTGCCCAACAATTGCCCAGCCTCGTCACCACCCAACGCGAAGCCGCGATCAATCAACTGTTCGCCGGCATTGCCACCGAGCGATCAATTATCCTCTCGAACTTGAACTCGCAGGAAGCAACACTCCGCGAACTGCTCCCTGAAGTGCGCCAAACCCTCGCCACCGGCGGCAACATGGCCAACTCGCTCGACGGAGCGATTAAATCCCTCGATGCTTTTGTCCGCTACGTCTCTCCGCCCGCCACCAACCCGGCGCCTCCTTCCACCAACAGCCAACCCTTCAACGTGCTCGATTACGGCACCGCCGCCGCCCAGGTCGGGGCCATGTCCAGGGATTTCAACGTCCTCATCACCTCCGCAAACCAGAGTGCGACCCAATTGGCAGTTTTGAGTGAGCAGGCCACCGCGAAGGCCGAACGCGTGGTGAACCGCGCCTTCCGTCTCGGACTCTTGTTGGTGGTGATTCTGCTCGCCGGCTCCGTGCTGGCCGCCTTGGTTTATCGCGTCCTGGCAAACCGGCTGACTGCCAAGCTGAGCAGATCATCGTCCTCAAACTCCTGAGGAGCAGACACAGGAATAATCTGCCGTCATGTCTCATCCAGGCATCGGCGAACCGTTTCCAGGAGGACCCGTGCCGAGCACGGCTTCTGCAGGAAGGGACTTTTGGTTCGCCGGATGAAATCCGTGTCATGGCCGAGGATGTCGGAGCTGTGCCCACTCATGATTATGACTTTCAATCCTGGCCGGTGCCCCCTCAACCGTTCGGCCAGCTCGCGGCCCGTCATCCCTTCGGGCATGATGATGTCGGTCAGCAGCAGCGCGATCTGCGCTGCGTGAAGCTGCCACACTTCGAGCGCTTCCCGTCCGTTGGCTGCCTCGCAAACCTTGTAACCTTTGCTCTCGAGCACCCGGCGGAGCGTCATCCGGACCGAGTGGTTGTCCTCAACCAACAGGATCGTCTCCTCTCCGCCGCGGACATCCGCGCCGACTTCAGATGGCGCCACCAAAAGGGCGGACGACGGGATGGCCGGCAGACACACTTTGAACGTGGTGCCCGAGCCTACCTGGCTGGCCACCTCCACCCAGCCCTGGTGCTGCTGGACAATGCCATAAACCGTTGCCAGCCCCAGCCCCGTACCCTTGCCGATTTCCTTGGTTGTGAAAAACGGCTCAAAAATGTGGGGCAAAATCTCCGGGGCAATCCCGGTGCCGGTGTCGCTGACCTTCACACAGACAAATTCACCGGCCCGCGCTTCAGGATTTAACTCCGCCCGCGCTTTGTCGAGCCGTATTTGCTCAGTGGCCACGCGCAGTTGGCCACCCTCGGGCATCGCGTCACGAGCATTGACCACCAGGTTGAGGAGCACCTGCCCCATCATGCCGGGGTCGGCATGGACGTGCGGCAGCGAGGCCGCGTAATGACATTGCAGGTCGATGTTCTCGCCGATGAGCCGCTTGAGCATCTTGATCAGGTTGACGACGACATCGTTGAGCATGAGCGGTTCGGGCTGCAAAACGTGTTTGCGGCTGAACGCCAGCAACTGGAATGTCAGGTTGGCCGCCTGATCCGACGCTTCCAGCACTTGTGCAAGACCTTCCCGGACTTCTACTGGGCAGTGCTCCTCGTCCATCAGCAATAATTCGGCATTGCCCCGGATGACGGCCAGCATGTTATTGAAATCGTGCGCCACTCCGCCGGCAAGCTGGCCCACCGCCTCCATCTTCTGCGACTGGCGGAGCTGTTCCTCGACTGTCTTCCGCTCCGTGATGTCCACCCACGACCCAACGATCTCCACCGGTGCGCCCTGCGGATCGCATACCAGCCGTTGCTCGTCGCGCACCCAACGGAGACCTCGGTTCTTGTGCTGAACCTGGTAATCCCGGGCGATCTGCTTTTCCGCGATAAGCCGGTCGAGACCATCGGTGACGCTTGGACCGTTGGCCGGACGAACCCGGTCGAATAAGCCCTGTGGTCCGTTACACTCAGCGACCGTGTAGCCCAGCAGCCGTTCGACGTTATCACTTATCCAGGTTGGTTCGGTCGTTTTGCCGTCGGTCTTGAGGGAATAAATCACCGCCGGGCTTTGGGTCAGCAAATGGCCGAGCCGGTATTGGGTCGTGCGCCACGCTGCCTCCATCCGGAGACGATCGAGCGCGCCGCCGCAATGATCTGCCAGTGCCTGCAGCGTCTGCAAGTCAGCCTGGGTATAGGCGTCGGGCGTGTAGCTCTGGATGGATAGGACTCCCACAGTTCGGCCCTCCACGCGCACTGGCACGCACATGATTGATTCTGAAAACCGGGAAACATCTCCGAATCGAAGGCTATCATCCGATGGCGGTTCGGTTGGCGTGCGCAGGATCAATTGAGCTCCTTGAGCCATGACCCGGCGGTTCCTGGCTGAGGCCGGGCAAACCGGCTCCTGGGTTGTAACTTCACGGCGTTCTCCATCCATGACGTCGTAAGCCAGCACCGTCTCTATCCACCCTGGCTCTGCCGACTCGATGTCCAGCATGCCACTATCCCATTTCCAGAACAGATCGGCACTGGCATAGATTGCCCGGGCCGCCTCGGCCGGGATTCTGGCCGCGCTAAGCTTCTCTCCTAGCTGGGAAAAAGCTTCTATCTGCAACTCCGCGCGTTTGCGCTCCGACACATCCCGGAAAACGCTCAGCAGCATCTTGCCGCGCTGACCTGGTTGGACGAAGGAGTTGGAGATTTCCAGGTTCGTCTCCTCGCCATTCCATAATTGCGCAAGCGTGGTAATGCGGGGAACAATATTTCCAGTCGCAAACTGTTTGCGGTAAACATCGATGTCACCATTGGGGTCGTGTGGCATGTAAGCGACCGAGAGAATCTGTCCTTCGAGCTTTTCCCGCGGCAACTTGACCAGCCCGCAAAAGGCATCGTTGACCGAGATGATACGCCCATCTTTATCGGTCAGCCACATGCCGTCAATCGAGTGCTCCCAGACGGATCGAAAAACCGCTTCACTCTCAAGCAACGTCTGCTGCGCCCGCAACCGCCCCAGCGCTCCGCCGCCGTGGTCCGCCAATGCTTGCAGCGTCTCCAGGCTATGAGCATCGTAGGCACTGGGAGTGTAGCTTTGGATCGATAAGACGCCGACAACCTCGGTCCCGTGCCGGATGGGCACGAACATGATCGAAGCCGACAGCCGGGACTTGTCGCCGAAAGGCAAACTCTCCGATTGCTCCGCCCTGGCAGGGTCGCGCAAGATCAATTGGCCTCCTTGTTCGATTGCCCGCCGGGCGAATTCAGTGGGCGGTCGGTCTACGGGCAGGAGTTCGCATTCCGTGCGCCGACCATCGATGAGGACCATCCTCAACAAATGCGTCACCCGGTTCTCGGGTGCGGAATACAGATGGAACACGCATGAGTCCCATCCGAGCAGGTTATCGGCCACTTCCACAATGATTTCGCCCGCCTCTTTGGCGGTCTTGGCGGCGCTTAGCCGCTGCCCGAGACTGGCAAAGGTCGCGATCCGCAACTCGTCGCGTTTGCGCTCGGTAATGTCGGAAACGATGCCATGCCATAGCGTGCTGCCGTCCTCCATTCGCTCTGGCAACGAATCACACAACCGCCACCGCAAGCCTTGCTTCGGAAGAACAACCCGAAACTCACAATGGAACGGCTGTTGGGTACGGGCCGATTCTTGGATGGCGGCGACAATGCGGTCATAGTCGTCCGGATGGTGACGCCTATGCACCGGGGTAGCATCCTCCCGCACCTCTTCGGGAGGCACTTCGTAGATGACGTTTATGGCCGGGTTCGATAAAGGGATGGAGGCGTGTCCATCAGGGTGCAACTGATATTGAAAAACCATGCCAGGCACCTGTGCGGTGAGCTTGACGAGCAGATCGCGGCTTTTGCGCAGCGCCTGGCTTGCCTGTTCCGCTCTCTCTCGGGCCGCCACCGCATCTTCCATCAGGTTGAGCGACGCAAGTTGACCCATGCCAGCGGCTTCGTTGCTTTGCTTCAATTCCTCGGCCTGCAGGCGCAGCGAGCGGGTCAGGCGAACGATGCGGACGTAGGACTCTACCCGGGCGAGCAGTTCGCGGTTGGTGATGGGACGGGTGATGTAGCCATCCGCGCCTGACTCGAGACCCTCCGCCTGTTCATCGCTCTTCGCGTATGAGGCTGAGGCCATGACCACCAAGATATCTGTCTGGGCCGGATCCCCCTTGATCCGGCGGCAGACCTCGATGCCATCAATGCCCGGCAGGTTGCGATCCAATAACAGCAGGTCCGGACGGCGGTCTCGGACAGCCTGCAGGGCTTCCTCGCCGGTGGCGGCCCGGTCCACGGCATAGCCTGCATTTTCCAGCAGATGCGCGGTGCCGTTCAGGATGTCGGCATCGTCGTCCACTACGAGTATTCTAATTTCGGCTGGGTTCACTTGGTTCATGGGAAGTCAGGGTTGATTCGCTCTCGCGCTGGCGGTGTGGCGGGCCTGCTGCGGCCCAGCCACCGCACTTGCTGGAGGATTTGTGCCGGCTCGTATAGGCAAAGGGTGGCCTGCCAGGCGGCGTCGCTTCGGGCAAACAGCCGGCCCCGCTCGCCATAGCGGTGCTCAAAGTAGGGAAACCGCTGCCAGCAGACATCGGCGGCCCGGAGGGATGCCTGCACCTCGCGGGTATCGGCTGGCACCGGATGCCGCCCCGCCTCGGGATTGATGGACGTGACCAGAAAGGTTTTGGACTCCGGCTGGAACGGAAACAAAGCCCGAAAGATCGCCTCGAGTTGGGCAAATAAATCGCTGGCCGCCTGAGCCATTTGCGCGCGCTCCTCCGCGCTAAGCTGGAGCCCGTTCATGCGTTGCTGATACTGTGCCCACCGGGCATGAACTTCCGGCCCATAGTTGTGCAGGTAGGCCAAACCGTCCGTGCCGGTGAGCAGGAAAGCCCGGGCAAAGAGCGGACGCAATATCAGGGCGCCAAGCGTGGAACCCTCCAGGACATAAACGCAGCCCAGCAGCGTGAGCGGCTGCTCGACCGACCGGAGGCGCATCTGCTCGACCGTCTTCAGCGTCGCGTCCACCGCTTCTTTGATGTCCGCCACAAGTCGCGGCTCGAAATACCGCAGATCTTGCTGAAGCTGGGGAACTTTGCGCATGGCGCGGTTCCAGACGGAGGCCACCCGCTCGTCCGGGCAGCTTTCCATTGCCTGCTCGAGCACGCCATGAATGGCCGCCAAAGCCCGAAGTTGCCCCACATAAGATTCCAGCGGCAATTGGCAGGCAGCCAGCGCCTGGAAGAAAGGCGCGGTTTGCAGGCGGGCATGAGACAGGAAGGTCGCCGCCTTGAGCTCTTCCATCAGAGTTAATCGCTGTCCGTAGATGCCTGTTTTCATCGTTGTGCTGATTGTGAAGTTCGTTGGTTCTGGGCTGGCAAGGCCAGGAGAAACGTCGCGCCCTGACCGGGAATGCTCTCCAGCCAGATGCGTCCGCCGTGAGCCTCGACGACCAACCGCGCGATGGCGAGTCCGAGTCCCACGCTCCGTTCGCCGGCGGTCTTCTGCGTGCCGGCCCGCGCGAAGCACGTGAACAGCCGGGCCTGGTCCTCGGGCGCGATGCCGGGGCCTTCATCGCGCACCGCCAGGACGAGGTTCTGGTCATCCCAGCGCGACGACAGCCAGACGCGCTGGCCGGGAACGGAGTGTTCCACGGCATTGCCAATGAGATTCAAGAGCACTTGCTCAAGCTTGGACGCATCCACTCGCAACCGCCGCCCGTTGTCGGCCATGTCCACGAGCAGGGAGATTCTCTTCTTCCCCGCCATCAGCCGGGCAATGGGTTCGACGCCAGCCACAATCTCCGGCACACTGGCGGACGCGAGGTCCAGCCGCAACTTCCCCGACTCGATGACGGATAAATCCAGAAAGCCATCAATCAGCCGCTTCATGCCGGTGGCGGCGGCCAGACAGATGCGCAGGAACTCCCGATGCTCCTCCGAGAGTTGGCCCCCGGCTTCGTCGAGGACGAACTCGCTGTAGGTCATGATCACCCCAATAGGTTTGCGCAGGTCGTGCGCGGCCATGCCGAGGAACTGGTTCTTGAGCTGGTTCAACTCGCGCAGTTCCGCGTTGGCTTGATGAAGCTGCCGCGTCAGGTTGTTCAACTCACCATTCAGCCCCAGCACCTCGTCGCGCAGCTTCTGCTGCTCCTGAAAATCGAGACTCCCAAGCGCGAGCACCCCGGCCGGCAAGGGGAAGAAGCGGAAGCCCAGGGTCTCGGGCATCCCCGAGGCGGTGCTCAGTGTGAGCTGATGAACCGCGCCGCCCTGCCGGATGAGCGCAGGCAGATCGAGTGAGCGGTTGAAGTCCACGAGCTGTTCCGTTAACGGGCGACCCAAGGCCTCGCCGCGCAGCACCTGGCGCGCCTGAGCGTTGGCGCCCGCCACGCAATAGCTGGCGTCCAGGTAGAGCGCCAGGACGGGGGCGGTCTCCCACACATGGGCTTGCATGGCTGCGGCGATGGCGGGGTCGTCAAACATGGTTGTCGCCATCCTTTATCCACCCCTCGAGTTCGCTCAAAGACAACAGGCAACGGACCCCGGGCAGGCGTGCGACCCGCTCGCATCCGCCCCAGCGGAACGCCTGCCCGCCGACGAGAATCGGCACCTTTGGGAACGCCGACCGAATCTCACCGACGGCGCTGATGAGCGTATCCAGACTAAAGGCCGAGGCCACTGAGAGCGCCACCACGTCCGGCTGCTTCTCCGCAATGAGCGACTGCACGTCGCGCACGGGCGTGTTCGCCCCCAGGAAGTAACCACGCCAGCCGTTCAGCTCGAAGAGATCGGCCACCATTTTGCCACCGATCTGGTGATACTCGTTGGCCACGCAGGTGACGACCGCCGACTTGCCCAGGCGCGGCCGCGCGAAGAGCCGGGGATAGGTCAGGTTCAACAGGCTCTCGCTGATCGCGGTGGCCAGATGCTCCGTGGCCACGGAGATTCGTCCCCGTTCCCAAAGATCGCCCACTTCGTAAAGCGAGCGCCGCACCAGCTCCTCATAGAGCGTGCGCAGCTCGGCCGTGGCCTCCAGCCATTGCTCGAAACAGACCCGGCATTGCTGGCGGTTGTTGGTCAGCAGGCCGTCCAGATAACGCCGATAGGCTTCCTCGAAGGCAAAAGGTGGGGGCGATGGCGGATTCATGCTTGAGCCTTCTGGGCTGCTGGCGGGGCCGTCTCGAGCTCCGCGATCCGGTGGCGGGGCGGCTCGCCCAGCTTCCCACACAGTTCGTTCACTTCGCGCTTGAGTTCAATCATGCGCAACTCGCGACCGACGGCGGCCTGGTTGAAGCGGTTCAGCCGGTCGTTGCGAGCAACTAGTTCATCGGCCTGCTGGCGCAGCGCCACTTCGGCCCGTTTGCGCTCCGTGATGTCTTGCAGAAAAGCCACCATCCGCCCGTCTTTGGCAGCCTGGTACTGGACGCTTATTTCCACGTCAAAGATGCTCCCGTCCTTGCGGCGGTGCCGGGACTCGAAACGGTCCTCGCCCTGCGCCATGGTCTTCTGGATGTGGGCAGCGGTCTGGTCGTCCGTTTCGTCGGCCTCCAGATCGGGAATGCGCCGGGCCAGCAGTTCCTGCGCGCTGTAGCCACTCATCCGGCAATAGGCTTCATTGACCTCCAGCAGACGGCCCTGCATGTCAGTCATCCAGAACCCGTCCATGGCCGTCTGGAGGATGGTTCGGTGCCGTTTCTCGCTCTCGCGCAACGCCGCATCGATCCCATACCGTTCGCGCCGCTCGGCCGCATCCCGCAGGCTGCGCTCGATGGCGGGCACCAGGCGGACCAAACTGTCCTTGAGCACGAAATCCCCAACCCCCAGCTTGAGCAGTTCGACCGCCCTTTCCTCGCCGACGCTGCCTGAAACGAGGATTATCGGCACGTCAGGATGCCGCCCTTGAAGGACGCGCAGGGTGTCTTGGAAATCCAGATTCGGCACGCTGTAGTCGGACAGCACGGCGTCCCAGCCGCCCTGCTCGACCGCCGCTTCCAACTCCTCGATACTCGCCACGCAATGGCAGCGGGCCGCCAGGCCGTGCTTCTCCAAGTGGCGCACGATGAGTCGGAAATCGGCTTGCTTGTCCTCGATGATCAGAAGATTGAGGTGCGTGCTCATATCAGCATTTCATCCTGCCGCGTGTCCTCGGCCAGAAGGATTGATTTTGTTTTCATAGCTCTTCCTTGTTCTTACCGTCTGGAGACGACAGACTAAAGTAAAATGTGGCCCCCTTGCCAGGCGCGGCGGCGGCCCGGATTGTGCCGCCGTGGCGATGCACGACACGCTGCACGGTGGCCAGACCGATGCCGATGCCAGGGAACTCATCCTCCCGATGCAGGCGCTGGAAGGGCTGAAAGAGCCTGGCCGCATGCTTCATGTCGAAACCAGCGCCGTTGTCGCAAACGAAGAAGACCGGGGTGTTGGAGTGGTGGAGTATTGGAGTATTGGCGTTTTGGGCGGGAGCCGCGACTCCATCACAGCACTGGTCCATTACTCCAACCTCAATCTTCGCCACCGGTTGCCTGGCCGTATATTTCCAGGCGTTGCCCAGCAGGTTGGCCAGGACCACTTCAATCATGCGCTCGTCGCCACGGACAGCCATGCCCGGCTCCACGGTCCAGGTCACGCGGCGATTGGGCTCGCCCGCTGCGAGTTCGGCCAGGATGCGGGCGGCCAGAGTCGAGATGTCCACCGCGTCGCGCCGCACTTCACCCAGCGTGCTGCGCGAGAGCCGCAGCAGGCCATCAATCAACTCGCCCATCTGCCGGCTGGCCAAAATGATTTCGTCCAGATCCTTGCGGGCTTCGCCCGGTAGCGACGCGCCGTGGTCCTCCAGCAGGATCTGGCTGAAACCGTTCATGGCGCGCAGCGGCTGCCGCAAATCGTGCGAGACCGCGTAGGCAAAGGCGTCCAACTCCTTATTGGCGGCAATCAGTTCGCTGGTGCGCTCTTGCACGCGCTGCTCCAGGCTGCGATTCAACTCGCGAATCTCCACCTCCGCCCGCTTGCGCTCGGTGATGTCGCTGGCAATGCCCGTGAGGCGAATCACTTTGCCCGCCGCATCCCGGACTTGAAAAGCCCGGTCATAAATCCAGCGGATGGAGCCATCCGGACGAGCGATGCGATACTCGACACTCACCTCCGGGTTGTTTCCTGAGAGCCCAGTGAGGCGGGCAAAGACCTGCTCCCGTTCCTCTGGGTGAATGGCTTCGGACCACAAGTGCGGCTGGGCATACAAGCTGGCCACGGAACGACCCCAAATTCGTTCAAAGCCCGGACTGACGTAGTGCATGATGGCGAAATCGGGCGAAGTAATCCAAAACACATCGGTGATGTTATCCGCCAACTGGCGGAATCTTACTTCGCTCTCCCGCAGCGCCTCCGCCGACTCCGCCCGATCCCGGTAGAACCGGACGAGCTGCTGCCGCCAGAGCGCACTCACACCGGCCCCCGCGCTGAAGAGCAGAACGCCGACCAGGGCGATCACCTTCCAGAGTTGCGCGCGTAACGGCGCATACACTTCCGCAACATCCCGGCGGGCCACCAGGAACCACGGCGAATCCGGGACAGCCCGCACCGCGGCCAACACCGGCACGCCCCGGTAGTCGCTGCCGGCCACGATGCCTTCCTGCCCCAGCACGGCCTTCACCGCAGGCACGTTGGTGTTGGCGAGCGAAATAAGCACATTCAGCACGGTGTTCGTTTGAAACCGGAGTTCGTTCAGAAAGACGACCTCGTTTCCTTCCCGGCGGACGAGCAGCGTCTCCGCCGTCTCGCTGGGCATGGGCCAGCGGCGGATGAACGGATAGAGATAGCTGGTGGGATCAATCCGCAAGACGACCACGCCCAGCGGCCGGTTGCCGTCCGCTTCGTCGTGGATCGGGACCATGAGGGATAGATAAATGCGATGGCTCGATTCGTGCCGGTAAAAATCCTGAAAGACCGGCTGGCCCGACCGCAGGACTTCGGCTGTTCGCGACGAAATCAAGGCCGACATCGGCACTGGCGATTCGGGCACTGACATTCGCACCCCGCCTTGAGCATCCAGCAGGAAGACCTGGTTATATTGATAGTGGATCTGGTATTTGCCGAGCCACGCCTGCAATTGCCGTTGCGCGTCCGCGTCCGCCGGCGACTCGAGGAAGCGGCGCGCCAGTTGGGTGAAAGCGGGATTGTTGTGGAGGATGAAGGCATCGCCCAACCGCTCCTTGCGATACTGCGCCAGCTCGCCGACTTTCAGTTCCGCGATGGCGGCAAGCTGCTGCTCGGCTTCGACGCGGAAATGCCGCTCGAAGTTCCGGTAGTAAGCGTAGCCCGTCACGACGATACCCATCGCCAGGAGAAAGAAAATCAAGACGAAGATAAAGGCCGGTTGGAAATCGCCTCCGGGCAATCGGCGGAACAGCCCGCCCGATCGGCGGGCCAAAATCAGGAGCGCCAAACCCATCGTGCTGAAGGCGAGGATGGTGGGGAGCGACGGCGGGATGAATGTGCCGCTGTAGAGCAGCGGCGCGCCGAAGCCGTAAGCCAGCAGGAAAATGAAGCAAACCCCCAGCCCATGAAAACCCGCCACGCAACGGTGGAATTGCATGGCAGCTTCACGAGCAGGGTGGTTTCAAGAAATCGTAGCCGCCGACGGCAGTCGGCGCTAACACTCCGATAATCGAGGAAAAGTGCGCCGACTGCCGTCGGCGGGCCCGCGGAATGGGCCGAGTAACCGCTTGAACGTTGGGAACCAGCGCCCGCAGCACGATAAGTCCTGAAAGGACGACTGACCGATCTCGCAGGGCCTCAGCCGTCCCTGTCGGGACTTATGCACCTCTAGACCCGCGCTCAACCGCCCAGCCTCAATAAATCCACGGCAGAAAGCGGCGCACTCGCCGCTCATACCGGGTGTAATCCGGGAATTGTTGCCGCAGCCAGCGTTCCTCCCGCCGCGCTTTGGCATCGAAGAACGGAACCAGGGCCATCCCCGCCACGAGTGCTGGCCAACTATGCCAAACTAGCGCCCAGCCGACCGAGGCACAGAATACCGCCGTGTAAAGCGGATGGCGCATCAGGCTGTAAATACCCGTTTGGACCAATCGGGTGCTCGCAGATGGTTTTGGAAACGGCGTCAGGTTTTTGCCCAGGCGGATGGCGCCCGCAACGCCGCAGACGGCGGCGACAACGAGCAGGAAAATACCGCAGAGAGTAAGGGCGAAACTTCGCCACTGGTGCCGACAGAAGATGCCGCCGACGATCACCATGCCCAGAAGCATCCCCTGGACTAGCACCCAAAGCCCACCGCGTTGCAGAAAATTGCCGCTCATGCCTGCCGTTTGTTTCAAAAGCAGGAAACCATAGCTCCCGGGCGAAGCCAACAGATTTCCTCAGCCCATCAAATGGAATCCCAACTCTGGGGCGCATTCGCAAGTTCCTGGCATGGTTGGCAGCAAGGTTGGTAAGAACGCCTCGCCCAGGCGTCCCCCCATCGCGAATGCGCCCACAAAGAGCGCCAAGGTGAAGTCTGGCTGCTCCGAGGGCGGAAGTCCCTCATGTTGGCCAGCGCACCGACGTAAATCGGCAATATTGCCGCCCAACCTGCTCGGCTCGCTTTGACCTGCGTGGCCGACGAAGGCACTCGATTAAGAATATGGTCCATCAGCGCAGAATTGCTCTTGATTTGTCCTGCTTCCTGATCGCGTTCTTTGTCCTCTGGACATTGCGCGCTACCTTGTTCTACGCCGTTGACGAGTCGATCACCTCCCCGATCTCGCGGGCCGCATATTCGGATCTGCTCAAGTTGATCCTATGGGTCGTGCCCGCTGCGGTCTTCGCTCGCTGGCTCAGAAGGACGCCTCCCGCCAAATACCTGGGGCGGCTGTAGTTCCGAACCTGCGCAGCTCTTTGCTGTGCTTCGCCGTCACCGTCACCTTTCTTCTCGCGGTCGCGGTGTTTGAGTTGACCATTGGAAAGATATTCTCCGCTGCCGGCTTGTCACCATTGCCCACGCTGCTCGGGTTGCTTCAGCTTGTGGTTTCACCACTGCTCGAGGAACTGCTGTTTCGAGGCCTGGTAATGAAAGAGCTTCTGACCCTATTGCCGGCCGGTCTTGCCATTGTGCTCGATTCACTGCTGTTTGTCGGCGCGCATCTTCCACACTGGTTATCACATGGGGGATCAAATCAGGCGATGTTGGCAAATGCCATTGGAGTCTTTCTGTTTAGCGTTCTGGCCTGCTGGTTGTTTGCAAAGACCGCTTCAATCTGGCCTCCAACTTTCGCTCACATTGCCAACAACATATTGTCGTCCTTGTTGGTCGCGAGCCCTGCATAGCAAGTGCCAGTCGCTGGAGCCAACGGCGGGCGGCACCTCCTCAACCGACATCTCCTCCCGCCAAGCAGACCCACTGTCCTTTGACCCATGAGCCGAAATCAGAAAGTCACCAGGTTCAACCCCATCCAATTCTGCGGTTGACACCCGCGAGCCGGTTCGATAAACGTATGGAAAGTCGGTGAAAAATCAATCAGCGCGACCATGAAAAAGCAATTCTCCCTCACACGCACAGCGCTCAGTACGGGCGGGTGCTCAGAAAGCAAATTCTTATCAGTAGTTCGTGGAGTTATCAACCTTCTGTTCCGCCTCGCTTTTTGCGGCAGCGTGCTTTTCCTGGCTGCTCGCTCGACCGTGGCCGGCTTGCCACCCAACTGGCGTTTCGTCACTCCCTCACCTCAGGGTAACGACATGCTCGCCGCCTGGGCTGCGGCGCCGGATGACCTGTACGTCGGCGGGCATGGCGGCGTGATTCAGCATTGGGACGGCACTAACTGGACGCAGATGGTGACACCTGCGAACAAGACAATCTATGCAATGCATGGTCTCACGACCCGCGACGTTTGGGCGGTTGGGGGCGATGCCTACACTTTGAATTCCGCTGATCACTGTTGGATACTGCATTGGAACGGCACCAATTGGACGCAGATGACGCCCCCGAATTACTCCGGCTGGACCTATCGTTTGACGGCGGTTTGCGCGGTCGGTCCGAAAGACGTCTGGGCGACGACGGACTACGGCACGTTTCCAGCGCACTACGACGGGACGAACTGGCAATTCGTGCCCGTTCCCTTGTCGTTGGAGGGCGGCTTAATGGCAGTGACCTCGGTCGGCACGGGCCATGTCTTCTTTGCGGGCACACATGGCCAGATTGTCCACTATCAAAATGGCACATGGAGCCTGGAACAGAAGTTGGAGAGCGGAAACTTCTCTGCCAACCTCCTGCAAGCCCTCTGGGGAGCCGACCTCCAGAATGTTTATGCCGGAGGCAAAACCGGCCAAGTCTATCGGCGTAATGCCAACGGGACTTGGACGGATCTGGGTCTGGGCGGAAACATGTTCACGAGTACCGGCATCCTGATGATCTCCGGCAGCTCGGCCACCGACATCAACTTGTTCGGGACCCAATCCATCCGGCATTTCAACGGCACGGTGATCAACTACACCAACGACTTCACCTACAGTATGCGTCGGCAATGGACGGGAGGCGCAGCCGCCGGCAACCGCATTTATGGTGTCGGGCTGAGGGGTGTGGCGCACGAATTCGTCCCGAATGGACTCGGCGGCGGCACATTGTCCTCCCTGACTGCAGGCGGTGACGCAGCCTTGTCGCTTACCGCAAACGGCGCCACCTCTTGCGGGACAAACGGCCTGCTGGTTTATGGCAGCTCGCTCTACCGGACGGGCACGATGCCAATGACCTATTTCGATGGCTTCAACTATCATGATTTTCCGGTCCTGCCTCCGGACATGAAGATCCAGACGATGGTCAATGCGGCGTGGGCCGGCAGCTTGCAGGATATCGTGATCGCTTGGGACAACATGCTTACATACGAACGCGGTGTCCATCACTGGAACGGGTCGGCTTGGGAAGCGATGGGGGCTTCTTGGAATCAACCCACCGATGCCGTCGCGTTCTGGCGTTCGCCCGCCGGCAGCCTCTATGCCTGCAGTGCGTGGCGGGTGATGCGGTGGGATGGGTCGAACGACTGGACCACGACTTACTCCGTTCCCGCGCCGGAAATGGGAGTGACGGTGCTCAGCACGATTTGGGGTCGGTCGGATTCGGAGATCTACATCGGCGCGAAGAACGGCAAGATATTCCGGTATGGCGGCGCGGTCTGGGCTGCCGATACAACGCCGGGCACAAACGCGATCACTGGCATCAGCGGCAATGCCTCCGACGTCTATGCGGTCGGCGAGAACGCACTGGTCTGGCGGCGCGTCAGCGGTGCGTGGCAGAGAGTCACCGGCGTCGAACAGCGAGACGGCGACAACTTTACGCAGATCGTCAGCGCGCCAGACGGCGTTTATGCCGCGCAGCGCACGCCCAGCATTTACACCGGCGGCGGATTGGGTTTGCTGTGGCGGTTCAACGGCGCGACCGCAACGCTCATTGTGAAAGGGCTTTCCCAGCCGATCGATTTGCTTGCTGTGACCGGTGGGCATCTCTACGGCATTTCATCCCAGAGCACCATCATCACCGACTCGACCGCCCCCGCTGGCTTCACGCAGCAGCGCGTCAACCTTGCCTCCACCAACTGGTCAGTCCTGGGCAGCAGTGGTGCGGACCTCCGTTCGCCGAGTGTCGGCGCCGGCCGGCAGATGGTGGTGGCGTGGCACGTGGACCAGCCTTCGACATTCTTTTCTAATTCTCTCCCCACAGTCGTTGGCGCCAGCGAGTATTGGACCGTTCGTGGGGACACCTTCTTCGCCGGCTCCGCCCTGCCGCCGATGATGGTTCGGTTCCATTATGACCCGTTGAAGCTGCCCTCCGGTTTCAAGGCCGACGCGGCCCGCTTGTATCAATTCGACGGCAAAACCTGGAGCGAGGTGCCCGCAGTGATCGATGCCGTTGCCAAGACGATCACTGCGCAAGCAGCAGCCGGTTTGGGGGAATGGACCTTTGGCTCGCTCCGATTCTCCAGTCTCCCAGCGTTGTCAGTTAGCCGCACCGGCGCGCAGCAAGTGCTGGTTTCTTGGCCCGTGGCAGCAACTTCGTGCCAACTGGAAAGCACCGGCAAGCTGGGAGCAGGCACATGGTCGGCGGTGACGAACGCTCCGGCGCTGAGCAACGGCGTCACCCAAGTAATCTTGGATGCCATAGGAGCGGCCCAATTCTACCGGTTGCGCAATCTGCCGTAAAGGCGGTATCTCAAGACGGTGTGTGATTACGTGCTGGGAAGGTGGTGCAGGAGGCGGAAGCGGATGGGTTGGAGCGAGGCGGACCTAAGAGACCATCGGAAGGGCGAACCCAGGAAAGTGGATTTAGCCTGGGAGTTGCGGTCGCAGACAACGATGCCGCCGGCCTGGTTGCTGCAGCAACGGGGCAAGAGCCGGCACGCCGCCCCCGCCAACCAACGACTGCGAAGAATATGACAATCTCGATTCCGCTGAAAAACCCCATCTGCTCAAAAAGCAACAGTTGAAAACACCACCAAAAGCATCCACCCACCTCGTTAAAGTTGCCTATAAGTTATTTGTGAGCGAAGATTCTTGCGCGATCCCCACTCATTCATCTCGATTTTCCTCATGGGCAGAATTGCTGGCAAGTCTGCTAGCGCCAGGTCACTGACGGCGGTCGTCCATGGCGGCGGATTATTGCGCGAGTTGGAAGAAGCGCTGAATCGGCGTATTGGCGGGGAGAAGGACTTCCAGCCGGTCGCCGTTAAGGACCGGCGTGTTGGTCACGGACTCCCAAGCGCCCACCGTGAGATTAGTGCGGCAGACAAGTGCATAGCTGGTGGCGATCTCGGGCCAGGAGAGCAGCACGCCACCGGCCGCGGGCTGGATGCTCAACTGGAGCGGGCCGCCCTGGTTGAAGTAGAGCGACGCGACTTCTTCCGGCAACAACGGGCGGTTGAAGCACATCAACTCGTCCACCAGGCCGTTGAAGTAGCGGCCCAGCAGGTGATGCTTGCCGAGGTTGAAGAACTGGGTGCCGTCGTAAGTGATCGGCCCGGTGCCGGCTACCGTTTGGACCAACTGACCATTGCGGTAGAGGCTCGAAACGTGGTTGGAACTTACCGTCACGACGAGCTGCTGCCAGGTGCTGTTGGTCATCCAGTAAGCTATTCCGCCCGCGCCGTTAGCGCCCCAGTGCCAAGAACTTCGCGAGGCATCGCTCACGTTGTCATGCTGAATCGCCCAACTCCGGTAGTCAGTGTGGTTGTTGTCGAGAATGTCGGCGTATTGGACTTGGCTGGCGTCGGGTTTCACCCAGAGGCTGAGGGTGAATTCCTGGAGGTTGAACCAATTGCCCAAAGCCACCGCCGCATTCTGGCCATTGAGCACAAAGGCTTGGCCGATTTGCCCTGGGGCATAGCTCAGCCCACCCAGCGGCGTGCCGGGGTGGACGTCCATGGTATCGCTGGTGTTCCCTTCGCCGCGCCACCAGGAGATGAGGCCGGCGGGGACGTTCGGACCGTAATGCCGGCTCCCGCTGGAGCCGCTGCGGTAGCCGCCTTCGCCGCCGCTGGCCGCCACGGCGCCCGCGAATTCATTCACTCCGGTGTAGATGGCAATGCGTCCACCGCCGCCGGCGCCGGAGCCGGGGTATCCGGCCGCCTGGCCGTCGGCGGTGATGCTGCCGGCGCCGTTTAACCGGCTCGCCGTCAGCCAGACACTGCCGCCCGCACCGCCGCCGTCGGTACTCCAGGTCACCGCGTCGGCATTGACCGAAACGCGGCCGTCAATCGTAAGCGTGCCCGCGACCGTCAATTGAATGGCTCCGCCACCCCGGTTCGGACCCCGGTCGCCCATACCGCCGCCACCACTCCCGTAGTCGACGGGCTCCATCGCCGAGTCGTAGGCCACACCGCCCGCATCGGACCAGGACGAGCCTCCCTGGCCGCCGTGTCCCGCGCCAGATCCCGTGGATCCCCAATAGATCCCGCCGCTGCCCGCTCCCGGCCCAGTGTGCGTCGGATAGCCCCTCCCCTCTGCCCCAATGACTCCGCCACCTGCTACCATGGCGTCGCCTTGCACAAACACTTGGAGGCGCGGCCCCTGAAACGGGTGCGTGAGGAGGCCGCCAGCGCTGACGCGCAGGCCGGTGAGGGTAAGAGAATTAGTCGCATACACCGTGACGTTGGTGAGCGTGAGCCGATAGGCAACCGGCGATGTGATCGGGGTTTCCATGGCGTTGGTGATCCCGCTGTTGTCGAGGCGCAAGTCGCCAAAGCTCTGACTATTGGCCCGGGTGTAAAGCGTGCCGGCACCCCCGCTGTTTCCGGCGCCCGTGGCGAGGCCGCCCAGAGCCGTCAACCCGCCGCTAAACGTCGAGTTGCCATAATAGAGCGCGATGCGCCCGCCGCCACCACCGCCGCAAAAAGCGTTCCCGGGGCTGCCGCCATTGGCCGTGATGATGCCACTCCCAGCCAGCGTCCCGGCGCTGACCTGAATGCTTCCACCCGCGCCGCCGCTCGACCTCCCGCTCTCCCCATTGGCGGTCAACTGACCGGCCACCGTGAGCAAGCCACCCACGTCGAGTCGGATGACACCACCGCCCATCCCGCCGGTTCCGAAGCCCATTGAATTGCCCCCACCGCTGCCACACTGAGTGGGAGCGAGCGGATCGCCATAACTCACTCCGCCTGTGGGACCACCATAGGCATTACCGCCCGGCCCGCCGTGTCCGCCGCCAGACGGATAGTAACCGGAACTAGTTCCGGCACCGGGTCCGGCCACGGGGCCGTAGCCTTTGCGGTCGGCCGAAATCGAGCCGCCGGCGTCAATGCTTGCATCGCTGGCTACCGTGATAATCAGGCCGGTCAATTGCGCCGGCGGGTGAGTCAGGACACTGTTGGCGCTGACACGCAGGCTGGTGAGGGTGAGGGGTGCGGTCACGTACGCCGTGGCGTTGGTAAGCGTGAGCCGGTACACAACGGGCGATGTGATCGGGGTTTCCATGGCGTTCGTGCACCCGGTGTTGTCGAGCAGCAAGTCGCCCACGCTCTGACTGTTGACCTTGGTGTAAAGGGTGCCCGCGCCCCCGCTGTTCGCCGAAGCGCTGAAGCCGCCCAGGGCCGTCAACCCGCCACTGAACGTCGAACTGCCGTAATAAAGCGCGATGCGCCCACCGCCGCCGCCGCCGGACCCGGCGTTACCGGCGCTCCCGCCATTGGCCGTGATGCTGCCACTCCCAGCCAGCGTCCCGGCGTTGACCTGAATGCTCCCGCCCGCGCCACCGCTCGCCAGCACGCTCTGGCCATTGGCGGTCAATTGGCCGGC
>Ga0194053_10000778_pt1 | contig 22378 bp, 20 predicted proteins | sample SepL228m_MetaG_FD_161684 | JGI IMG/M metagenome (GOLD analysis project Ga0194053, IMG submission 161684) | Anoxic zone freshwater microbial communities from boreal shield lake in IISD Experimental Lakes Area, Ontario, Canada - Sep2016-L227-8m | ecosystem: Environmental > Aquatic > Freshwater >... | reverse complement strand
TGGTCTTGCCGTGATCAACATGGCCGATTGTGCCGATGTTGCAGTGCGGTTTGTTTCTCTTGAACTGTTCTTTAGCCATGTTGAGTTTTTGCGGATTGTTGATTTTTTGCGACCGATGTTCGTGGAGCCCATGACCGGGTTTGAACCGGTGACCTCGTCCTTACCAAGGACGTGCTCTACCAACTGAGCTACATGGGCATCTGGCGGCCGGAGCCGCATGGTTTGGACATCGAGAGGCGTTTGTTTTTGAGCCGGAAAAAGGGTGAAGACCGCTTGCCGTTGTCGCCTCTGCGAAAACGGGCAGCGTTGTTCCCCCTGCTTCTGGCAGGAGGGTTAGAGTAGCGCACGGAGATTTTCTGTCAAAAACAAAAAATCGCGAGGTGCGGCTCGAGGCGGCGGCGGAAGAAAGAATCCGGATATCCACGCTTTCCCTGTTTCGTAAATCCCGCTATGAGCGGTTGCAAACTTTCCCGCTGCATGGCCAAAGAACGCATCTCACTCGACAGCCTCGACCAGTCCAAATCCCTCGAACAGGAGGAATACAAGAAGCAGCTCAAGCAATACCAGCTCCAGCTCCTGAACATGCAACTCCAGCTGCGCGAGCGGAAAAATTCCGTGATCCTTGTGATGGAGGGTCCTGACGCGGCTGGGAAAGGGGGGGCGATCAAGCGGGTCGGCGAACGGCTGGACCCGCGGCTGGTGAGGGTCTATTCGATCGTGAAGCCGACGCTGGAGGAATACGCGCACCATTATATGTGGAGGTTCTGGAACAAGCTGCCCGCGTGCGGGGAGATGGTCATCTTCGACCGTTCCTGGTACGGGAGGGTTCTTGTCGAGAGGGTCGAGGCGTTTTGTTCCGAGGAGGAATGGAAGCGCGCCTACCGCGAGATCAACGAGTTCGAACGCTCGCTCGCGGACGGCGGGGCGATCCTCATCAAGCTTTTCCTGCACATCACCAAGGACGAGCAGCTCGACCGGTTCAAGCGCCGGGAGGCGGATCCCTACAAGCACTGGAAGATCAGCGACGAGGACTGGCGGAACCGGCGGCATTGGAACGAGCACACCGAGGCGGCAGAGGACATGTTTGAGAAAACAAACACCGAGCAGGCTCCCTGGACGGTGATCCCCGCCAACTTCAAATGGTATGCGCGGGTCAAAACCCTGAAGACCGTCTGCGAGCGGATTTCGAAAGCCCTGGAAGCCTGATCAGTTGGCGTTCAGCACAGCCCGGACCCGCTGGACCCCGTCCACGGAAAGGGCGGCAGCAACCGCGGCCGCAGCGTCGGCCGGCGATACGGATTTTCCAAATGGGATGATGGCCGTGCCATTCTGGAGCTTGGTTTTCTGAGGGGTTTCTTTCGGGATCGCCGGCCTGGCGGAAAGAAGACCGCGCAATTTGCTCAGAGCGATCGCCTCCTCAAAAAGCGATGGGGAATCCGCCGGGGTTCCGGATTTGACAAGCAAAGTGGTGGGGGTGACCTCCATGGCCACGCAGGCTTTCGGCAGCAGTTTTTTCAGGCTGGAGGCAGGGGTTTCCCGGACGTGTGGCTGCTCCATCGGAACAGCAGGCTGTGCCGCGGGCTTCCGATCCTCCGGAGTGGCAACCGCAGGCAATGATCTGGTCGCCGGATTCGCCCGTGTCGCTGCCTGACAGGGGACAGGAGCCGCGGCCTGCTTCCTTGGCGCGGCGCAGCCCGCCTGTAAAATGAACCCGACGAGCAGGCCCGCGAACCATGGATTTCTCAGGACCATTCAGGGCTTTTTCAAACGGAGGAACGTCGGAACATCGAGGTCCTCGCCCTCGACGATCGTCGGCTCGATCTTTTCGAATCTTCCGCGGGCGACCGGCTCGAACTGGAGGGTTTCCTGTTTAATTTTCGCCGGGGCGGGTTTAGCAGCCGGCGCCGGGGGTTGTTTGGCTGGCTGAGTTGCGGCGGAACGCGGCGGTGGAGCCTGCCGGGTTGGCGCAGGTTCCGGCCCGGGATCCGGCTTCTCCGGAGGGACCGGTTCGGGAGCGGATGGTAGATCGGGCACCTGTTCGAGAGGCGCGGGCTCCGGTTTGGGCGGGCGCTCGGGTGCGGGAGCCCGGCGCGGGCGGACGACCGGGGCTGCGGGAGGGACCGTCCCTGCTCCGGCCTTTGCGAGTATGGTCACCACGACCGGAGCATTTTGATCCGGCGAAGTGCTGACCCCCAGATGAAGCATCGAGCCTTCCGAGGCCTGGCGTGCGATCTCCTGCATGATGGCTCCCACTTCAGCAAACGAAAGCGAAGGCGGGCCGGAGAGGTGGACCAACACGCTCGCCGCATCATCGAGGAGACGTCCCCGATCCAGCAGCGGGCTCTTCAATGCCCTCTCCAAAGCCTCATGGGCGCGATTCTCTCCGGCGGAAGCTCCCGTTCCGAACAAACACCCGCCGTTCCCACCGTTCAGCACGGAGAGCAGATCTGGAAGCCCGACGCCCAGTGGGCCGGGAGCGGAAATCAGCCGCGCGACAGCAGCGATGCATCCGCCAAGCATTTCGTCGCAGGCGGCAAATGTCTCCGCCACTCCGGATTTCGGGGCAGTCAACTCCGCCATCCGGTCGTTTTCGAAATGGATCACGGCATCGGCATGGGCGCTGATCTCCTGGAAAGCGCTCGCGGCCTGCGAGGCCCGGCGGCGCCCCTCGAACCCGAACGGCGACGTGAGGATCGCGATCAGGAGCGCGCCGGATTGCTTCGCGGCTTCGGCGACAATCCCGCCGGCACCCGAGGCGGTTCCCCCGCCGAGGCCGGCACACAGGAAAATGATGTCCGCCCCCGCGAGCGCCTCCTCGATCTCCTGCATCGATTCTTTCGCCGCATCCAGCCCGATTTCCGGGTCGCCCCCGGCTCCCAGCCCGCGCGTGGTCAGCGGGCCGAGCGACACTTTCACCGGGGAGACCGAGGACGTGAGCGAGAGCTGGTCGGAGTTGATCGCCACGGTTTCCAGGCCGGGCCCGCCGGCCATGGTGATCCGGTCCGCGAGGTTGACCCCCGCGTTGCCGAGCCCTACAAGCCGCACCACCGGAATTTGTGAACGGTCGAGATATTTTGGAAACGAGATCATAGGCCACTAATACGGACGGAACTTTTTGAAGACTTTCGAGAAGATATTACCCAGAAACGATTCCTCCGGCATCTCCGAGCGGACCGCCTGCGCGTATTTCGCGAGGCCGATGCAGGTCGAGAACTGGGGGTTCTCGAACGCGGAGGTGGGGCCGGACACCGCCTGGGCTCGAGTCAAGTGGACGGGCATGTCGAAGACCGATTCCGCGACCTCGCGGATCCCGCGGATCATGCTGCAGCCTCCGGTAAGCATGACGCCCGAGCCGAGAAGGCGCTCGGGGACCTCGCCCGCAAACCGCTTGCGCAGGAGCACGAACAGCTCTTCGAGCCGGGCGTGAATGATCATGTTCAGCATTTCGCGTTCGACCTCCTTGCCCGAGAAGCCCGTGTCATTTTTCAAAACGATTTTATCGCCGGAGAGAGATTTACCGAGGACCGCGGACCCTTCCTCGATCTTGAGTTTCTCGGCACGGGTGATCGGGATGCGGAGGCCGATGGAGATGTCGTTGGTGATGTGGTCTCCTCCGACGGCCAGCACGCCACTTTGCCGGACTGCCCCGTCGAGATACACGATATAATCAGTGACCCCGCCACCGATATCGACGACAAGGGCGCCCGATTCTTTCTGGTGCTGCCCGAGCACGACCTGTGCGGAGGCGAGCGAGCTCACGACGACGTCCTCGACCTCGATGTGGCATTCCTTGACGCAGCGGATCGAGTTTTGAATCCGGTTCGTGACGCCGTGGATGATGTGGAAATCGGCCTCCAGCCTGCTTCCCAGCATGCCGACCGGGTTGAGCACCCCCTCCTGGCCGTCCACATAGTAGTGCTGGATGATCGAATGGAGGATCGCGTTTTCCTTCGGCAGGCTGATTTCCTTCGCCTTGTATTCGACCTCCTGAATTTCCTCCTCGGTGATCTCGCCGCTTTCTTCGGGAATCGCGGCCGAGCCGCGGTTGTTGAAGCTGTGGATGTGGCTTCCGGTGACGGCGAGCCAGACGCTCTTGATTTCCACATCGCTTTTTTCCTCCGCGTCCGAAAGCGCCTCGCGGACGCAGTTCGAGGCATTTTCAAAATCGACAATCTCCCCCTTGCGCACCCCGCGCGAGGGGGTTTCGCCAACGCCCAGCAGGCGGACCTCGCCGTCCTCGCGGCACTCCGCCACCACGGCGCAGACCTTCGTGGTGCCGATTTCTAAGCCGATATGAATATCCTCGCGGGCCATCAGTTTCTCCTTCCTCCACCGGACTGCGCGGTGCGCTGGGCCGGGCTTGTGATTTTTTCTGTGGCCGGCGGGGCCATGACAAACGTGACCGGCGTATTCCGGCGGACCATGAGGTTGACCGAGTCGAGTTCGCGGCCGGCATCCCGGCAGTGCTCAAGGAGCTGGCGCAGGCGGCCGAGTTGTTCGGAATAGTCCTCCGTCGAAAACGTGATGCGGGCGTTGCGGTCGCTGACGACATCCACGCAGTAGCCCTTGGAGATATTCATGGTGCGGATATTCAGCAGGTCTTCCGGGTGGCGGGACACCTCGTCGAGCAGGGCGAGCGCGCGGTGGAGGTCCTCGTTATGGAGCGGTTCCCCGTCCCGGATGTTGTCGCTCTGGACGCCGTAAATCACCGGGAGATGATAGAACTCCGGCTGGAGGATCCGGGGCTTCATCAAATATCCGGTCTCGTCCACGAGCAGGGATTTCTCAGGATCAAAAGGATCGGCGTCCTTTTCGATCGGAGCCACCCAGGCCACGGGCTTGCGCGTGGTGACCGTAATCGAAATGTGGTCGGGGAGATGCCTTTCGATGCAGACCTCGCCCACCATCGGAACCGCCCGGAGCGCCTTCTCCGCGGTGGCGAGATCGACGCGGAAAATATTCTCCCCTTCACGGACGCCGGTTTCCTCAAGCGCCTCTTCGCGCGTCATCACGCCGTCGAGCTCGAGCGTGACCCGCTTCAGCGTGTAATCCGGGTTGGAAAAAAAGAATTTGTCGAGCGCGGTGGCGATCCCGAGCCATGCGGTGAGCGAAACGACCACAAGGAGAATGGACACCCAGAAGAACGAGCTCACCTTCTGTCTGCGTTGCCGCCGGGCGGTCACGGCGCGAACTTTCACATTGAGCAGATGCTGGCCGCGCCCCGTCTGGCGGAGCCTCCGGTTGCCGGGTGCTGTGGGTGAGGAATGCCGGATCATGGGGTTTTTCTGGCCAGTGAAAGGCCGGCAATTTCCTCGCAGAGCGCGCAAAAGTCGAGCCCGGCCACCGCGGCAGCTTTCGGAAGAAGGCTGGTTTCGGTCATCCCGGGAATGGTGTTGATTTCCAGAACATTCAAACGCCCATCGGGGGCGACAAGGACATCCACCCTCGAATACACTTCGAGCGCGAGCGACCGGCAGGCCGCCAGCGCGGAGGCCTGAACATTTGCGGTCACTTCGGGCGCGAGGCTCGCGGGCACATGGTAATCCGAGGCGCCCTTTGTATATTTGTGTTCGTAGTCGTAGAAGCCCTCGCGCGGAACAATCTCCACGACCGGCAGGGCTTGATCCCCGAGCACTCCGACCGTCAGCTCGCGGCCGGTGAAGAATTCCTCGACGAGAACCCGGCTGCCATACTGGAAGCAATCGTCCAGAGCCGCGGGAATTTCTTCCGGCGAGCGGATGATGTGAACGCCGACGCTCGACCCCTGCCTAGGGGCCTTGATCACGCAGGGGAAATTCCATTCCGGGTGCTCTCCGCGGCCGACGGTTTTCCATGCGGACGTCGGCACCCCCGCCCGGTCAAAGCAGACTTTTGTTTCGATTTTGTCAAAAGCCAAGCGGCTGCCTACGGCTCCCTCGCCGGTGTAAGCCACGCCGATTTCATCCAGCAGGGTTTGCAGCTCGCCATCCTCCCCGAACGTGCCGTGGATCATGTTATAGACGAGCCGGGTGCCCTCTGGCAGATGGAACCCCGGACCGGCGACATCCATCTCGTGGACACGCGCCCCGCATTTGCGGAGCGCCCCAGCCACGGCGGCTCCCGAGCGGAGAGAAACCTCCCGTTCCTTTCCGGGGCCGCCCATCATCAGGGCAACGGGCATGTCCTTCAGCAATCCCTCGTAGTGTCTCTTCATGCATCAACCCCCACAATTTGAACTTCCGTTTCCAGGCTGATCCCCCGCTCGCGCTCGGCCGCAGCCTTGATCTCCTCAATCAATGTCAGAACCTCGCCGGCTGTCGCTCCGCCGTCATTCACAATAAAATTCCCGTGAACCTCGGAGACGCGCGCGTGCCCGACCGCAAAATTCTTGAACCCGAGTTCCTCGATCAACTGCCCCGCAGGAACCGGGCCGGGGTTTTTGAAGATGCACCCTGCGCTCGCGGCGACCGGCTGGGACTCCCGCCGCTTCGCCGCCGACGCCTCGATCAGTCGGTCGATGTCGTCTCGGTTCGCTGGGCGGCCTTTGAGAACAGCCGACAGCGCGTAGTTCTGCCTCAGCAGGGGAACGCTCCGGTAGTGGATTTCCATTTCTGCCGGAGTGCGGGTGAAGATGTTGCCGTCCTGGTCGCAGAACCGGAGCCGCACGACCTGGTCGAATGTCTGGACGCCCATGGCACCCGCGTTCATGCGGAGTCCGCCGCCGAGGTTGCCGGGGATTCCCTCCATCCATTCAAAGCCGCCGAGACTTGAGGCGCGAGCCAGCGCGCTGAGCTGTTTGAACTTCACGCCGACTCCGGCTGTAATCTCGTCGCCATTCACCTCGCAGCGGAGAAACTCGCCGCGCGCCAGGTGGGCCACGACTCCCGGGATACCGCCGTCGCGCACGAGCAGGTTCGATCCCCGACCCATCACCATGAACGGGATCGCCCCGTCAAAACAATACTGCACAAGGTCCGCAAAACCCTCCTCGGTCTCCGGCTCCGCCCAGAACTGGGCCGGCCCGCCAACACGCATCGTGGTATGCTTGGAGAGCGGCTCATGCAGTCTGATCGTGCCGGGCCCCAGCACGGCGAGAAGTTTTTCGCGTGTGGCGAGATCGTCGGCGAGACGTGCTCCGGCCTCGTGGATATTTCCGGCACCGAGGCTGATGATCAGGTCGCCGTCCTCAATGATGACCGCCGCCGACCGGTGGATGCTTGCCACTTCCGGCACGTGCAGCGCAGAGGGATGCCCGCAGGCTTTGAGCGCCTCGACGATCGTGGCTCCCGAGACTCCGGGAATGGGTTTTTCGCTGGCCGGGTAAACATCCGAGACAAAGACGTGGTCCGCATCGTGAAAAGCCCTGCCGAAATCGTCTTTCAAAGCCAGGGTGCGCGTGTAGCGGTGCGGTTGAAACATGGCGAGAACGCGCTTCCAGCCCCCCGTACGGGCGGTCGCGAGCGTGGCCGCGATCTCGGTTGGATGGTGCCCGTAGTCATCCACGAGAAGATGTGTTGTGGACTCGTAACGGATCTCGAAGCGCCGCCTGGCACCCCGGAAACTTTCCAGCGCAGAGGCGATCCGGTCGAAGGGGATTCCGAGTTCGGTCGCCAGCGCGATGACCGCGAGGGCGTTCACCGCGTTGTGTGCGCCGGGGATGTTGAGCGCGATATCACCGAGCGGCGCCCCGTTCTTCACCACCGAAAACCGCGAGCGGAAATTTTCGGTCTTGAGATCGAAGATCCGGTAGCAGTTGTCCGGTGCATGGCCGTAGGAAATTGCCCGCGGATGCGACGAGCAAACACGCTGCGCCCCGGCGTCATCCCCACAGTAAAAAACCGTGCCGGAGGTCTGCGAAATGAGCTTCGCATAGACGGCGTCGATGGCGGCGAGGTCCTTGTAGAAGTCGAGGTGCTCGGGCTCGATGTTCAGGACGACAGCATGGACCGGGTGGTAGTTGATCAATGTCCCGTCGCTCTCGTCGCCCTCCGCCACAAAATACTCGCCCTCCGAGTCCCAGCGGGCGTTGGTTCCGAGAATCGGGATTTCCGCGCCGACGTAGTGGGAGGGCTTGAGGCCGCCCGAACGGAGGACATGGGCCGCCATAGCGGAGGTGGTCGTCTTGCCGTGCATGCCGCAAACCACGATGCCTTTCTTGGCAGCCATGACCGCAGCCAGCGCATCGGCCCGGCGCGCCATCGGCAGGCCCAGCCGCTTCGCCTCGTCGAATGCCGGATTTCCCGCCTTGATGGCGGACGAGTAAATGACAATCTCCGCGTCCCGGATGCTCTCGGCGGTCTGGGGGCACGCGAATTCGAGCCCTTTTTTCTGCAGGCGCTCGACCTCGATGGTGACCACCTTGTCCGACCCGCTGACCTGGTGTCCGAGGGCGAGCAGGAGGGCGGCGATGCCGCTCATCCCCGATCCTGCCACGCCGATCAGGTGCACGCGTTTCGACGACGGTCCGGTCAAAACGGTCTGGAGCTCGCCCAGAGTCATGTCGAAGCCTCCTTCACCGCCCGCTCCAATTGGTCGGCAACATTCTCAGCTGCCGAAGACGGGGGAATTCTCCTGGCGGCCACCGACATGCGCTCGCGCCGCTGGTCATCCTCGAGGAGATTGGAAATCATCGCCGCCAGCATCTCGGCTCCGGTCTCTTTTTCAGTCAGCATCTCGGCCGCGCCGGCCCGGACGTAGATTTGCGCATTCGCGGTCTGGTGGTCGTCGGTCGCAAACGGGTATGGGATCAGGATCGAAGGCAGGGCAAACTGGGAGATCTCGCTGAGACTCGACGCCCCGGCGCGGGAGACGACGACATCCGCAGCCGAGTAAGCCTCCTCCATGCTGTGATGAAACGGCGACACGTAGTTGGGGATTTCGTCACGCTGGTAATTCGCGGCGGCCAGCCGGTCGTCACGGTCTCCGGTGAGGTGGATGATTTGAATTCCGGATCCCCGCAGCAGCGTCGCGCATTTGAACAGCAGCTGGTTGATTCCCGCAGCTCCCTGGCTGCCCCCCATCACGAGCAGAGTTTTTTTCTCCGGTTCCAGGTGAAACGCCCTTCTGGCGGCGGCCCGATCCATCGGATGCCCGAGATTTTTCCGGACCGGGGTGCCGGTGACGACGCAATGCGCTCCCGGCAGAAGCTTCTCGGTCTCTTCGAACCCGAGAAAGACCTTCGTCGCAAACTTCGCAGCCAGCCGGTTGGCTCGTCCCGGAATTGCGTTCGATTCGTGGATGAACGCCGGCAGCCCGCGCATCCTCGCCGCCAGCACCGGAGCCGTCGAGGTGAACCCTCCCATTCCCAACACGACGGACGGCCGGAACTTGCGGTAGATTTTTCCGCACTGGGAAAAACTTTCCCAGAACCGCCGGACAAACCGGACAAACGCCGGCGAGGCGATCATGCTCGGCATCCCGATGGACGGAAGTTTCTCCGAGCGGAACTCGGGCCTCGCCTTGAGGGCGGTCGTGTCGATTTCTTTCTCGGAAACAAAAAGCAGGACCTCGTGCCCGCGGCCGTGCAGCGCCTCGGCGACCGCAAGGCCGGGGAACAAATGTCCGCCGGTCCCGCCGCAGGCAATCACCGCCCGGAATGGAGGCACTTTGGTCATAGCCGGGGTTGGATCCGGGCGCGGAGAAGCGCGGGAGCCAGGCGGGGAACCAGCGGTTTCCCCTGACGGTGGATGTTGATAAGCAGCCCGATCATGAAAAGACACACCATGAGATTTGACCCGCCGTAGCTGATGAACGGGAGGGGCATGCCCTTGTTGGGAAGAAGGGCTGTCGTGACTCCGATATTCACCGCAGCTTGCAGGGAGATCATCATCACCGCTCCGATTCCCAGGAGCAAGCCAAAGCGGTCCCGCGCATTCGTCGCCACGAGCGAGCCGCACAGGCAGACCAGCAGGTATCCGGTCACCGTCAGAAGCGTGATCCGGAGGCCGAGTTCCTCGCCGATCATGGGAAAAATAAAATCGGTGTGGGCATACGGGGTGTAGAGCATTTTCTGGCGGCCTTCCCCGAGGCCGAGACCCTCGATCCCGCCGGAGCCGAATGCGATAAGCCCCTGCAACTGCTGGTAAAATTCGTTCGGAAAATTTTCGGGGTGCATGAACGCCATCAGCCTCCCCTGGCGCTCAGAGATGTGCATGCCGAGGAAGATAATCCCCGCCACCCCGGCCGCGCCCATGAGCAGGAGCCAGCGCATCGCGGCGCCGGCGACAAACATCATCGCCAGCCCGGTCGCGCCGATGAGCGCCGTGTTTCCCATGTCCACCTCGAGCACGATCGGGAGCAGGAGAAGCGCAAGAACCCCCATCGGGGCCGCGAAACCCATCAAAAATCCTTTCGATTCGACCTCGAATTTCGAGAACCACCAAGCGAGGAAAAAGAGGCTCGCGATTTTGGCGAACTCACTCGGCTGAAGGGCGCCGACGCCGAGATTGAGCCAACGTGACGAGCCGTTAAGCCGGAGCCCGATGTGCGGGACAAAGCAAAGCAGCAGGAGAAGGAAGGCGCCGCCGAACCAAACCCACCAGCTCCGCTCCCAAAAATGGTAATCCATGCGGGCCGCGAAGACCGCGACCGCGAGCCCGACGCACAGCCACATCACCTGGCGCTTGACGAAGAAATAAATGTCCCCGTGGCTGTCCTGCGCGAACGCACTCGTGCTGAATAGCATCACCACGCCGAGGACCACGAGGCCAGCGACCGTCAGCAGTAAAAAATGGATGCCGTGTTTTTGCATGCAGAATATGTTCCGCCCGTGTTCCGGAAATCCACATCGCGTGGAATCCTCCCGGACCGCGGGCCTATGGGATGATCAGTTTCTGGCCGATTTGGAGTTTGGTGGGATCCTTGATATCGTTGGCTTTGATCAGGTCGTTGTATTTGACCTTCAATTTTTTGGCGATCGCGTAGGGGTTGTCCCCCTTGGCGACCGTGTAGGATTTGTCGGATGCGGCCGGGTTCGCGGGCTCGCTGTCTGCGGGCTTAGTTGCGGCAGCGGTCTCCTTCGTCTTCACCACCGGGGCCGGCTTGGCCTCCGGGTTCTTGGCGGCGGTTGCGGCCGGTTTGACCTCGGCGGTTTTCGCGGCGGGAGTCTCCTGTTTTGCCGGGGCTTTGGGCGCGCCTGCCTTCGCGGGGATTTTCAGCACCTGTCCGACGCGGAGAGTGGATCCGCTGACGAGGCCGTTGGCCTGTTCGATGGCCTCGACGGTGGTTTTGTTGCCGGTCGCAATGTGTTTGAGCGTATCCCCCGCCACGACGGTATGCGTGGCCGCAGCATCTGCCTGCTGCGCCTTTGCAGGAGCCTTGGCCGGCGCTGCCTCATGCGCAGGAGCAGCAGCCTTATTCGCTGGAGCGGCGGCCTTATTCGCTGGAGCGGCGGCAGTTTCCGGGGCCGGGGCCGCCGCCTGCCCGGCGGCGGGCTTGCTGCGGTCCGGAACAATATGCCTGCTCTTCAGGGCGTTGAAGGCGAAGACTCCTCCGACCGCGAGGACATGCAGAAGCAGGACGACGATCAGAGCATGCGAAAACTTCATGTTCGGCTCGGACTCGCCCTCGTATTCCTCGAAATCTTTTTCGTCGGTTGCGGTCCGCGCGCGCAGGGTTTTCACCATTCTTCGCGGGACCCGGCGGGGCGTTGGCGGACGTGGCATGGGTTTCATTTTCATGTGGTGTTACAGTTTGGAGGTGAGTTGGTGTGTGTGTGCCTTGAAAAGATTGCCGCGTTCCCCGTAGTTGCGAAACATGTCGAACGACGAGGTGCCGGGAGAAAAAAGCACTGCATCGCCGGCGGCCGCCAGTTGCGAGGCCCGGGCGACCGCTTCCTCCAAGGTCGCGGCCTTGTGGCAGGCGACGCCCGCCCATGATGCCGCAATGCGGTCCTTCATCTCCCCGATGAGGACGGCGGCGCGAACTCTCTCGCGGATCAGCGGGGCGATCGCGTCGAATTCGAACCCTTTGTCTTTGCCGCCCGCGATCAGGATGATCGGGGAATTTTGCGAGCGGATCGCCATCTCCATGGCATCCAGATTCGTGGCCTTCGAGTCGTTGATCCAACGGATGCCGTCGAGCTCGCGCACGAACTCGCAGCGGTGGGCGGGCGCGGTGTAGCCGGTAACCGCGCCGGCCATCACATCGAACTCCACATCAAGCGCGTGGCCGATCGCCAGCGCTGCCATCAGGTTCTCCGCGTTGTGAAGGCCGGGCAATTTTGTCTCCGCCTGATCGAGGATCGGCTCTCCGTGAAAGCAGATGCGGCTTCCCTCCAGCGTGAAATCCGCGTCGCTCCTGCGGGCGCTGAACGTGATCCTGCGGGCCGCGAGCTCAGGGAGCTCGGAGGCGGCATTGACGACCGCGATATCGGAGTCGGTCTGGTTTTCAAAGATGCGGAGCTTCGCGTCGCGATACGCCTTCATGCCGGGATACCGGTCGAGGTGGTTGGGGCTGAGATTCAACCACACCGCCACCTGGGGATGGAACGTCCGGATCGTCTCGAGCTGGAACGAACTCACCTCGAGGACCATCACGTCCAGCTCGTGGCTCGAACGGACCGCAGTGGCGAAGGGAAGCCCGATGTTCCCGCTCGCCATCGTACGCACCCCGCAGGCTTTCAGCATCTCGGTCGTGAGCTCGGTGCTTGTCGTCTTCCCGTTGGTGCCGGTAATCGCAACCGCCGGGCACGAACATTCCTCGAAGGCCAGTTCGAGTTCGCCAATGATCGGGGTTTTTTTTCGCACCACGTTTTGCACGAGGGCGACCGCCGGATCGATGCCGGGGCTGAGGATCGCGACATCGTAAACCGTGGGGTCGCTGTCGGCCAAGTCCCCGAGGAGCACTCGGATCCCGCGGGCCTCGAGTGCATCCGCCTTCCCGCGCAATGCCTCGCCGCCGCCGCTCTCGCAGACCGTCACCCGCGCACCTTCCTCGCTCAAAAGCAAGGCGGCGGCCTCGCCGCTGTGGCCGAGTCCCAGGACAACCGCATTTTTTCCACTGTAGATCATTTCAACGAAGTTTGAGCGTGGCGAGCCCGAGCAGCGCGAAGAGAACGGACATGATCCAGAACCGCACGATCACGGTGTTTTCCTTCCAGCCGCTGAGTTCGAAATGGTGGTGCAGGGGCGACATCTTGATGATCCGCTTTCCCGTCAGCTTGAAGCTCGCGACCTGCAGGATGACCGACATGGCCTCGATCACAAAAACCCCACCCACGATCACGAGGAGGAGCTCCTGTTTGCAGCAGATGGCGACGGCACCGAGCATCCCCCCGATCGCCAACGAACCGGTGTCGCCCATGAAAACCCGCGCGGGGTGGGCATTCCACCAGAGGAATCCGAGACAGGCGCCGAGCAGCGCCACGCACAGGACAGTCAGCTCGCCGGAGTAAACCACGAACGGCACCTGCAGGTAAGTGGCGGCCTTGATGTTGCCGGCGAGGTAAACCAGCACCGCGTAGGTGGCGGCCACGGTGGCCGTGCAGCCGGTGGCCAGCCCGTCGAGCCCGTCGGTGAGGTTCACCGCGTTCGATGTGCCGACGATCACCAGGAGATAGAAAATAAACGTCCCCCAGCCCAGGCTGAAGATCAGCGGCTCCTTCGAGAACGGGATGTTGAGCTGTTGGGCGATGCCGGCGAGTTTCGGATTGGTCAGGAAATAGACGGTAAAAACCGCCGCGAGCAGGCACTGGAGAACAAACTTCAGGCGGCTGCTGATTCCGGCGGAGCTCTTTTTTTTCACCTTCAGCCAATCGTCGTAGAACCCGATGGCCCCGAGGAACAACGTGCTGAAGAGCACCAGCCAGACAAAGGGGTTTTCCGGTTTTGCCCAGAGGAGCGTTGAGATGACAATCGAGCCGACGAGAAGGATCCCGCCCATCGTGGGGGTTCCTTTTTTTGCCCCGTGCAACTCGAAGAGCTTGTGGACTTCCTCCTTGCTGCGGATCGGCTGACCGAACTTCAATGAGACTAGTTTCCGGATCACCCAGTTGCCGAAAACCAGGCTGATCAGGAAGGCGGTGATCCCGGCGCAGATCGCGCGGAATGTGATGTAGGAAAAAACGTTGAAAGCCTTGTAGAACTCGCTGTCGATTTTATGCGCTTGGGCCCAATCGCTGATGCTGGAAAGGTAATAGAGCATTATTCTTCGAAATGTTTCAGCACGGATTCCATGCGGGCGGACCGGCTTCCTTTGACGAGGACGACATCGCCAGGACGGGCCAGGTTATCGAGCATGAGCGAGGCCGAAGCGGTGTCGTTGACTTCATGGATCCTGCCGAGGCCGGTTTCGCGCGCCGCATCGGCCATGGGGGTGGTTTCCGCGCCGACCGTGATGAGGATGTCCACGTTTTTTCCGGCGGCAGTCCCCGTGCGGCGATACCCTTCCGGCCCGTAGCTTCCGAGTTCACCCATGACGCCCAGGACGGCGATCCTGCGGCCGCTGCCGGGCAGGGCGCGCAGGGTGGAGAGGGCAGCGACCATGGAATCGGGGTTGGCGTTGTAGGTGTCGTCGAGAAAGGAAATCCCCCGAATGACTCGGTGTTGGAGGCGTCCCCCGGCAAGGCGTGTTTGAGGGAGGCCCGAGACCGCGTCCTCGGGGGAAATTCCAAGCTCGATCCCTGCGGCGACCGCGAGAAGCGCATTGCGCACCATGTGCGCGCCATTACAGGAGATCGAGGTCGCGAAGGAGCGGCCGTCCACACGGACGACAAACGAGCAGCCTTCCGTGGATTCGACCAAGGTGTCCGCCGTGATGCTCCCCGAGGAAAGCCCGGCGCGGACGACGCGGGCCTTCGTGCGCGAGGCGATGAAATCCGACTGGTCGTCCTCCGCGGAGAGAACCACAAATCCCTCCGGTGCGATGGCCTCAGCGAGCACGCTCTTTTCGAGGGCGATAGCCTCGCGGGTCTCCAGAAATTCGATATGGGCGACGCCGATGTTTGTGATGATGGCGGCATCCGGTTTTGCCAGGGCGGCGAGCGGGGCGATTTCGCCGGGGTGGTTCATCCCGATTTCCCAGACCGCCGCCGTGTCCGCGGTGGTTGCGGAGAGGATCGAAAGCGGAACGCCGATGTGGTTGTTGAGGTTCCCTTCCGTCTTGACGACCTGGAAACGCCGGGCCAGGACGCCGGCGGCAAATTCTTTCGTGCTGGTTTTTCCATTGCTGCCGGTGATGCAAAGCACCGATATTTTCAAACGAGACCGCCAGGCCGCCGCCAGCCGGGTGAGGGCGTCGAGCCCGGATGCCGCCAGCAGAACAGGAAAATCCTCCGGAAGCCCGGATGCCGCCGAGGCGTTGTCAACCAGCACGGCCGCCGCACCTCTAGCCGCAGCATCCGCCGGGAACAGGTTGCCGTCGAATTTGTCACCGCGGAGCGCCACATACAGGTCGCCGGGCTGGATCGTCCTCGTGTCTTTGGAAACGCGGGCAACCGTTTTGCGACCGTCTCCGCGAAGGATTTTCGCCCCGGACATCTCCGCGATTTCTTTGAGTGAGAGCGGGTCCATGGTCTCAGGCCTCCGCCTTCTTGTTGGCCATCGCCATTCCGGCGACGGCGACATCGTCGAACGCGATCCGGCGATCCGCAAACTCCTGGTAGGTCTCGTGGCCTTTGCCCGCGATGAGAACGATGTCGCCCGGGGCCGCGAGGTCGATCGCGTGACGGATCGCGTGCTCGCGGTCGGTGATTTTTTCGAAATTCGTCCCGCGCATCCCGGCTTCCACATCGGCGATGATCGCATCCGGATCCTCGCGACGCGGGTTGTCCGAGGTAATGACGGTCCAGTCAGAAAGCTCCTCCGCGGCGGCGGCCATGAGTGGGCGCTTGGCGCGGTCGCGGTCACCCCCGCAGCCGAAGACCGTGATCAGGCGGGCCGGCTTCAATTCCCTCAGCGTGCGGAGAACATTTTTCAGGGCGTCGTCGGTGTGGGCATAATCGACGAACACCTGGAAATTGCGTTTGCCGGGAACCCGCTCGACGCGTCCGGGCACCTGCGGAGCCGAGGCGAGCGCGGCGATGGCGCCGCGCAATTCCACGCCGCACGACGCGGCGGCCGCGAGGGCGGCGAGGGCATTATAGATGTTGAAGAGCCCGATCAGCGGCATGCGCACCAGAAAACTTTTTCGTTTGGCGTCGAGCTGGAACACGGAACCGGTCCCGTCAAACCGGATTGCGCTCGCGCGGAAATCCGCAGCCACGCCTCGCCCGAACGTGGCGGTTTTGACCGCTTTTCCGAACCTCTCGATGAGCAGATGGCCGTGCCGATCGTCGGCATTGATAATCGCGCGGCCTTTCTTGTACGTCTGGGCGGCAAGGCTCTCGAAGAGGAGCGCCTTCGCCTCGAAATATGCCTCCATCGTGCGATGATAGTCGAGGTGGTCCTGCGTCAGGTTCGTGAACACTGCCGCATCAAACTCGATGCCCCTCGCGCGCTTCTGGACGAGCGCATGACTGGAAACTTCCATCGCGACCGCCTTCGATCCGCTGTCGCGCATGTGTGACATCAACTCCTGAAGATCGACGGATTCAGGCGTGGTCCTGGGAGCGGAAACTTCTTCTGACCCCACGACGTATTTTACCGTCCCGATGAGCCCGCTGCGGAGCGACGCGGAATCCAGGAGGTGCTTCATAAGGAACGCGGTCGTCGTCTTGCCGTTCGTCCCCGTCACGCCCGCGCATTTCAGCGACCGGTCGGGATGCCCGTAAAACGAGGCCGCGATGTCGGCCATGGCAGCGCGAGCATCCGGCACCTCGACAACCGGGCACCCGCAATCCCCGATCCGGGATTCTGCAACGACCGCCGCCGCGCCTTTGACGGCAGCCTGTTGCGCGAACTCCGCGCCGTTTGTCTTCGCTCCGGGCAACGCAAAAAAGAGGCTGCCGGCGCCGGCCAGGCGGGAGTCGTAGCAAAGAGAAGAAATCTCCGGGTCGGCGAGAATGGCGGAAACGCCGGCGGATTGGAGAAGCGGATTCAGCCTCATGGAGTCAGTTTGTCCTTTCCCCTTTTTGTTCGCGCAGGGCGAGCGGTCCGGCCGGTTCCGCGCGAAGGCTGGGCACCAGCTCGAGGTAGCGCGCCGCGCGTTCGCCGATCCGCGAAAAAACCGGCGCGGCGACCAGTCCGCCGTAGTTCAAATTTGAAGCCACCTTGGCATCGTCGAGCATAACCAGGCAGACGAAGCGCGGGTTTTCCTGCGGCAGGTAGCCGACAAACGAAACCACGTATTTCCCCTGTGCATAGCCGCCATGCGGGCTGATTTTTTGCGCGGTGCCAGTTTTCCCCGCGACGGTGAATCCGGCGATTTTCGCCAGTTGCGCAGTGCCTCCCTCGCCCACCACTCCCGTGAGAGCTTCGCTGACAAAGCGGGCGACTTTTTGAGGGACGACATCGCGAACGACCCTTGGCGGCTTGTTCGAGACCACGCGCCCGTCCGAGTCCTCGACCGAGCGGACAATCTGCGGGGCAACGAGCCTTCCACCATTGGCGATGACCGACATGCCCATCGCCATCTGCAACGGGGTGACGGCGACCGACTGGCCCATCGGCATGCGGGTGATCGTCAGCTTGTCCCAAAAATGCGGGGCATGCACGAGCCCGGGGATCTCACCGGGAAGCTCGATGCCGGTGCGCTCGCCGAACCCGAACCGGCGCACATACTCGTAGAACTTTGTGTCGCCCATCATCAGCCCCATTTTCGCCGAGCCGATGTTCGAGGATTTCACCAGGATGTCGTGGACGCCCATCGCGCCGTAGCCGTGGTGGTCGCGCAGGATTTTGCCGCCGTAGGAAAACGCCCCGTTCTCGCAGTAGATCGACGTCTTCTCGTTAACCTTTCCCTCGTTGAGGGCGCCAGAGGCCACCACGATCTTGAAAACCGACCCAGGCTCGACCATGTCAATGATCGCGCGGTTCTTCATCTGCTCCGGTCGCGCATCGCCGGGGTGGTTCGGGTCGAAGCACGGGCGGTTTGTCATGGCGAGGATTTCTCCGGTGGTGGGGTCCGCGAGGATGCCGACCGCCATTTCCGGCTTAAGTTCCTTGAATGCGGAATCCAGCTCCTCCTCGAGGATCGCCTGCAGGCCCATGTCAATGGTCAGCCGCACGTTGAGGCCGTGCACCGCCGGCTCCTCCTGCCCGCGGTAGAGCATGATCTCGCGCCCAGTCCTGTCGTGCTCGATGTAGCGGTATCCATCCCGGCCGCGCAAAGATTTTTCCATCGACATCTCGACCCCTTGGATCCCGATCCCCTCATGGTCCATAAAACCGAGAACATGCCCGAGCATCTGGCCATTCGGGTAGGTGCGGACAGCATCCGGCTCGAAATATATGCCACGCAGGTTGGCGTCCCGCATGGCCTTGTCGAGCGCCAAGGCTTTTTCCTCGGCGAGCTCGTGGCGAATGACGATGTATTTTCTCTCGCTACTGAGTTTGGTGCGGAGTTCCTTCTCGTCCATTTCCAAAAACGGGGCCGCGAGTCTTGCCAGCGGTGCGGGATCCTTGATGTGCGAGCCATCCGCAACCACGGTGCTGACCGGCAGGTTGGAGGCTAGCAGCTCCCCGTTCCTGTCAAAGATCAGCCCCCGTCTCGCGTGGAGCACTTTCCGCATCGTGTGCTTTTCCGCCGCCATCTGCGAATATTCCTGATGCTTCGCGACCTGAAGCTCGACCAGCCGGACTGAATAGGCGGTAAAAATCAACGCGACGGCAGCACAGACAAGACCGGTGCGTGTGCGTGCCGTCCACCTCATTGGCGGACGCCTTCGTTGAAGGCCGTGCGGAGCACCCCGTCAGCCTGGGCCTGGGCCGGAGGCATCAGGCGGGCGATCACGTTGTCCTGGATCGGCTTCATGGAAATAAACCCCTCCGCGATCCGCTGCTGCAGCACGCGGCGCGAGGAGAGTTCGGTGACACGGGCCAACAGGGTCTCGTTCTGGGACCGCACATTGGCGATCCGCCGCTCAACCTGGCGGGTTTCCTCCGCGAGCGCGAACTGCTGGTTTTTAATGTAAACAAAGAACAGCCCGCTGGCACCGATGAAGGCGGCGACGAGCAACCATCGAATGAGCGACGACAGTTGGACCGGGTTGACTTGCTTTCTGCGGTTGGTGTTCATGGCGTGGTCTCCTGCAGTTTTTCCACGACGCGGAGTTTGGCGCTCCGGGCGCGGGGGTTGTTGGCGATTTCCTCGACGCCCGCATCCATGGGATGGGGTGTCAGAAGCCGGAAAATCCGTTGGGGGTTGCGGCGCGGCTCCGGCCACTCCGGGCGGTCGATCCATTCCTGGCTGCGCTCGCGGAAGAAGTGCTTGACGATCCGGTCCTCGAGCGAGTGGAAGGTGATGACCGCTAACCGCCCGCCCGGAGCCAGGCTGGCGGGAATGGTTTCCAGCGCCTCCTTCAATGCCCCCAGCTCGTCGTTAACCGCGATGCGCAGCGCTTGGAAAACTTTCGTCGCCGGGTGTCTGGCACTCGTCCGGGGAGCCACCGAGGAAACCGCAGCCGCGAGGTCGAACGTCGTCGCGAACGGGTGCTGCACGCGCAGGGCGCCGATCCGCGCCGCGATCTGCATGGCGCGTGGTTCCTCGCCGTATTCCCGGAAAATCTTCGCCAACTCCGCGACCGGCATGGTGTTGACCAGATCCGCCGCGCTCGGCGCGGATGAACGGTCCATCCGCATGTCCAGCGGGCCGTCTTTCATCAGCGCAAACCCCCGCTCCGCCGTGTCGAGTTGGTGCGACGAGACTCCGATGTCCAACAGCGCGCCCGCAAGGCCACGCCTCTCCCCCAGGTCGTCCAGCACGCTTTCCGCATACCGGAAATTCGTCTCGACAAGCCGGAGTCGGGAGCCGAACCGCGCCAGCCGCTGCCGAGCCTCCATCACGGCATCCGGATCCTGGTCCAGCCCGATCACCTGCGCGCCGGATTCCAAAAGCCGCTCGCTGTGCCCGCCGCCGCCGACGGTTCCGTCCAAGAACAACATCCCGGGAGCGGGGCGCAGCAGGGCCGCCACCTCGTCCACCATCACCGGCACATGGTAGGGGCTGTCCTCGTCAGTTCTTTCCAAGGGTGTTTCCAACAGGTCTTCGCAGTCCAAGAAGTTCATAGGCATTCCGGGGTCGGATTTTGATGATGGCGTGGCCGTGGGATTTTCCGTCGCCGGTTTTTCCGGCATGGAAACCGAAGGAAAACGACCGGCCGCCTTTTGCCATCAGGTTGGTCTCCTCATTGTGTTGGCGCTTTCATGTCACAGGCCGCTCTCGTTGGCCGCAGCCTGCAAGGCCGACCGGTCGGCGGGTTCGTTCGCCTGGTAGTTTTGCACCGACCAGATCTCCATCCGGCCGGGCGATCCGATAAAAACCACATCCCCGTCAAGCTGCGCCCATTCGCAGTGAGACTCGGGCAGCAAAATCCGGCCCTGCTTGTCGGTGGCCACCGCCCGCGCCGACGCGTAAAACGCCCGGATGGCACGCCGCTTTTCCTGCATGGAAAGTCGGGATTCCTGAAACTTCTGCTCCCACTTCCCCAGTTCCTCCTCCCTCATGATGATGAGAAAACGCTCTGTCGGATGGGGAACCACATGGAACTCGTCGCCCTCGCCGGATACCCACCCCGATGGAATCGCCACACGCTTCTTCGCGTCCAAGGAACGCGGGAACGTGCCTGAATAAGTCGTCGCTTTTGTGGATTCCTGCTCCATGCTCTAATAGGTTTTCAGTGGCCTGATGCGCCACATTGCCCCACCTTTCACCATTTTTCCCCACCACGGTCAATAGAAATCTCTCGGATTATCTCGTTCACTGAGCATGTCGAGCAGGCTTGACTGCCTGTCACAAGAAGCTCACTCGCCAGCCGGCGTGGGTTTCTTTTTTGTCAGATGGGGTGGCGCCGGGAGAATTCTTCCAAACAGGTTTTCCGCAGCTTGCGATCATCGATCGGAACCGCAGTGGTTTTCACCGCCCATGGCAGCTCTGTTTCCGAGAAGAGAAGCGGCGCCCTTAGGGAATCCGCGATGGTTTCCTGTAAATCCTGAACAGAATAAAGACCATTCCCGTTTTCTGCGATCCGGCGGATCCACTTATCGCCAACCGTGTGGATTCCTCCGGAGGATTCGAGCATGGCATTCGTGGCAAGGGAGTAGCCCCTGGTATCGCGCAACAGGGTGGACGGACGGCTTCTCTCGCCTTTGATGTAGCCGAGGAAAGGAACATAGGACCTCAGCAGCGCGTCGCGAACATCTTCCTTGAACCGTAAAGATCCCAGACTGCTCTCCACAAGCCGGCCATCCTCCTGCACTCGCGCCCAACCTTGGGTGCCGACGACCTCCATCTGGAAAGGAAGAGGCTTCTCCGTCGCGTGGGTCAGCGCCGCAAAGAAACGGGTTCCGGATGAGAAATTCCCCCGCATGCAGGCCACATCGTAACTCTCAATCGGGCGGGCGCGATAAAGCTCCCCCTGCACCTCGACGGGCTCGTCAAATTCCACGGGACCACTCGCCGCGAGGAACATGATGTTGTGGATGAGGTGCGAGAGAGCATTGGTGGCCGGACCATCGAAGACCGGCTCTCCGTCAATAGCCATGCGTCCTGCCCACTTGGCGCGCTGATAATAACTGTCAGGGCGAGGCCAACAGGCCGCAGCCCGGATTTCCAATATATCCCCGAGTTCTCCACTTGCGATCCACTGCTTCAACTGACGGCTCCAGTCCGACTCGATCATCTGGAAACCCACTGCCACTTTCCAATCCGTATCGGCCGCGATCAATTCGTCGAGCTGGGAAAGCAGTGGAACCGGCGGTTTTTCCAGATAGACAAAGACGCCCCGGGCGAGGCACGCCTTCACCATTCGATCATGGAACGGAATGGGTGCCGCGATGGTCACCGCCGCCAGGTTGTCCTCCTGGGCAAGCATTTCGTCAGAGTCCAGATAGACGCGGACCTTGCGATTCTTGAGGTCCGCCTCAACTTCTGAAAAACGATGGATGCCGGGGTCGCACACGGCAGCCAGCCGGATCTCTCCCGACTGTTCAAGGCGGCGGAGAGCGGCGAGATGCTCGACTCCAAAGCCGCCGACGCCGATCAGGCCATATTCGATTTGTGACTTCATGGTAGAATTTTAAAACGCATGGCCGGAGGATCATTTATTCCATCCACTCATCTCAATGACTTTTTCATAAACCATCATCTGCCTCCATTGACATTAATAATAGTGACGGCATGCAAACGATGACTTCCTGGGAGGCACGGGAGAAAGCTTGCCCGGAGGAGCCCGTAACCTGGTTCCACGATCTCTTTCGAAGTGATGGCACTCCGTATGTGCGCAAGGAAGTGGAGTTGATCAATAAATTGACCTCGCGAAGTTAGCTCCACGGGCCGGGATCAACGGGGGGGGGTGGTTATGGAC
>Ga0194053_10000777_pt1 | contig 22386 bp, 31 predicted proteins | sample SepL228m_MetaG_FD_161684 | JGI IMG/M metagenome (GOLD analysis project Ga0194053, IMG submission 161684) | Anoxic zone freshwater microbial communities from boreal shield lake in IISD Experimental Lakes Area, Ontario, Canada - Sep2016-L227-8m | ecosystem: Environmental > Aquatic > Freshwater >... | reverse complement strand
GGTATGAACTACTTTTATCGAATTAAAGAGATTTGCATTAATTTGGGGATAGGCCATAAAACTCTTTATAACAACGTTAATTCTGGTAAATGGCCTTCACTTGAGCACCCAAACCCAATAAACACTCGTGTATCAGGCTATTCGGATGCTACATATAAATTGCTGGTCAAAACCTTATTGCAAAGTGTTAAGCAACACGCTACAATAGACTCATGATAAAGACATTCAAACACAAGGGACTGAGAGAGTTCTTTGAGAATGGAAGTAGGGCTGGAATAAATGCTTCTCACGCCAGCAAGTTGCGCTTGATGCTGTCTCTATTGGATAAAGCCAAAGATGAGGCAGATATGAACGTAGGAGGGTGGGGATTACACCCGCTTTCAGGCGATCTTAAAAATCATTGGTCAGTATCAGTAAGTGGCAACTGGAGAATGACATTTAGGTTTGAAGGTGAAGATGCAGTTTTGGTTAACTATCAGGACTACCATTAAGGAGAATGAATATGAGTGAAATGCACAACCCAGCACACCCAGGGGAAGTATTAAGGGAGTGGATTGGTGATGTAACTGTTACGCAGGCTGCGCAAGACCTTAAGATGTCTAGAACTGCTCTATCTAAGATTTTGAACGCTAGAGCTGGTATTACTGCACCCATGGCGATTAAGTTATCCGCATGGCTTGGTACATCACCCGATGTTTGGCTAGGTATGCAAGTTGCTTGGGATTTATGGCAAGCAAGGAAATTACGCATTCCAAAAATTAAGCCAATGGTTAGACCAATGGCAAGCGCTTAATGAATGTTGCAAAAGTTTTAATGTACACAATGTACACAATGTACACAATGTCACTTCTAAAAACGGCATAAAAACACCCTAAAACACGATACAATCCTCACAAGGTTAACGCGTCTATATGATGTGTTGATCTAATAAGAAGCCCCTTACCTAAAAAGTTTGGGGCTTTTTGCTAAAGAAGTCCTATAAGTGGTGAAAAAAGGACTAGCCGCCAATTTGGTTCTGCAACCGCAGAGGTAACGGAATCTAACCTAGATCATTTTTAATGGTCGGCTAAGCCCCTTCGGGGGCTTTTTGCTTTCTTACGCATGACAATTTTCGCAATAAGTCCTCATCAAATAACTAATTTAGTGACTGATATTCGTCTTGAGTTGTCAGCCGTAAGGAAGTATGTCTTTAAGTGATTTCCTGTAAGCCTTTTGGCTTATCAGGTTGGCTAGGCATTGGGAGAACTCGGTGCCGAGGCTACAGGCCTTACCCCACCTTGCCAAAGCTAGGCAGAACGGGGTATTCAATAACTAAACAACCGCATCACTCACTAGATGACTTTTACCCAACGAGAATACTTACCACCGCATATCAAGGCTGAGAGAGACGATCAATCTAAATCATCAGAGGTGTGCAGGACTTGCAAGAGTCATGCTTATGTCGGCAGTAAGAGAATCAGAGTGTGCAATAAGCACGACCATGTTGGCACAAGAATGTCCCTATGCGGTGACTACAGGGCTAAGACAGTTTCAGCACTAGAGAAGGCTAATAGCCTGTTTGGTGCTTAGATGGCTGCAAAACCTATTCAAGACTCCATCAAGCAAGCAATTATTGCTGAGTGGCGTACTGGTGAATATAGCCAGCAAAAACTAGCGGATCGCCATGGCGTAAGTAAGGGCGCAGTTAATAAGCTGACAAAAGGAATGCCACAAGATACAGCGGTCATCGTGACCGCAGGAATTGAGTACCTACATGGCTTAGCGGGGCATGATGACCGCAATGTGACCGCTATTGAAAGCGTAGTCGAAGAAAAAACAAAGCATATTGAGTTCTACGACAACAGTCAAAACAAACTGGCTCAACTTACCCTATTGAAATTGGACCAGCATATTACGCTTGGTGAGGATGGTAAGCCTTGGGTATCGGATGAGATGAGCTTTCAAGATATGAATGCAGCCGCAAACATATTGCAAAAGAGTCGTGACGGTGTTTTGGGTAAGTCACCTGAAACCCTGATACAGATCAATAACAATGGCGGCCTAAGAATCCCAGCTAACGAAATTAGGGATCGCCTAAAAAGACTTGGGCTATCGGTAGGTAATGAATGAATCTCAAAAAGATGAATACTCATGCGCTTTAGCTAGTTTCAAATACTTTGTTTGCATCTACTTTAAGGTTCTTAGCGGTGTTGAATTCATATTCGCGCCACACCATGACAGGATCATCGAAGCATTAGAAAAATTAGCGGCAGGGCATACCAAGCGGTTGATTATCAATGTACCCCCTCGGTACGGTAAGACTGAATTAGTAGTTAAGCTGTTCATAGCCTGGTGCCTTGCCAATAACTCAAAAGCTAAGTTCATTCATCTAAGCTATTCGGATGAGTTGGCATTAGATAACAGCTCAGTAGTTCGTGAGTTAGTTAAGAGCGAAGAGTATCAAGCCTTATTCCCTACAGGTATCAAAGACGATTCAGACAGTAAAAAGAAGTGGTACACAACAGACGGTGGCGGTATGTACGCTACCGGCACAGGTGGCCCGGTAACTGGATTCGGTGCTGGCGCATTAGGCAGAGAGCGATTCGGAACTGGATTACCAGCCGAAGGTTTCAATGGCGCCTTAATTATTGATGATCCATTAAAGCCTGATGATGCTTTCTCGAACACTATTCGAGGTCGTATCAATCGCCGATTCAACAATACGATTGCCAGCCGCTTAAATAGCCCTGATACCCCAGTAATCGTAATCATGCAAAGATTGCATGAGGATGATATGACTGGCTACCTACTTGGTGGCGGGTCAGGTGAAGAGTGGACTCACTTATGCCTACCAGCAATTCAAGATGATGGCACTCCTTTATGGCCTGATAAACATTCTTTAGAGCGTTTACAGCAAATGGAGAAAGCTGATTCCTATACCTTTGCCGGGCAGTACCAACAAAGACCATCACCTTTAGGTGGTGGACTGATTAAAGGTGAGTGGTTCGTAAGGTATGAAACTTTACCTAGATTGCTCTACCGCAAGATATTCGCCGATACCGCCCAAAAGACGGGTGAGCGAAACGATTACTCAGTATTCCAATGCTGGGGCCGTGGTGAAGATGGTCGAATTTATCTCATAGATCAAATCAGAGGTAAGTGGGAAGCCCCCGAAATGAAGCGAAGAGCAATTGCCTTCTGGCAAAAGCATCTAGCTATTGGAGAGGGTGACTATCACGCTCCCGTACTCAGGCAGATGCTAGTCGAAGAGGCTAGTTCAGGTACTGGGCTTATTCAAGAAATTAAAGCTCTCGGGCATATCCCCATTAAAGGGATTACTCGCGTTAAAGACAAACTCACTCGCCTCATGGATGTAGTGAGTCATATAGAAGCAAAGCTGGTCTGCATTCCATCACAAGCCTCTTTCACTAGCGACTTTGTGACTGAGTGTGAATCGTTTACGCCTGATAACACGCATAAACATGATGACCAGATCGACCCAATGATTGACGCCATTACAGATATGTTGGCGAACACAAGAAACTCACTCTATGAAAACCTCTAAGCCTATTACTGCTAAAGCAAAGTCCTTAGTAGCCAAAGATGGCTTAGAGAACGTCATAGCAGGGGTAGGGTCGAACAAGGATAAGAAGTCCTATGCTTCATATCAAGCAGTAATCAAAGACCGTGTAACGCTTGAAAATGCTTTTCGCACATCATGGATCAGCAATCGGATTGTTAGTGCCGTAGCTGATGACATGACACGCAACTGGCGTGATTTAGAAATTGCTGATGATGACGGAACTCAGCTTAAAGCCATTGAAAGAGAAGGGCGCCGCTTAAATGTGCGGGGCAAGTCTAATGAAGCAATACGCTGGGGTCGGTTATACGGAGGTAGCCTTATCCTGATCGGTACAGAGGATGCGAAGGCCGACCCTAATGTATTAGCTACTAAGCTCGATGTTGAAGCTATCGAACTAGGCGGACTTAGTTATCTTCAAGTAGTCGATCGTTGGAGAGTAAGCCCATCGGCTGAACTCGTTACTGATTTAGATTCCCCTGATTTTGGATTACCAGTTACCTATCAAGTAGCAGAGAGTGGGATTGTTTACCACCATAGCCGTGTATTGCGGTTTGATGGCCAAAAACTCCCTTATCTACCTTGGATTGCTAACGCAAGATGGTCAGACTCGGTATTGATGACTGTTTGGGATGCGGTTCTTAATAAAGACACAGCAAGCTCAGTGGCAGGCTCATTGATCTACGAATCCAAAGTTGATGTGGTCAAAATCCCTAACCTTGGTGACTTAGTTTCTACAAGGGATGGCGAAGCAAACTTAATCAAGCGCCTAAACCTTGCCTCAATGATGAAAAGTGTCAATAACACGCTAGTCATCGGTGGCGAAGAGGATTACGAGCAAAAGAGCTATACCTTTGGAGGCCTAGATGCATTGCTTGATAAGTTCTCAGACGATGTATGTGGCGCCTCAGAAATCCCCAGAACTCGTTTATTTGGTCAATCCCCTGGTGGCTTAAATGCTACTGGTGACGGTGACCTATCGAATTACTACGACTCGATTCATGCAAAACAAGAATCAGAGTTAAGACCGCAACTCGAAAAACTCGATCAGATATTGATTCGTTCGGCTCTTGGCGATATGCCAGAGGACTACGAGTTCGATTTCAATTCTCTATGGCAAATGTCCGATATGGACAAAGCCAAGATCGAGCTATCAAACGCTCAACGCGATCAGATCTATTTATCCCTTGGCGTACTTACTGAGAGCGTAGTGGCTAAGACATTGCAAACCAGCGGTACTTACTCAGGCATGACCGATGAGGATGTTGAATTGGCTGGCGCAACTAAAGCCCCAGATTACAGCGCGGGAACCAATAAAAATCCCATAAGCGAGGAATAGATATGCAAATTAGATTGGCAAATGGAGATTTTATCGAGGTGTTCTCTGTCCAAGGTGGCGCTACATCAACGGCTAGTGCTGCGTCAACAGACACTAACTACTCAACTCGCTTAATCAAAGACCCTGCTACTGGTCAAACCATTGCAGAAACTCGCACACTTAGCGGGGTAACAGAGCGTCAAACATGGATATATGACACTACAGGAGCATATATTGGCGTTGATGCTTGGGTAACAGTATGAGTGTTTCAGATACCCTAAAAGGGCTACTAGCACTTGGATTGCCGATTAACTCTGTCGGTCTGTCTAATGCAGCAGCATCCGCAATGCTTGGCTTAGATAGCAAGATCAAACCTGCATACCTTCCTGATTTAACGGCAGTAAAGCCCTATGTCGTAGCAAGTGAAGCAGAAATGCTCGCTATTCCAGCGACAGGCGTTTCACTGGCAGTTCGATTGGATGGTGGGTGTTATATCTTGATGGCTACCCCAGCATCAACTCTAAGCAATTGGAGGCAGCTTGCAGTACCGACTGACGTTGTATCCAGCTTCTTAGGGCGCAAGGGAAATGTGACACCAACGGCAGGGGACTACTCAGCTGATCAGATTACATTGCCCGCCGCACTATCTTCGCTTGGCTCAACAGTATCAGATGCACTTATCTCCATATTTAGGACGGCATCAGGTAGCGTAGCAGGCGGTACAGGTGCGAAAAGTTCCACAAGCTCAACGGGAAGTGCGGGAAGTTCATCCTCTACAAGCTCCGCTGCTTCTTCAGGATCATCTGGTAGTAAGTACCCAGCATATCTCCCATTTATTAAAAATATCAATTCTCTGACGGCAAATTTAGTGCCATTCACTGCATTCTCAAAAATCTAAGGAAACCATGACTAATATTGTCCCAGTTGATGCACTATCAACGCTATTTAGCGAGATCACCGCTACCGCCGCCACTGCAAATGCCGCAGATGCTTCAGTTTTATATCAAATTGCTGATCGAATCAACTCACTCCTTGTTATTGAAAACAGTACAACGACACTTTCTACCCCTGCTGGTACTGGTGACTTTTGGACGGCGTTAGCTAAACGACTAGGCTCTGATTTACTAAACTCAACCAGTGAGGCAGACCGTACAGCTTTGCTTACTACAATCAACACGGTAGTAACTAATGCCGCTACTCAGTACGCAATTGCAAAAGCTACAACTACACCGGTATCGCTACCAGTTGCCCCAGCATTAAGCACTCAGGCTAACTTTACTTGCATCGCTGGTATTAAAGAGACTTTTGGAGATGGAACTCCGCTAGATGGGGTTAGTGGTGGATTCACCTCTGAATGGGGTCAGCAATCTGCACTTCTATATTGGGAAAAGTTCTTGGCAACACTACTTGGCATTAACTATGTCCCAGTTACAAATACAGGCATTCCTAGCACAACCGTGATTAATCAATCATGGAAACTATTTCGCTATAACAATTTACCTGTTTTCCGTGAAGAAATTCCAAGTTCTGCATTGTTGTTTAATGGAATTCGCTCAACGATTGCAAATTACTTTTTCAGGGAAGATTTTGCTACATACCAAGGAACATCTAATACTTATCAATTTCCGCGGTTTTATTGGGCTTGTTTTGCACTGACAAACACTACTAATGCGGCGATTAACGTCAACATTAATACTATTGCTAGTTCGTATTCATCGTATTCTATGGGCGGTTTAGTAAGCCTGACTCCAAATGTCACTAATGATGTGCGTGCAACTACATCTTCCTACACTTTTTCAAATATTCAGACTACAGCATCAACAGTAAATAGCAATTCAACTACTTCAACTGTATCTATTCCAGCAAACAAGACGGTTCTATTTATCGCTTTTGGTTCAGCATCATGTACCAATACGAGCTATATGATGTATCACGGTGAATTAGCTATTCGTAAGCCTGCCGACATGCTACCTACTGGCATTGTTTGCGACACTAAGCTAACCGCTAACATGCTCAACTTCGGCAAATACACAGGTCTTTGCCAACTCTGGACGGATATTTAATCATGACTGAAATCGTTAAAGCCTACACCCTTGTAAATGGGAAAGTTGTTGGATTCCGCAGTACTGACAACCCACAGGAGAATGAAGTCGTATTGCAAGATGATGATGCTTTAGTTATTGCATTCAATACACCGCCTGAGATTGAGCCAATTGCAGAGGTTGTCAAGGCAGAAGTTCAAGCCGTCAATCAGATTCAACCCGTTGTCACTCAAGATCAGGCATCTGTCAATCAGAAGCAGGGTGGAGTGTTCTCTTGGTTATTCGGGAAGTAAACCCATTAAATGAGTATCAATTTGGCCTCTCTAGTTAGGGGTAGAAAAGCCCTTGGAATGGGTAAACGTAAGGTTGGGAAGTTAAAGCCGATCTACCCATCCAAGGCTAATGATCTTTGGTATAAGTCCCAATTATTGGCAATCGTTAGAAAGTTACGAGCGATTACTGAGCAAGAGATTCGGGCTGCTGCACAAGCTAACAAAATGCCAATGAATGCGGCATTCGATGAGATACCCCTATGGATTAGGCAGGCGGTAATATCCGCCTCCAAGAAATTTGGGGTTATCGACGGACAAGCCAAGCAGTTATCTACCTTGGCGGCCACTCGTAATCTGAATAGCGTTGATGCTGGATTCTCAGCAAGTATCAAGACGGCCTTTGGAATTGATGTGGCAAGCGTGCTATCGAATGATGCTATTCGTGAACCTTTTAGCTTAGCCATTAAAGCCAATGTCGAGCTGATTACTTCATTCGCCCCCGAGTATCACCAAAAGATACTTGATGCTGTCTATAAAAACTGGTCAGAAGGAATGGGGCAAGAAAGCCTATTCGACACAGTTAAGAATATGGGCGATGTAGCTGAGAGCAGGGCGCAGTTAATCGCTAGGGATCAAACCTCAAAGATGAATAGCGCCTTTACTCAGGCAAGACAGCAATCAGTCGGAATTACCAAGTATGTATGGCAAACATCAGGCGATGAGCGAGTTCGAGAAGAGCATGCCGCGCTCGATGGTGAAACCTTTAGTTGGGATTCCCCGCCGGATGTAGGTAATCCAGGGGACGACTATCAATGTAGATGCGTGGCGCTTCCTGTAATCGAAACGGAAGATGAAGATTCATTCGGATTTAGTCAGGCAGCAAGTATGGCTATGACTGGTTTCAGTATCGGTCAAGCATTAGGGGATTTATGAAAACAATCGAAGTAAAAGACTCAATCGGCATTAGCTCTCGGTCAGTTACAGACGAGGGCTTTCTAGTCGCTAAAGGCATTATCTCTAGGGTTGGCACTCAGACCTATCTAGCCTCAGAACTTGGCTTAGATGGCGATCCAATCCGCAAGGTAGTGCTTTATCGCCCAGCCTCGGAAGTGTTCGATCAATCGAGCATTGATTCATTTAATGGAAATCCATTAACAAACAATCACCCCCCAGTCTTAGTAACTAAAGACAACTGGAAAGAGTATTCGCATGGTGATGTAAGGGGAGTGGCTAAAGCCTCTGATTCGCATGTAGGTGCTGAGATTGTATTTAAGACCCCTGAAATTATTGGGGCCCTAGATAGCGGTAAGTGCGAGCTATCGAATGGTTACAAATTCAATTTGGATATGACGGCAGGTGTTTCTCCTAACGGTGAAGCGTATGACGGTATTCAAAGGCAAATACGCGGCAATCATGTCGCATTGGTAGACAAAGCAAGATGCGGGTCAGCTTGCCGAGTTCACGATAACGCCCCCGCAGGCAACAACAAGGAAATCCCCATGACTGATCGCAAGATCGTAGTTGATGGCATCCCTCTTGAGGTCAGCGAGACCACAGCGGGTGTTATTGAAAAGTTAGCAAAAGACCGTGATGAAGCCCTAAAAATGGCTACTGATGCGGATTCTAAAGTAGAGGAACTTAACGCTACTCATAAAGCAGAGACAGAGGCTCTAGTAGCTGAACATACTGCACAAGTGGATGAGCTTAAAAAGGATGTAATCACTCCTGAAATCCGCGACTCATTGATCCCTGCTTGGGCTGCAATGATCGAAACAGTTAAGAAGCATTCGACTGTAGCGACTGATGGTAAGACTTGCACTCAGATTCGTCGTGAGTTTGTCGAACAAATCGCCGTTGATGCTGAGAAAAGCGCAGTAGTTGCCCCTGTATTGGCTGGCAAATCCGTAGCCGATGCGAGTGATGAAGCTATCTCTATCGCATTCGGTGTTTTAGCTATCTCCCTTGATTCTAAGAAAGAATCTGCAAACGGTGAGAAGGCAGTAGGCGATGCATTGGCTGGCGTAGTTAAATCTGCACCTGCTATTTCAGCTCGTGACCTCTTTATCCAAAACCAATCCGCCCGATAAGGGTTTTATCCATTTAGGAGATTTATATGCAAGACTTGTTAAATACCCCAGGCGGCATTCTGCGTGATCGTGGCTATGCTGGCTCGATCGTAGATCAAAATGTCTACCAATCTGTCAGCAAAATCAATACTGGCGCTACTGTTATCGACTTTGGCGCTCCTGTAGCTACTGCTGGTGATGGTGTTGGTTGTCATGGTGTTGTTGCTGATACCGATTCAATCATTGGCTTCGCTATTCGCTATGCAGATCACCCATACAACGCTGATGGCACAGTTTCATTTGCTATTAACCAAACTGTCCCAGTTGCTAAGTCAGGCCGTATGTATGTTACTGCTGCTGAAAACGCAATTGAAGGCGATCAAGTTATCTCCATTACTGCTGGTGGCTTAGGTTCTTTGTCCAAAGCCGCTGCTGGTGCTGGTCGTGTTGCAATCATCGGCGCTAAATGGGCTGAGCCCGTAGTAGCTGGTTCAATTGGCATTATTGAGTTCAACCTTTTAGGTCGCTAATCACTTAGCAAATAATCACGCAATCAAGCCGCCTACGGGCGGTTTTTTTACGTCCTAGCCCCGCTATATGCGGGGTTTTTCTTTTGGAGAAACACATGACTAAAATTGTTTTAGATGCGGCTACTATCAAGTCCGCAAACGATGCTTATGCAGTAACCCGCCAAGCTGAAATCAATGCTTTTGATGCAGTTTTGCGTCAGACTATTGGTCAAGCTCCTGAAGTTCGCGCCGTAAGCGATGCAACTGCTGGTATGTCATTCCTCGTAAGTCAATTGGCTTACACAGAGGCAGGCGTATATAGCCGTCAATACACACCTATGCAGTATGAGCGCTTAGTTCCAATCTCTAGCGAAGCTGGCGAATGGGCTGAGACTGTTCGCTACCAGACTTATGACTCAGTAGCTCGTGGCCGTCGTGCTTCAAGCAAGTCTGATGATATTAACTTGGTCGATATTACTGTTGCTGAGCGTTCAATGGACATCGCACCGGGTGATATTGGTTACCACTTCACACAACAAGAATTGATCCAATCCGCTTACCTTAAGCGCCCATTGCCACAAGGTCGCATGGAAGCGGCAATGGATGGCTATCGCCGTCACATGAACGATGTTGCATTGAATGGCGAAGGCTCAGATTTGAAGGGCTTATTCCAGCACCCAAGTATTTCTAAGGGCAATGTACCGTCTGGTAAAACTTGGGCTACTGCTACTCCTGCTCAAATTCTTGGTGACTTGAATGCTGGCTTGTATCAAGTGTTCAACAGCTCAGCAAATAACGATGTGCCAAACACAATCGTATTGCCACCTGCTGCATACGCTCTTATCAACAGCACACCACGCTCTGATAACAGCGATATGACTATCTTGGAATACTTCAAAGCCAACAATCTTTACAAAGATTACATTGGTGGCGAAATTACAGTATTGCCGGGCTTTGGCTTGCAAACTGCCGGCACAAGTAAGGGTACTCGCGCATTGTTCTACACAAACAGCGCAGAGCGTTTAGTAATGCATATCCCAGTAACTTTACGCTTCTTAGCTCCGCAATTGCGTGGCCGTGGTGTATTCGTGCCTGGCGATTACCGTTACAGCGGTGTTGAAGTGCGCTATAGCAAGTCTGCGTACTACATGGAAGGAATGTAATCAATGACCCCCATCGAATTTAAGGCTCTGTTCCCAGAGTTTTCGACAGTTACCGACACGGTGCTACAGGCTCAGCTTGATATGGCATTGCCAAGTTTCAACCTGTCTCGATGGGGGGATTACTTGAACGAAGGAATGGGTAGCTATGTTGCCCATTCCCTAGTTTTGAAAGGCATTACATCTACAAGTGGACTATCTACCGACTTCAATATGAAGAAAGTAGGCGATGTTCAAGTTCAATCATCGGACTTGATGTTGCAAAAGAAAGCAGAAAACCCATTTATGAGAACGCTCTATGGTCAGCGTTACCTTTATTTGGTGAAAATTATCGGCTCGGGTCATCTAATAGCATGATCTCAGCCAAAGTAAGTGGCGGAGAAATTGCTAAACGTAGGCTTGATCAATTCATAGGCACTGTCGCAACGATTGGCGATGAGCAGGTTCGCGTTGGCGTGCCTAGTAATTTAGCTTACCCAAACGGCACACCCGTAATTTTAGTGGCTGCAGTACATGAGTTTGGAGTTCCGGGCAAAGTTCCCGAGCGCCCATTCCTTAGAAACGCAATAGCGGAAGGTGCAGAGGTCTTAAATAAGATCAATGAATCAAATTTAAAGTGCGTATTCCTCCAAAATCTTCCGGTAACAGTCAGCTTAGACCGATTGGGAATGAAGGCATCTAGCCTAGTTCAGCAATTCATTAGAGCCGGAGCCTTCCAATCCTTAGACCCAGCAACAATCAAAGCAAAAGGTAGCTCGAAAGCACTTATTGATACTGGCTTATTGATTCAAAGCATTACACATGAGGTAGTCGCTAAATGATTGAAGTATCAGACCTTATCAATGATCCCGATTTCGCACAGCCTTTTCAGATTAACCGAATGTTTGGTTCATTCATCAATGAAGGTGAGTGGTCGGATGCTCCTGTAACGCTCGATCGTATCGGGGTTATTCAACCAACCAAGGCGCAAGATGCTCTTCAATTCTTGCCGGAAGGTGAGCGCCAATCTAACGCGATCACCATTTACTGCACTCAGGATGTATTGATGGGTGATGGTCAATCACTACGATCGGACACGGTTCTATGGAATGGCTCTCAGTATCGAGTGGCTTTTGCTAAGCCGTGGCAACAGCATGGCTATTGGTTCGCAATCGCAACAGGAATGGCTATATGACAGATTTAGACCTCATTAATTTAAAGATTCGCACTCTAATTCGCACCGTAATGGGTATGCCCGTTAATAGCGTACGCAAGGCGAATTCAAACGCACCAACGGGAGGTAAATCGGAGCCATTCGCAACGGTATTAATTACTGCCATTGATGCTAAAGGTAGTGATGAAAGACGGCTTTCTGTTATTGCTGGCACCAACACTATTCAATCCAACATGGTTGGACAACGAACTTGTAGCGTATCAGTTCAATTCTTTAGGCTTGGAGCCTATCAAAACGCTCTCAGGTTGCTTTCAATTCTTTCTCTCGACTCATCGGTAAGCATGATGCAACAGCTTGGATTGGGGCTTCTAAAGACTTCTAGTGTTACCAATGTAACCGCCGTAATTAATACGGAATGGGAAGAGCAGGCAAAGGTTTCAATCGACTTTAGCGCAATCGTTTTGGAAGGTGAAGTTCTGAACACCTACGGAACTGTAGAGATTGACATTCATTCAGACAAAAAAGACATACATGGCAACTTAATTGAGGCCATAAGCACAATCAGCCTAGACGTAAAGGCATAGATCAATCATTAACCAAAGGGCATCTAAATGAGTAAAATCCCAGTTTCTAAAATCGTTAGCGTTACCGTTAATGTATCTCCAACATTCCCACAGGGCGCAGGATTCGGATTAGCTTGCATCTTGACGGATTCAGCACCTTCAAACGCTTCTAATACATCAGTAATTAGCTTCTACTCTGATATGGATAGCGTATCTGCTGACTGGGCTTCTACTTCTGAGGCTTATAAAGCAGCCAATATCTTCTTTATGCAATCCCCACGGCCTGAGCAGATCGCTATTGCAAGTATTCATGCTGGCGAGACTGTTACAAATGCCCTGATCCGTATTAACGATGCAAATACTAGCTGGTATGGCTTAACCCTTGCAATCGCTGGCGGCGTTACTGATGCTGAGATTCTTGAAGCTGCTGCTTGGACTGAGGCTCACACTAAAGTATTCGGCTATACGACAAACGTACTAGCTTCACTCGATGCAAGTTCAATCACCGATATTGGCTACAAGCTAAAGCAATTAGGCTACTCACGCACATTCGGTCAGTATGACGATAACGATGCTTATGCAGTTGTTTCAGCAATGGCTCGCATCCTAACTACTAACTTCTCGATGAAGGACAGCACTATCACGCTGAAATTCAAACAAGAGCCTGGCGTAACTCCAATCAACGTAACCGAAACTCAGCGTCAAGCATTGATCGCTAAGAAATTGAACTATTACACCTACTTCGGTGATAGCGCGATGTTGGCTGAGGGTGTCGTAGCTAATGGTCGATTCTTGGATGAAGTAATTGGCTTGGATTGGTTGCAGAACACTATTCAAACTCAGGTATTCGGCTATCTGCTGACCCGTACCACTAAGGTTCCACAAACCGATAAGGGTGTTGCCGCTTTATTGCATCAAGCAGCCATTGCTTGCGATGCCGCTACTAATTGCGGATTACTATCCCCAGGCACATGGAACGGTATGGATTTAGGCGAGGTTAAATCAGGCGATTTCTTGCCAAAAGGCTACTACGTTTGGGCGCCTAAAGTTGCCTCACAAACTCAGTCAGACCGTGAAGCTCGCAAATCCCCGCCGATTCAGATCCTTGCTAAAGGTGCTGGCGCTATTCATGGTGTCGATATTGCATTGACATTTGAGCGCTAAGAACACTTAGAAACACATTACAGCCCCGCACTTGCGGGGTTTTCTTTTTATTGGGCTGCCTGCGGGTGGCCTTTTTCATTTGGAGCTACACATGAAGGCTTATTCATTTCAGAACTGCGTTGTTTTAGTTAATGGCGTAGAAATTACAAACTGGTCAGATGGTGATGATGTTCTTGACATCAAACGTCGCAAGAACTCGATCGAAGATAAAGTCGGTGCAGATGGCAAGATGATGATGACTATCGGATCTGATAAATCAGGCTCTTTCACATTCAAATTGCAAGCTACTAGCCCGTCAAACAAGTTCCTTGGTGCTATTCAGTCACTTGGCGAAGCTGGCGCCCAAACATTCGTGCCTGTAACCGTTCAATTCTTAGACACATACCGCAACGATATGTCTATCGGTACTGTTGGCTACATCACTAAGCCTGCTGATATTAAGCGTGGCGCTTCTGCTGGTGACACAGAGTGGGAAATCGTAGTAGAAAACTTGAACACATTGCTTGGCGATGCGGCTGATATTTTGGCAGGAGCTTAATAAATGGCCGCTACTCAAATTGATATTGGGGGTCGTCAAATCTCTATTGGCACTCTTGGCATTATTGATGCCCTGCGTGTTGAAGTAGCTATTGCCAAGGTAATCGGTGAACCATTGTTCGCAGCTTTGACAACGGTTAAAGATGGCGCTGAGAAGATGGGCATTACTGCCTTGGCTATCGGTCAATTGGCTTCCAAGATGGATGCCGATGACCTGATTAAGACAATGGAGACCGTTTTTAAGTGTGTTTCTATTGACGGCAAGCGCATCAACTCAATGGAAGAGTCATTCAATGGTCGCAATAAGGAAATTTGGCAAGTGTTTATTGCTGCCCTGAAAGCGAACTTCGCTGATTTTTTTCCAGAAAACCTCTTAACTTCGCTGTCAGGAACAGAGCAAGCGTAGAGGTATTTGAATCAGCAAATATCAATTGGTACATCATGCGTCCGGTTATGCGTAACCCGCCGCTATGTACCTTGATCGAATTAAAAGACGGCTCCTACACCCTAAATGACCTCGCAGACTTTCACGAGGCTATGGATGAGGAAGTTGAATATCAACGCAGACAAGAAAAAAAGTGAGATTAAGTGAGCGCACAAGCACTAGATAGCTTCTTTGTAGAACTCTTTTTCAAGGGTGACACAACGGCAGCCAAGCAATTTGATGAATCGCTTACCAATATCCACGCCTCCGCTTTAAAGGTTGGCGCAGTAATGGTGGGCGCAGCCGCCGGACTTCTTGCTTTCGTTGGCGGTGCCGCGCATGGAATGGCAGAATTAAATGAGTTTGCTAAGACTAATGACGTATCAGCATCAAGTGTTGAAGCTCTAGGCCGTGTTGCTAAAGAGGCTGGTATTGATATGGAGTCGGTTAAATCCAGTATTGCAGGGCTTAACTCAATCACTGGTGAAGCTGCATTGGGTGTTGGCCGTGGCGCAATGATCTTTCAAAAGCTGGGCCTAAGCGCTAAAGATGCCTCTGGTAATGTCCGATCCGTTGATGAAATGCTTGGAGTTGTAGCCGATAAGATCAATGGCTTGCCTAGAGCAGAGCAATTGGCTTATCTAAATAAATTAAGAATTGACCCTAATATGGTCAAAATCCTAAAAGATGGCGGCGAAGCGTTCAAAAAAATGCGGGAAGAGGCGGAGGGAAAGGGCTTATTTTCAGATGCAGATTATGAACGTGCTGAGAATGTAAACATCTTATTTAAGCGTACTGGTGTTGTGATCGGTGTATTAGCTAAGTTACTAGCCGTTAATCTTTTCCCAGCAGTAGAGAAGATCCTCAATGGCTTCCTAGACTTTTACAACGCTCAGCGTAAGGCGACTAGCGGGACATTTATTACGGCGTTTAAGTTGTTTGGAGCAGTTCTCGAAACTGTTTGGGACTGGGTTGTACGCCTAAAGAATGGTGTGATGTACGTAGTCGATGCTCTTCAAAAGTTTAATATCTTGACCTATCTAGCTGGCGGCGCATTAACTATCTTCGCTGGTGTGGCAATAGCCAAGGCAGTAACGGCAACGTACGAACTAATAGCTGGGATGGTTAAGCAGGGCATCGCCATACTTTCAAATATTACTCTTATGGGGTTGATGACAGGCGCAGTTAGGTTATTAAAAGGTGCAATCAACGGTCTTTTGACTGGTGCAATCTTCTTAATCATTGATGATCTAGTGAACTGGGTCGAAGGTAATGATTCAATAATCGAGCAACTTTACAACCAGTTCCCCGCTGCATTGGCAATTTTAAGTGCTGCTATGACAGGTTTAATGTTGCTAATGAATACCTTTGGTATCAGGACTGCTGTCATGTGGCTTTGGGCTTTCTGGCCCATTACCTTGGCGGTCGCTGGAATTGCTGGATTAGGTGCTGCAATTTGGTACTTTTGGGATGACATTAAAAGCATTGGTGAAAAGATAAGCAAACTTTGGCATGATTATGTGATTGACCCATTTCAAAAAGCTGTTGATCTATTTAATCAGGTCAAGGGGTTTGTGGGAGGTTCGTTTAGCTCTCAGGTTGATGTAAATCAAACCTCAAAAACACAAGCTAGTGGAATAAATGCAATTGGTGGAGTTATTGGGGTATCTGCAAATCAAGGTTCGGTAAGTAACAAATCAACTACTACCGTGGTCCAAGGCACAGTTGTAAACGTCAAGACTGATAACCCAGAGGTAATGGCTAAGAGCTTCGATCGAGCCACTCGTGAGGCCGTTAGAAATCATCAAAATTCGGTGGCTAACTAATGAGCCTACTTAGCATACTCACAGGCCGTGTTGCCATTATTCGATCAGTTAGCGGATTTGTCTTTGATGCAGTATTTGAAGAGGATCATACGGCTGAATTAGAGGTCACTGATAACCCAGTTGAATCAGGGGTAACAGTTTCTGACCACGCATATATGAAGCCTTTGCGGGTCAAGATCAAGGCGGGTGTATCGGATGCCGTTCTCAACCCAATTACCCGATTCTTTGGTGCAGATCAATTCTCAGGCGGTACAAGCAGATCAAAGAGGGCATTCGATTTACTTTGTGAGCTCCAAAAATCAGCAGAACCATTCGATGTTCAAACAGGATTAAAGCTCTACAAGAACATGGTTTGCACAAGTATTCGTACCGTTCAAGATGCTGCCACTTCATCCGCTTTAATCTTCGAGGCTGATTTGAGAGAGGTAATCATCGTCACCACTGAGGCAGTTACTTACCCTCCAAGATCAAAAGCAAGACAGGCGCAGAAGCCTAAAGATGGTGGCGAGAAGCAAGGTGCAGAGGTTCCTGCTGGAGATAAAAAGCAATCCTTACTTAAAACTGTATTCGGATCATTCGGAAAATGACAATCATTACACTCCCTCTCAATTCCTCAGTAGCCCAGAGATTCGTTACCCAGCTTGGCGATACAAAGTATCAATTCGATATTCGTTTTAATGATCGCTCTAGGGTTTGGTCTATGTCTATTACTGACGATGCCAGTAGCACTCTATTGGTGTCGGGTATCGCTATTCTTTTAGGTCAAAACTTACTAGCCCCATTCAATTTAAAGATGGGCGCACTAATGGTTTATGACGAATCGAACTCAGGTATTGACGCTGGGGCGAATGATCTAGGCTCTAGGGTCAATGTTTACTGGTTCAGTCAGGACTTATTGCCATGAGTGATTCAGGCGCAGTAAGGCAATGGGGCAGGGTAGCCGAAGTGATTATCGGCAAAGGTGGAAGCGGTCTAAAAGTGACGAATCTCCGCATTCAGTTCGAGATCGTTAAGACCGTTGATCACACCCCAAATAAAGCCCTCATTAAGATATTCAACTTAAACCCTGAGAACGAAGCCAAGATCAAGAAGGAATACACCGATATTTTTCTTAATGCTGGCTATAAAGATAATATAAAGCTGGTTTTTACTGGAAACATCATTCATGTATTCCGCTATCGTGAAGGCAACGACTTCATTACTGAAATCGAAGCTGCCGATGGAGATAACGACTATCGCAATGCCTTTGTCAATACGGTTCTAGCTTCGGGAACGACTAATGCTGATGTAGTCGATCAGGTAGCCAAGACCTTCACATCCACTTCAAACAATGGTGTAAAGCAAGTTACTGGCGCAGCTCGCACTCGTGGAAAAGTCTTAGTGGGTAATTCTCGGGATGCCCTCCATAAAGTAGCCAACCAATCAGGCGCCAACTGGTCAATTCAAGATGGAGTTTTGCAGATCGTTAAGACTGATTTATTGCTTCCTAATGAGGCAATCGTAGTTAATGCTTTAACTGGAATGCTCAGTTCGCCCGAAATCAACGAGGAAGGTATTACGGTCAAGTTTCTGATGAACCCTAATGCGCGAGCGAACGGATCATTAAAGCTGGATAACAACTCGATCAAACTAAAAGGTCAAAAGGTTGGAGAAACTCAAAAGGGTAACCAACTAACAGGCACAACGGTTGATTCAAGCAATATGCCCGCAACAGATAAGACCACCAAGCTAGATACAGACGGAATCTACAAGATTCTCAAACTCACCCACAAGGGCGATACGAGAAGCCAAACATGGCAAACCGAAGCCCTATGCGTTGCATTGGGTGGAAGATCAACAGTCAGTAAGGGTAAGAAAAAATGAGCGGAGAACTATTACAGAAAGATGCTCAGCTAATCTCAGGACTTGGAAGCGCATTAAATCAAGCCTTAGATAATCGCCTTAAATCCTTGCATACGGCTTGCCCTGGCATTGTCGTGAGTTTTAATTCTGACGTACAAACGGCAGTAGTTCAACCGACTATTCAGATGGTGATGGTCAATGGCAATCAGGTTAATTTGCCTTTATGCCTTGATGTACCCGTTCATGTATTGCAAGGCGGTGTTTTTGCCATGACCATGCCTGTTACGGCTGGCGATGAGTGCTTATTAGTATTCTCTGAGCGCTGCATAGATGGCTGGTTCTCAGGTGGAAGTACAGCGCCCCCAGCCGACTATCGGATGCACGATTACTCAGACGGATTCGCATTTGTCGGGTTCTCCAGTAACCCTAAAAAGGTCAGTGGATATAGCGCCGACTCAGCCCAGCTTAGATTGAAGGATGGCTCAGCCTCAATCACGCTATTTGCTGATGGGTCGGTACAGGCCAAGACCCCAGGCGGTGATTACAAGATGAGTGCTAGTGGCGCGATGGAGATAAATGCTCCAGAAGGAACCGTAATTAATAGCCCAAATATCACGCTAAATGGGAACACTACCGTAATTGGAAATATTGCTGGATCACCCGGCAACGGTGGCAATGGTAGCGCTAAGTTTGATGGGACTCTAAACGCTACTGTAGACGTAACTGGCGGTGGAATTTCACTCAAATCACATAAAACAACTGGCGTAAAAGCTGGCTCAGATCAATCAGGGAATCCAATTTAATGCTTACTAGACGCTTAGATTCAAACCATGACATGACTTTCGGTCAGGGCTTAGCCAACTATGCCAAAGATCAAGAAGCGGTAGCTCAGAACGTCAAAACCCGTCTACTTTCAATCATGGGCGAATGGTTCTTGGACGATGGCTTTGGAGTTCCTTACCTAAGTGATATTTGCATTAACCCCGCAAACATCCCATTGGCTGAATCGCTAATTAGACAGTCAATCCTCGGAACTATGGGCGTTAAAGAAATAACTAGCTTTGATCTGTTATTTAGTCACGAAACAAGAAAGTTAAGTATTGCCGTAAATCTGACAACAGTTTACGGAACGATTGAAAACATTAAGGTGGATAACGTCGTATGACAACGCAATTAACCAGCACAGGATTTCAACGGGACGGATTAGATGTAATCTTGGCGAATTATCAAGCCGCTATGATCGCCATATTTGGCCCAAGTATTAACTTAGACCCCGATACACAAGACGGGCAAATGCTCGGCATCTTCTCTGAGGGAATCAGTAGTGAAGATCAACTAGCGGAAGCTGTTTACAACTCCTTTAATCCTTCTCTCGCAAGCGGATCAGGTCTTTCTAGGTTAGTCCAGCTTAACGGGATTAGTCGCATTGCAGGGGCATATAGCATTGGTTTGGCTACCTTTACAGGGATTGCAAATACTGTAATCCCGTCGGGCACATTGATCTCCAACCCATCTACACAAGACCAGTTCTCGACAATGGCTGATGCTACGATCGGGGTCGATGGCTCTATTTCTGTAGCTATTATCTGCACTGTAATTGGCGCAGTATCAGCTCCATCTAACTCAATTACAAAGCTAGTTACACCTCAATTTGGGGTTTCAACGGTTAGCAATCCGAGTAACGCGACCATTGGTAGATCACAAGAAACGGATTCAGAATTAAGAATTCGGCGCGCTAAATCTGTTGCCATTGCTTCTCAGTCAATGGTAGATTCACTGGAGGGTGGCTTGCTATCCGTTGCTAATGTTACTAACTGCATCGTGTTTGAAAATGCTACGGAATTAACGGATTCCAATGGCTTACCACCTCATTCAGTTTGCTGCATCGTATCTGGTGGGTCTGATTCTGATGTGGCGCAGATGATTTGGCTATTGAAGTCGCTTGGCGTTACTTTGTTTGGTACCTCATCGAGTATTGCGCTTGATAACAAAGGAAGATCGCACTCGATCATATTTTCTAGACCAATCAGCGCACCTATTTATATAAATATTGCGATCACCAAAAAAGACGGCTATCCATCTACAGCACCTGCAGATATAGCTAATGCAATCGTGGCCTGGGGATTGGCGAATCAAGATATTGGTGGGGAGGTAATTTATTCCCGTCTTTATGAACCGATCAACTCAATTGCTGGCTTTTCAGTTTCAAGCCTTGCTATTGGGCGATTGCAGGATTCATTATCTAGTGCAAATATTAAAATGGCTTATTCAGAGCTGGCCTCTTTTAGCATTGCCAATATTGCAGTTACGGTAAGCTAAAGATGCTGAAAACGATAAATAAATCTGAATACTCATTATTCGTTGGTGAATTAGTATCTTTTGCACCCATGCAAGCATTTTCATCGTCAGGATTGTCATATGATGTCAGTCCATTATTACCCAGTGGATTATCAATCGATTCAGTCAGCGGGATAATTCAGGGTGCTCCCAATAAGTTGTCCAGAAATTTAAGATATACGGTAACTGCAAGCGATGGCATTAGCTCGGCGGCGACTACCTTTACCATCTTAGTTGGCAAATCTTCTGTAAGCCTAGTGCCAATGGATATTAAGTCCATCGCTCAATCACGTATAGCACTTCAATTTAGGGGGAGATAAGTGACATTACTAGATACCAACTTTCAGAAGTATGTAGATGCGATTATCAGCCCTCTGGCCAATGATGAGTCTGCCTATGCTCAATTGGCTTTACTGCCAGACGTAGATTTAATGACTGGCGTAAATCTTGACGTGATAGGTCAAATCGTAGGCGCTACCAGAATCATCCCTTTATCAATGGCGGTTAAATTTTTTGGCTTTCAAGGTCAAAATGGTGCTGATATTTTTGGTGAGGAGGGCAACTCCTTTGTTGGATCAAGATTTAGGGATGACGCTGAATCAGCTTTTGCTACCAGTGTTTTGGCTGACCCTGAGTTTCGATTGCTCATAAAAGCTGCCATTGCAAGAAATTACTGCAAGGGAACTGGTAATGACGTTCTTAATGCGCTTTCCATCATTCTCGATACAGATTACGTCTATGTTGAAGATTTAGGATCAATGTCATTCGGTGTCGGTATTGGTCGAATCCTGAGTTACTTAGAGGAACAACTAATTAAGTCGCTCGATATTTTGCCAAGACCAGCGGGTGTAAGCATTGGCTGGAAAGCCGTATTTGATGGCGCTCAATTCTTTGGTTTTGACAATCAAGTGGGGGCGCAGGGATTTATGGAAGAGGGCGCAACTATTGGCGGTGGCGCTATGGCAAATGAATTTTAGATAGATTTTTATTCGGTACTTCGCACCCGCTTTGGCGGGTTTTTTCATTTTTGGAGATTAACAAATGTCAATTATTAAACCAGCGGTACTTACTGCTTGGGCTGATGCGGGCGATAAAGTAAAGCCTGCTGATGCTGAATTAGCTATCGGTTGGCCTGTTTCAAATATCCCGCCAAGTCGTCAGCGTTTTAACTGGATTCTGAATTACCTAGCTAATGGAGTGCGTTACTTTAGCCGGCGCGGTCTGCCTGATTATGACGCTCTAGAAACATATATGACTGGCGATTGCATTATTGGTGATGATGGCAATACCTATAAATCACTGGTAGATAACAACACAGCAAATACTCCAACTGCTTCCGTTACTAAGTGGACGTTATGGGCCTTTACTGCGGAGCAGATTAGCCAACTTATTGAGAGCGCACCAAAATCAGTAGTGGACAACGAACCAACAACATACAAACTAATCACCATCGGCGGTGTTTTAGCAATTATTGAACAATAAGGAAAATGAAATGAATGGTATTCCAAGAATTCTCCAAACCCGTGCGGATTTCGATTTTGCTCTAAATTCCGCAATAGCTGGAGAAGTAGATAAGCAACTTGTAATTTCAATATTTGTTGGTCTTATTGAATC
>Ga0194053_10000776_pt1 | contig 22387 bp, 21 predicted proteins | sample SepL228m_MetaG_FD_161684 | JGI IMG/M metagenome (GOLD analysis project Ga0194053, IMG submission 161684) | Anoxic zone freshwater microbial communities from boreal shield lake in IISD Experimental Lakes Area, Ontario, Canada - Sep2016-L227-8m | ecosystem: Environmental > Aquatic > Freshwater >... | reverse complement strand
ACTGTATAAGTCGATACTATGCTGCTGCCGTCCGGGGCTATAATTTTGGGGTCGCTAACGCCGCCAAAATATAATTTGTACCCGCCCCCGAATTCTATATAAAAAATCGCTTCTTGAATATTCGGGGGTGGTACTGAATACCGTAAAAAATTAATAACGAAGCTGGGGGCTGCCGGGTATTCGCTGCTGCTTTGAATATACGACGCGCCCGCGCTGTCGTCGGTTATACATTGGTGAATAAACTTTATATTTTTCTGCAGCCCGAATGGGTAGGATTCGCGCCATTCGCCGCCGCTTGTAATCCAATCACTTAACGACGCGGAAACGGGGGAAAGGCTAAATTCTAACATTGCGCTTTTCCATTCTTTACTCAATAATACGCCGCTTTTGTTTCCGTATGCGTCCCAACGCTGTACATGGGTTGTATTAAGGCTATCAACTTGCCTTTTATTATCTTCGCGGGCGACAATATCGAACCCGGCGAAGCCCATTTTTTCGCCGTCTACGTAACCATATATTGACATTGGGGCTATTTCTATTTCACAAATTGCCCTTTGCGTTTTTAACTGTACCACGTTGCCCCCCTGTTGTCGCTGTGAAGGTTAATTGTCGCCGGGTTTGCGCCGCTTGTTGTGTAAATCAGTCGCCATTGTCCCCACGGCTGTTCAAGTAAAGTTATGCTGCTGGGTTCGCCTGCAGGTGTAAAATAAGATACTATAACGCCGTCAACTTTTGTCACCACGCGGCTGCCGTCATAGTAAACCTGTACTTCATTCCCCAGCCATGTTAAAAATATACCGGAAGCAGCCATTATTTAAAACCCCCAAAGTTTTCCGCGTCGGTTCATATTCTGAAATACTACGTTTAAGTTATCGGGAACCCCGCCGGTCGTTTTTGCTTCGACGCTTTCGGGGATATTTATTACTATATTCAACTTGCCGCCCTGTCCCCCTGCTGCTGCTGCGACTTGTTGCGGGGCTGTCAAATTTCGCATATTCTCGCCCCATTCTGCTATTGCTTGCGGCAGCCCGCCAAAAGTCGTTTGCAATAGGTTGCCCAGTTGTTTTAAAGTATCATTTAACGCGCCTGCAGCGTCCCCAAGCCCCGGGGCTGCATAATTAGCAATATTACTAATGGGGTTTCTTAATCCCCGGGTAAACGCGCCACCGGCTAATTCCTGCCCCGCCACCGGGGTCCCTTTTGCGTATGACATAGAAGCCGGGGAAAAGCCCACTGGTTCTGATAATGATTTACGTATCATTGCGTAAATATCGCCGCTATTGTTTACGCCCATTGCTGCCTGCGTTGCGTTTGCTTCTATTGCTTGTTTGTACCCGGCTGCATATTCCGAACCTTTCACGGGGTGTAAATTCGTAAAGTCCATTAATTGCTGCTTCGCGTCGTCAAGGCTTTGTTTGTTCATTTCAATTTGAAATTGCAATTTTACTTTTTGTTCTTCGTTTGTAATTTTTTCAAGTGTGAATTTCTTTTGTTCTTCTATCGCCATTATAGCGGTTTTTGACGCGCCCGCCATTTTCCCGTCCTTTATTTGCCGCTCAAAATCCAATTCACTTTCTGCCCTGCGTCGCTGTATTTCTGATAAATTGGTTTCAAGTGTAATTTGCGCCTGTATCTTTGTTGCATACGTGCCGCCAATCTGGTCGGCTATCTGCTGCATACGCCCAAATCGCTGCATTTGTGCAAGGTCGGCAGAAGCAAAATTTGCTTCAATGCCACGCATTGCCCGGGTGTATTTCATGCCCGATAATTCCGCGTACTGTTGCGCCCATTTTGCCATGCTGCCTTGGTATATATTTAATTTACTTTCGGCTATTCCTATCGCGTCGGCTAATTCGTGCCAGCGTCTATTTTCCGGGCTTAATTTCGCTTGTTCTATTTTAAGGTCGGCTAATTGTTCATTTAATTTTTTAACACTCCCAGCCATTTGTTCAAGCCCTATTTTTCCGGTTTCCAAACCGCTAATTACCGGGGATAATACGACTTTTTGCGTGTCCCGGGTAATAATTTCTTTTATCGCTTTTAAGGCGTCCAGCTTTTTGTCTAACTTCTGAACCTCTTCACCATGTGTCGCTCCTGTTTTCTTTATAACAAAAGTTTTACGGCTTTCGGCTTCGGCAATTTTTTTATTTATCCAATCCATATTGAAGCCGCCAGCGGGGGGCGGTATCACAATAGCCTGATGTTTTCCTTTTTTTTCTGCCCCTGTCATAACGCCCACGCCGGCTGTGTCCGGGTTCTGTTTGCGTTTACTGCGTATTGCTTCCACGCCTTTTTCCAAATTGCCTTGCACTTCTGTATCAAATTGTATATTGCTTTGTAATTGTTTATATCTTTCGGAACCAACCGGGGCAGTTAAAAGCCGCTTTTGCTGCTTTGCTATTCGGTTTCTCATAAATGATACGCTGTCACTTAACGCCTTTTCATCGTTCGGGTCAATTCGGGCGGTAATAATTGTATTATACTGCAAATTCTCTTTTTTAATTCGGGCTTGTTCTGCCGGGCTTCTGTTTTTACTTGTTTCATAAGTCCGCGCCCAGTTTGCCTTGTCACCCGGTAATAAATCGTTTAAACGCTTTTGTTCATCTGCCGCCTGCTTTGTGTATTCGCATATTTTCCACATTTCATACCCGACGGCAGCAAGCCCGGCAATTGCCGCGCCCATTGCTAACTGTGTCGCCAACATCGTACCTAATGCGCCCGCTGCTGCTAATGCCCCCGCGAATACTGCCCGAAGCCCGACGGCTTGCGCCCCCGCTGCCCCCGCTGCTGCTGCTGTCGCTGCTGCTGCTTCGGCTTCTGCGACTGCCAGCGTGTTTGTCGCCACCGTCGCTTGTGCAGTTGCTACGCTGCCGCCTTGTTGCGCTAATGTATTCGCTGCCCGGGCGTTTGCGTTTCGTGCCGCCATTGTCGCCCCTGCCATATCTGTTTCGGCTTTGTTTGCTGTCGCCACTGCTGCCTGTGAATTTGCAATGGCTTCATCTCGAAGGGCTGCAGCTTGTGCAACGGATAAACCCGAACGGGAACGCCCAGCGGCGACTGCGTTAAATTGTGCCGTGGTGCGTATTTCTTCGGCACGTGCTGCCATTAGGTTACTTTGTGCAAGTTCTAAATTCCCGCGTGCTGCCCGTACCGCTTCGCCAGCTGCCTGCCGCTGTGTGAATATCTGTTTTATCTGGGCGTCGCTGTATTGATTAGTTGCAAAGGTTGCCCGCATTGCAGTATTTGAATTTGCCAAATTTGCTTGCGCTATTCGATTCGCTGCTGCTGCGTCGTATACTTGCGCCGTGCCGCCCAGTGCCGTTCGCCGCGCCGTTTCAAACGTTCCAGAAGCCCTCATTTGAATAGGTTTTTTTAAAACGTTCGCGGTTGTATTGTATTCAACTGCAAGCCGCTGCAGGTATCCAATAGCGGTTCCAAATATCCCGGCAATTGGGGCTATTGCCATTTTTAACCCGATAAACGCGGCTGATATTGCGATAACATTCTGCCCCAGCGGGCTTGCTGCGAATGTTGCCGCCTTTCCTGCTAATATTGCAAGCATATTCACCACGGGCATAGCTGCATTAAATAACACGCCAAACGCTGTAATAATAGGGGTTAACGTCGGCAATAAATTGTTTGTTAATGATTCTATGACATTCGCTTTTACTTTATTTTTCGCCGCTTCGTACTGATTAAGCGGGCTTTTCATTTGTTCCTGATATGCTTTGTTTGCTGCCCCGGCCACTTTCGTGGCGTCGGCTATATCCCGTAAATTACTTGAAAACGTCGCAGAATTTTTACCCATTAAACCTAATGCCCCGGAAAATGCCTGCACGTCGGGGAAAAATTTACGAATGCCGGCGACATCGCCCCCGGTTGCCTTGTCTAATTTTTTAAGCGAACCCGCCAGCCCGTTTGCCTGTAGGAAGGCGAAGCCCGACGCGTAACCCATTTTCTTTAATGCTTTTTCTAAATCGGCAGAAGGCGCAAGAATTTTGTTTATAAGGTTTTGTAAATTTGTCATGCTTTCGGCTGCAGGCGTTCCGTTTACTGTTAAGGTTGCAATGGCTGCCCCTAATTCACCCAAGCCGATATTTGAAGCGGCGGCTGGTGCCATAATGTTTCCCAAGCCTTGCGCTAATTGTTCAAAATTAATAACGCCTTTGTTTACTGTTTGAAAAAGCACGTCGGAAACGTCGCCCACCTTTCCTGCTTCTAAATGGTACGCGTTTAATGCTCCTGTAATAACTTTCGCAGCGGTCGCCGTGGTACTCATGCCCGCCGTTGCGCTGCGTGCGGAAGCGTCCAAAACTTTTAACCCGTCCGCGCCTTGAAAACCCGAAGAAGCTATATCGTATAAACCTTGCGCCAATAAATCCGGGCTTTGCGTGCTATCTTTCGCGAATTTTAATACTTCCGCATTTAATGATTTTAAGCCCGCTTCGGTTAACCCGGTTATACTATTAACATTCCGCATGGAACGTTCAAAGGTTAACGCGTCCCGAATAGCAAACCCGGCGGCTGCCATTGCTGACAGTCCAATCATTGCGCCGGTTGCTGCTTTTATTGCGTCCTCAATACCGCCAAAACCGCGAACCATTGAATTGGTCGCGGTTCTGACATTATTCTGCGAACGATTTAAATTCGTATCAAATTGGTTTGTATTTAAACTTAAACGGGCTACTATAGCCCCTGCGTCAAACGACATAATAAACCCCGCTTATTTTTTCCCGGAAAACATCGACGCAAAATATGCCCCTGCGTCTACAAATCCCCCGGCTTCGCTATTATCTGCCGTTATTATATCATTATTTGATTCAGTTTGTATGCCCGGGCTGCTGCCTTTTTCTAATTTAAGCCGCCACAATATCGCTTCTGACATATCAAACAAAACGCTGGGCGATAAATCAAGCCATTCTAATTCGCTTTTAAATCCGCAAATTCCGTATGCTATTCGCTTAAAATATCGCCAATCCCAAGAGTTTTTCGCAGATTTTCCTCTTGAATTTGGCGAATTAAGTTTTTTCTTGCTATATTATCCTCGTCTATTTCTGCGAATAGTTTGGGAAATGCCTTACGCAGCAATTTTTCAACTTTTTGGCTTACATTATCGAATTCGTCAAGCGGTATTCGTTCGGCTATTGCGTCAACTGTCGGCAGCGGTTCACCTTGCGGGAATGAATGCAATACACAAGCCCAAACAACTGCGTTAATAACTTCAAAATCCATCGCGCCCACGCCCTGTAAAACGCCGGGGAAAGTGATTTTTAATTCTTGCTGTATTTGTGCGACGGTTCGGAAAGTCAATTTTAATTCGGCTTCGTCGGTTCCGCTGCCGTCCTCTTTTAATAGCGGAATTGTGATTTTTAAATCATTCGGTAATTCTGCAATATCTGCAGAATTTAATTTTATTTCCGCTTTGTCTTTCGCCCGAGTGGTATCAATTTCATTTTCGTTAATTTCACCCGGCGGGATAATTTTACCAGTTCTGTGTTTAATTACCATTTTAATTTCACCTTTTTTTTATTTTGTAGATACCGGGGGCGGGAACGTAACCGCCCCCGGGCATTTCTTGTTAAGATACAGTAATTGCGCCTGTGACTTCAATTGTCGCCTGCCATGTTGCGCCGTCGGTTAAACCGCCGCCAAATAACTTGGTTTCTACGGTTCCGTTAAAGGCATAAGTTTTGCCGCCGGCAATTAATGAAAATGCGCCTTCTGCAGCGGTTCCGACATTCTGCCCCAGTGTGTTTACTGCAGCCTGTCCCGCGTCGGTCGGGTTTGCCAGCCCTTGCAATACAAAGGTATCGCCCCGGAAAATCACTATTGATTCTTTGCGCCCGCCGGTGCTTGAAAAGGTTGTCATATCTGCCCGGTCGGTGCTGGGGTTATGTTCAATCGAACGTAAATTGCCGATTACGTTTGACCCCTGTTTTGCTACAATATCTTTGGCTAAAAATTTCGCCATTTCGTTTGCCCCTTTTAATAGGTTTGATAAAATCGGGGAATATTCCCCGGCGGGTGTTGTGTCCTTACGGGGTTACAACGCCCGGGGTAAGTACTCCGGTTACTTCCAGCGTCGCTTGCCACGTTGCGCCGTCCGTTAAACCGCCGCCGAATAATTTTACTTCGGCAGTTGCAGAAAAATCATAGGTTTTGCCGCCGGCTGATATTTTATATGCAGCCACCGCGTCATCGCCCTGCAGGGCTGCGACTGCAGCCACGGCAATTTGTCCATCGTCGTCGGGTTCCGCTTTGCCCTGCAATACAAAAGTATCGCCCCGGAAAACGACTGTTGATTCTTTGCGCCCATCTGTGCTGTCAAAGTCTGTCAAATCTACGCGGTCGGTTGCCGGGTTGTGTTCAAAGCTTGTCAATTCTTTTATTTCTGCAAGCGTCCCCAGTCCGTCCGTGTCTATTTCGACTTTGATTTCTTTGGCTAAAAATTTCGCCATGCGGGTATCCCCCAGTTATTAGTTTCGCCCCGGTAAAAGGCTTCTGTTTGTAAAATTTCCCGTTATTTACCGCCGGGAAAAAAGCCCGAATGATACATTGAGTATCACGCGATATAATACACCATCGGGCGCGGTTTGACAAGTCAAATTTTCGCCCATCGGTATCGGTAAACCTTGCGGCATAATTGTGCGGGCTTTCCAGTCCGTTAATTCCCATCCAGTTGCTGAAAACGAATTGTCACCCATGCCCGCGAATGAATTATACGCCGTTTGTGCAGCGGTTCGCGCCGCGTATTCTGTATTATAATTATACGCAAATTGTACATCATAACGATTTAATACCGTGGGTATATCGTTATTATTAATGCTTAACGAATCGGCAATACAAATAAATTCGGCTGCCGGCTTGTCCGGGCGTCGCCCTATATAAACTTTCTTGCCCCCGTCCAGCCCCAAGGTTTTAAAACCTGCTGCCACGGCTTCTATCGGTAATAATACGGGTGTAATCGGCATTTAACCCCCCCCGCCCAATTGCGTGTTTAACATATTTAATAAATTACCTGCGATAATTTCGGGCATTTGTCCCATTCCTATTGTCGCCACCGGGTCGGCTAAATATCGCGCTTTTCCAACGTCGTGGTGATAACCCAAATTTTCGTGCTGTACTGCTGCGTATTCTTGCGGGTCAAATATTATAAAACTGCAATTTCCCTCTGGTTCCCATTGTATATTCGCTTTCAGTAATCCGGTTTTACCCACGGGCGTTTGTTCTTTCGCCATTTCGACTATTGCCAAAACTAAAGTTTGCATAAGCGCGTGGGCTATCTGCGGGCATTTATTCGCCAATTTTGTAACCTGATTATTAAAACTATTTGTATTAATTTCTATATAATTGTTATTACTCATTATTCAAGCCACGCGGTTTTTATTTCGACGTCGCCGGATAGCCCCCGGGTTTCTTCGACTAATTTAACAGTATACCGCTGCCCTGTGTCGGTTGTTATTGCGTCGCCGGCTATAATATCGACGTCCTCAACCATTAAATTCGCCGCGCTTATCCACAATACGCCGTCGGGCAGTTTTAACGTTTTCTGTTTTTGTGAAAAGCGGCAGGGGATATTTACAAGCGTCGCCCCGGCTGTACGTCCGTACATACCATCGTTTTCCCCGTATCGTACCCGGGTACATAATTGCAATAAAAAGCCCGACGCTATGCCCATTTTATAAAATCCTTAATAGGGGTTAACCATGCCCCCGTTTCGCGCCCCGTCAAGTCTTAACGGGTATTCGCCGCCTTCGTTTACATAGCCGCGTAAAAGCCCGGTTAATAAATCCCATGCCCTTGCTGACTGTATACCGTTTGCGCCGTATGTTTTCGGTTCTGAATATTTTACTGATATTTCACCAATTTTGACATCGTTCTGCCCTTGCGCCAATCTTATATCCATAGTTTTCGCGCCCTTGTCTGCGTCAATTTTTAATATTGTTAATGCTTCTTCGCATTGTGCAGCCAATAGCACGTCGGGAAGGCTATTAGAAGGGTATAAACCGCCTGTGGGGGAATAAACCCCGTCGCGGGGGAATTGTAACGCCTGCCCGATTGTTAACACTATACCGGCGAACGTGTGCCGTTCAATTCGTATACACGCTTCACGTAAACCCGCTTCCAATTTTGCGTCGGTTGTCGTGCTGATAACTTCCGCGCCCAATATTTTCGCCCAATATTTTTTCGCGTCGGTTAAACTTATGTATGAATCTGTGCCAACTATTAATGTTTCGGTATAAGGCATTTTAAAACTTTTCCTTAATTTAAATTTTTAGAAGCCCGGGCAGAAAATAAGGTGTAAAAACTGCCCGGGCATTTAACGGCAAGCCGCTAAATTAGTTTCCGCCGCCTTCGGGTGGTGGTGTCGGTTCGCTGTACGCGGTTACTGTATCAAATTTAATATCAGTAATTTTCGCGTGCTGCTTCTCGTGTCCGTATTCCAGCCCTATTTCGCCGTACAATTGTACCGCGTCGCTTGCGCCGGTTTTCGCCAGTGGTTCCTCGAAAAAGAAGCCTTTGCCCGGTATGTAAAGAATACGCGGGGCGATAACATCGACGGATAAAACCGCCAAAGTATCTTTAGGCATGGCACGGTCAAGCATAATGTTAACTTTGCCAAAATCGGTTTCGATTGTCTGCAGGTTAACGCCGCCCACGTTTCGGCTTGATTCTTCGTAATCTTTATCAGTTACAAAAATTTTGGTTAACTGCCGTTTAATCGAACCATTGCAAATCAGTGTGGCGGTTTCGCTTTCTTTCAAGCCGCCGTTTTCCCACGCTAACTGCATCATGTCTAAAACCATCGCTTCGCTTAAATACTGCGCCACCGGTACTTGGTCGTCGGAAAGTGCAGAAATGTGGTTGCTGACAATTGCCTGCAATATGCCGCGTGTTTTCCGGGCGTCGTCGTTATTGACGGGCTTGGCGTATACGCCGTTAATGAAAGTATAATTAACGTCGCGTGCAAGCTGTTTTAATTCCTGCAAAATCTGCCAATTCATTTCGTTGCCCACCGGGTTTGTTTCTGTGCTGCCCAAGCCGTCGCGCTGTCCGACTGCTGCTTGCTTTGTGTAGGAAACTTCGACTTTCTTGTGGAATATCTGAACCGTATTGGTGATATTCGCACGAACGCGGGCTTGTGCAGTCGGGGCGTTTGCGCCTTCCAAAACTGCGGGAATTTCCGGGTCGCGTAAATCGGAAGTCTGCCATTCAAAATCTTTTTGCGTTGCTGGGCGTCCACCGGTCAAACCGCCAGCCATTGACAATAGCGGGGTATCTGCCGGGGTGATAGTAATCAATTGACCGGTATAATTCGGTAAATTGAAAGTGTTACCCATTCCAGTAATTCCGGGCATAATTTTTACCTTCTTTGTTAGATTTTTTTACCGGGATATAATTACCCGGCGGGGTTCTTTGCAGCGTATGCCGCTTCGCGCTGTAGTGCAATAGCCCCAAGATGGTCGCCGTTCTTTGTTGCTTCGGCAATTCGTGTTTGAATATCAATATTGCCGCCGCCTGACTGCGAACCCCCGGAACCGCCCCACGCGCCCCCGGCTGCCTGTTTGTCGCCGCCGGTTTGTTTGTCGCCTTCGGAACCTTTGCCCTGCTGCCCTTCTTTTCCTGCCGCGCCTTCTGTGAAAAATTCGGGTATCCCATTATCGGGGTCTTTCATTTTCGCAATAGTTGCCGCTGTTTTTTCGGGCGTGGTAAAATCCGCGTCGTCGCCCAAGTGTAAAAGTGCCTTGTCTATTCGGTTTGCTTTTACGCCTGCTTTCATCAATTCGCGGTATGCAACGCCATTTTTTTCGGCTTTTTCTGCAGTCGCTTTTAAAGTCGCATTTTCGCCGGTCAAATTCGCATTTGCTGCCGCCAAGGTTTCATTTGTTACCTTTAGTGCTGCCGCTTCGTTTTGGGCTGCCGTTAAATCCTTGTTTAATTTTGTTTCTGCTGCAGTCGTGGCGGCTTCCCGCGTTGCCCGCATATCGGAATTCCAATCGTCTAACGTGTACCCGGTTTCTTTCCAAGGCATAAATTCCTCACTTCCCCGTATACCCGACGGGTTCGGTAGTCTAAAATTTTCGGGTGCTGCAAAATTACCCACTTTCTATAACTGAATATAGCCCCGGTGGTACGGGTTACGCGCCCGAATACTGCCGCCATTGTACCATATTAAATAAAAAAAATAAATAAAAATAAATAATTTTTTAAAAAAATGCTATAATCTATTGACAGTATATTGCTGACGGGTGTATACTTTCGGTTGCTTAATAACTGCAGCATAAAAATATAAGCCCCCCGACTGCCAAGGGCTATAAAAATCGGGGGGCTTTTCGTATGAATAAATCGCAAATAGAAGAAATTTTGGCGCGTTTAAACGCTTCGGGGTTTGAATATGACATTTACCACGCCAGCGGAAGTATGCAGCCCCGGGGTGGTGCGGGGCTTATCGAATTATTAAAATATAGAAGTGAAAACGAAGTATATTTTTTATTACTCGATTATGGATTTTACGAGAATGACAGGTGTACACACGTTATAGAAGGCGTCAATATTACCATGACAAATATAGATAATATCTGTATTACTGATAACCGGGGGCGGGGCTTTGATTTTAACGCTATTAACGCTGCAGCATATCCCCAAAAATATGACATATTCATGCAATGGAAAAAATATTGCGCTAAAATCGGCAAGCCGCTATTTGACGAAATAAATAGAATACGGGAAAAATGCCGGCGCGAAGTTTAAAGGCATTTCACAATATTTTTAATTAATCGCCCGTCGGGTAATCGCGTTATATTCAAATCGTGAAATGCTTTTATAATTTTTTCTTTTTGTGCGCTGCCGTTACATTTTATAATATCTATATTGTCAAGAAATGATATAGAATTTTTAAAGTCGGTTTCATTCCGTGGGCGTATTGCGCAGCGGCTTCTAAAATCATTAATAGTTGTTTTTCTATTTTGTTCTACAAAATCCCCAACACAATTACCGTATGCGTCGTGGTCGTAACTTATTGCGTCCATTCTACGCAGCATATTGGGCTTAAAAAATAATCCGCTTTCGCGGGTATCTTTATTGAAAATACGTGTAAATACAAAATTCGCGCCACCTTTATCCAAGTCCTGTATAGGTGACCAACCGCCGCCCGGAACGCCAATACGCAATTTTTCGACGTTTGCCGCTAATACGCCATTATTTTTCATCATCAAATTAATTAAGTCGTCTATACCGTTATTAGCTGTGACTGCCATGTATATTCTGTAATCTTTCATTTCTTCGTTAATTTGCGCTTCTGATATATCGAAACGCTTTGTAATACGCCGCCCGCCGTCAATTGTATTATCTTTGAACCCAGTTTGATATTCACCCAGCGGGTTATAATCGGGTAATTTTGTCACGTCCTCAACTCCCAATTTACCGTTCCAATATTCCCGCATTTTCTGTATTCTTTCGGCATTACTTGCGCCCCGGGCGTCTAATTGACTAATCATATTACGATAAGCCGGGGTTTTCGTTTCCAAGGTGACATAAGCCTGTTTATGTAAATATAATAATTCCATATCTTCGCCGGCTGCTTTGAATGCCGGTATTTTTAAATCGTTCGACATTTTTCCGAATACTTCTTTTAATTCGTTTGTTGTCGGTTGCCCTGCCCATCTTATTTCAAGTTTGCCGCTTTCCGCGTAATAATTTTCGTGTCCCCACGGTAGATAGGTTGCTTCGTAACCGTCGCCCAAATCTATTGTATATTGTAACCCGTCCTTACTGCCATAATTCGGTTTATTCATTGCGTCGTGATAACTATCAAATACTGTTTGGGTGTTTACTGTGTCGCCGCTTTGTGTTACTTTTTTCGGAATTCTTACGTTGCCTTTATAACTAATATTTAACCCGCCATTTGTTGCAGGTATCGCCGGGGTTCCCCCTATAACTGCCCGGGTTCTATATTGTTCAAAGAATGGCAATGCTTCGGGGCTGCTTGATACTGACGCCGTTTGTATATCGGTTATCATTTCCAAATAATACTTTGCCATTGCTTCTTTTTCTGCGTCAACTGTCTGGTGATATACAATATTACGTAACTCGTCGCGTAAAGATAACGCCGCGTTTAATTTTGACTGATTGTATGCAGTATCGCCCTGCGTAATATGGTGGTTAATTGTTTTTGCTGCCGCTTTTACTGTTTCGTAATAATTATCATCGGGGTGAATTGAACCTATAGGAACGCCGGGGGTTCCGGGTGTCCCGCCCGAATTATTTAATAAATTTAGCAATTCGCTTTCACGTTCCGGGCGAATTTTAACCCTCATAACTGTCTGGCTGCTGCCGTTCGGTAACTTTTCAATATAGGTTAATAAATTTTGTTCTTCTATCATATCGGTATCAAACGGAAATTCTTTTCCCTGCCCACCCAATTTTTTCACGTCCTCAAGGTATTGCGCCCATTGCTTCCACTCGTCGCTGTCCGGGGCAGCAGCAGCCACGCGCTGCGTCGTATTAACTGCCCGCGCTTCTGCCTGCATTGTGTCAAAAGTAAACCCGGGTTTATTTAATACGTCGCTGTAAAATTTTTCAAAATCTGCCCGTATATTTTGCTTACGCTTGCGGGCTTCTGTTAGAAATTCCAAATATTTATTATCATTATTAGCAAATCTTTTTAATGCGTACTTATCCAATAAATCTAAAAAGTCATTATCGGCTAATGCTTCTATTTTCTGAATAGTTTTTAATGCTTCTAATGGGTCAACTGTCATTTGACCATTTTTTACTGCATGAAAAATATCATTGTATAACGTCCGGGGGTGCTGCCCGGTTGCGTTCGGATTGTAATTTATATCTAATTTGTCACGCCCGAAAAACTTATAAACTTGCGCTTGGTCTATTTCTACCACGTTCCCGTTTGCCATTCTTAAAAAATTTTCCGCGTGTCCGTCGTGATTACTCATAAGCCAATCAATTACGTGTTTTTGCTGCAGTTGTTTTATTTCGTCTTCGTTTATTGCTGTGACTGCGACGCCTTCATAATTAATATTATCTTCCAGCCCCATTTTCATACGCTGTATTGAACCGTTGCGCCCGCCCAAAGTTACATTCCGAATTTCTACCGCGTCCGGGTCAAATAGCCGCCCAATTTTATAAGTCATTTCGTCGGCTAATGATAAAAATTCTTCGCGCATGGGTTTAAATAACCACCGGTTTCCTTGCGGGTCGCTGTATATATATTTGTCATGTACGCCGCCCAGTTGCTGTGCGTTTCCGACATAATCAAAATAATTATCTGCATTATCTGCGACGGTTTGCGCCCAGTTCGCGTCTATAACGTCAAAATCCGGGGAAGTAATAACCGGGGATTGTATAACGCCCGGGGCGTCTATTTCGGGAACCACGGGGGCGTTATCTGCAGCCGCTTTCTTTGCCTTCGCCTTTGCTTTCTTTGCAGCCGCGTACCCGTCCACCTTCGCCTGTAGTGCCTTTGTAATCGGGTCGGTTTTATCGGGCGCAATTTCTGACATTAAAGTTATTATTTCTTCTTTTGTAGTGAATGCCCAATTTTTAATTCCCGAATCTTTTGCAATCACTTTCAAATCTTTTAAGGTCAAGGCGTCCAGCTTATTCTTAAACGCTATTTTTTCACCTTCGACAAATAAAGTTTCAAATTCTGCTATTTGTTGCGCTGTTAAATATTCGCTTTGTGAATAAAAAATGGTTCGCAATTCCTGCAGCTTTTCTTTGAATGATAACCACGGGGCTGTTTCGCCCGCCGCTTTTTGTATGCTGTTTAATTTATTTAATTCTGTAAATATTACGTGGTTTGCTGAATCGTTCGCGGCTTGCCATGCTGCTGCTGCGTTTGCTGCTTCTTGTGCCGCTATTGCTTCGGCTTGTGCTGCTGCTTGTGCCGCTGCTGTGTATAATGAATCGTTATACGCGTCAAAGGCTGCATTAAAATTATCCAGTGCCGCTTGTTCTTCTGCCGTCAATGCAGAAATTCCGCTGCTGTCGGTTACGTCGTCAACTGCTGCCCCGGCTTTTTTCGCCGCCTTCTTTTCTGCTGCCTTCGCTGCCTTCTTTGCCGCGCTGCTTTCCGCGTATGCCGTAACCTTCGCCGCCAATGCGTCCGTGGTCGGTTTTAGCATTACGTCGCTTGTTTCTGTCATTAATATAATTAAATCGTCTTTGGTTGCAAACGCCCAATTTGTTATTTTATCGGCTTTGGCAATTTCTTTTAATTCTGATAATTTCATTTCTGACAATAAATTTTTATACTCTTTTTTCTTCTGTGTCATTTCATCAATAGCGGCGGCGACTTCATCGGCATTTAATGAATGGTAATTATCGACAACATACTGCCACGCCTTTTTAAATTCCGTTTTAAATAAATTATAGTCGGTTGCCTTATAATCTTTTATTGAAGGCATAACGCTATTAGTCGCCGGGGGTGTTACTGTCGCGCCATATCCCGGGGCGGTTAATGTTACTACCGGTGGTAAATCGGGCGGCAGTTTATGATATGAACCCGGGGGCATTGTGCCATTTAAATACGGGTTTTGATTTAACACAACGCCGCCCCCCGGCTTCTTTGCTGCGTTTGTAATAGCCCGCTGCTGTGTCGGGGTTGTCGCCGTTCGTTGCGCTAAATAATTCTTTGTACCCATGAATTTCCGGGTTTGCGTGTCCATCGCCTTCGCGTATGACAAATTCGCATTTGCTATCATGTTTGCAGTCGCCGCCAGTCGTCGCTTCTCAATGCCCCGGTATCTAAAGTTACCGCCGCGTAAATCTTTAATCGGTACGGGGTTGCCGGCTGCGTCCTTTGCCGTCGCTTTGAATCTTTCCCATTCCGCTTCTTTACTGAACCCCTGCCCAGCAGCCTGCATTAATTCCGGGTAATTCTGTTTCATTTGTTTATATCTATCTTTGTCGGTTTTGTTTATTTCTTCTTTTGTCATTGTCGGGTATGAATCCCCGGGCGGTAATATTTCAAGAATAGCCGGGCTTATGCTGTGCATACAGTGCGGGTGGAATGGAACGTCCCTATTTAATTTCGGATAGCCCCGGGCTTCGCCTTCCGCGTCAAGGGCAAAAACTTTACCTTCATACGGCTTGCATATATAACATAAAGTGCCGTGGCTGCTTACTTTATAAACGTGCTGCCCCGCCTGCAATAATTTATTCGCGCTTCCTTCGTTTATAGCCCGCATCATTCCGGTTTGGGCAGCCATGCGCCCGTATCTGTGTAACGACCATTCGCGCCCTGCCTTGTCTATCATTCCCAGCGCATTATCGACGCCGGCGGCTAACTGCTGCAGCGGTTGCCCCCCACGCAGCCTGTCTATACTTTTCGTTCTCATTGCGCGGGCTACTTCGTCGCTGCCCAAACCCAAACCAAGCCCCCGGGCTATTTCTTTGCCGCCCAAAATCCTTAAATAATCGTCTATCTGTCGCAGTATACTTGTTTTGCCTTCGGGTGTCGGTATAACGCCCAAAAACTGCCCGTGCAGCCCCGCTATATCTGCCGCCAGCGCGTCTATTGCTTCTTTATTAAGTCGGTTCCATGTATTGTCATTTTCCTGATTTAATTTATACTTTTTTAATTCCTGATTTACTGCCGCGCCGCCCAATCCTGCCGCTTCGGGCAAGGTTGCCCCATTCCATATTTGAAAATTAACCTGTAATTCCTGCAGTTGCTTTTCTGTTTGCGATAATAGGGCAGCCGAACGCCTTAAATTCCAATCGCCCGCCACGGCTTGCTGCGTTGCATTGATTAAATTACTGCGTAATTCCGCGTCTAAATCAATGTAAATTTGTGAAAGGGCTTTGGCTTTTTCATCTACAAAAGGATTTATTTGGGCGTATAAATTAGTATTTGGCATGGTGACATTATACATTATCAAATATATTTTTTCTACCTTTAAAAAATAATTTAAAATATTTTTTAAAAAGCCGTTTAAACGTATTGACAGTACAAACCGGCGGGTGTATACTGATTTCAGAATAAAAAAACAAAGGGGTAAATAAAATGAATCAAATCAGAATTGACGCAGAAAAGGCATACAAAATAGCCGCTAAAAATTGGCATCCTGCAGCGGGTGGCAATAGCGAAGAAAACTTTTTAAAAGCCGACGCAGCATACGAAATAGCCAAAAAAAATCTGGTTGCTGCGGAAATGCAATACCCAACCCCGGCAGAAATAAAAAAAGCAAATTATCGCCGCTATATGGCTAATCGCGGTCTGGATAACTAAAATAAAAAAAATCCCCGGGGCAGCCCCCCGGGGTAAAGGTTTCAAAATGAAAATGCCGCTTATTTACAGAATCATTAATGAAATTTTAGATTTTCTTTTTGCCCTCGTCGGGGCAGCGTTTACCATAGTTTGCTGGTATTTTGAATATATCAATACAGGCTATAGCTTTTCCATTATCGTTTGCCCGGCTATCTGCTTCGGCATTCGTTCTTTATTAGTCAAAGAATAAATCAAGTAAAAAAAAAGGGGTGTATTATGATTTACGAACCGCCAACAATTAAACAAGTCGAATTTATGAATTCCTTAATCGCACAAAAGGAAATTCCCGAAGGCTTCCCCGTGCTGCCGAATAGCCCGAACCGGGGCGACGTATCGAAGCAAATAGAAGCCCTGCTAAAATTACCCGTTAAGAAGCAAGCCGCGCCACCTGCAGCCACGCAGCCCGAAAAAACGATACCCGCCGGGCGGTATGCAGTAACCGGCAATGATAACACAACGGATTTTTACCAAGTGAATCACGGGAAGCCCGGCACAAAATGGGAAGGGGTTATATTTGTTGATTTACTGACAGGCGCGCCCGGGGGATTTAATCGAACCCCGATTTATAGCAAGGCTGCGAAAAATTGCATAATTGACAAAATCGCCGCGAATCCCGAAGCAGCCTTACGACGTTTCGGAATAGAATTGGGAATATGCGGCATTTGCGGCAGCCCTTTAACCAATCCCGAATCTATCGCGTATGGTATCGGGGCGAAGTGCCGGGAAAAGGTAGGTTTTTAATTTTAAATCGTTCTGCCCGCCCGGGGGTGAATACAATACCGGGCATTGGGGGTCAATATGTTTAATTATGTTTCCCGCTTGTTTATTCTTGATAAGGTAAACAAAACAACGCGCTTTATTGTTTCGCTGCTTACTGACGGCAAAACATGGCGCGTGGGGGTTTGGAATGAAACACGCTGTAATATTAAAACATTCGATTTTAAAACGGAACGCGGGGCGCGTAACCGGTTTGAAAAAATAAAAAACGAAAAAGGCGGTAATTAAAATGAATTACGAAAATCGCGAAAAATGGCTAACTGCCGCCGCTGCTGAAATAGAAGCGGATTTACTGAAAACCCGCGCCGGCATTCATTTGCCGGCTGGTGGCTTCCGCGTTTCCTGCGGCTTCCCATCGAAAAAAGCAACGGGCGCAAGTCCTGCCGGCGGTCAATGCTGGTCGCCCGAATGCAGCAAGTCGGGGCATTATGAAATATTCATAAGCCCGATTCTGTCGGAACCTGTCGAAGTCCTCGCCACGCTTCTGCATGAATTGATACACGCCAGCGTGGGTATCGAATGCAAACACAAGGGCGAATTCAAAGAAGCGGCGAAGGCTTGCGGGCTTGTCGGAAAAATGACACACACTGAACCCGGCGAAAGGTTAATAGAATCTTTGCAAGAAATAGCCGAAGTTTTGGGCGAATATCCCCACGCGTCGCTGCAAAATATGACAACGGGCGTAAAAAAAGATACCACGCGAATGCTGAAAATAGTTTGCCCCGAATGCGGTTATACTTTGCGGGCTGCGAAGAAATGGCTGGAAGTCGGTTTACCAACTTGCTGCTGCGGCGAAGCGTTCAAAGAAGGATAATTATGAGTAACGAAAAAAGATACAATACAAATAATAATTCTCTCGCGGGTCGGTTAAATATCGACCCGGAGAATATTACTACAAAAAGGCGAAACGGGTTTAAATCAGTGCGAAAATTGTTTTCATAATTACGCAGAAAGGCGCGAAGAGTAACGAAAAAAGCCCCGGTGGTATAATTACCCCGGGGCTTCACTTTTTACGCTGCAGGAAACGTCCCAGCCCCAAATTGCTGTAATTGCGTCGCTTGTTCTTCGGCTTGTTTTTCTTTTATCCTTGTTAATTCATTTTGTATTTGTTCTTCGTTCCAATCCGTGCGAACGTCCCGTAAATATTGTTCGTCGCTTATCATTCCATCGCGCTTCATTGTCGAAACGTTTGCAATTACTGTTTCAAGTGCCGGGGGAATGCCCGGGGGAAAATCCGTGGTAATCATTACGCCCGCGCTTGAATCTGTCGGGGGTTCGCCCAAGCCGTTACTGCCTGCATTAAAGTATTTATCCATTGCCCTGCAGCAGTTTATTACCCACTCGAAAAAATCTTTATAGGGTTGCCGCTTCTGATTTATTGCGACTTCTGCCGGATATAGTGCCAGCTTCCGCGCTTCCCCGCTTGTGTTTGCGCCGTCCTGCCCTTCAAGGCTGGGGGTTATCGGGGTTAATGCGTAAAATCTTTCGTTTAATATTTTAATATTTTCTGCTGACAAATCCAAATTGCCGTCCCAGTCCGTTATTGTAACCGGTATTTGACTGTTGCCGTAATCAATTTCCACTTGCATTTGTTCGCGTCGCAGCTTTCCGCTTGCCTTGTCCACGAATCTGTCCGGTATCGCCGCGTGGGGGAACCCAACAAAATTAATGGTTCCGCGCCTGCCTGCCGTCAATTCGTTTAATTCTGCCTGCATATATAAAAGGCTTATTGTATAATCACTTTCGCCCCGATTCTTTCCTGCTGCGTCCACATTCTGCAGCCTGTACGCGGGAAGGTAATTTAATATCCAAACATCGCAAGCCGGCACGCTGTCGCCGTATACTGTAAATATAGGAACCTGCCCACCGGTATCCTGCAGGTTCCCCATTTTGTTTAAGGCGAAGGCGTCTACTGTCACAAATACAATAAAATCGCCCGGGGTTGCTTTCTGTTTTATTGTTTCTATCTGCTGCAGTATTTCGGCTTTCCTGTTGCCCGGGGTTGTCGGTTTTAGTAATTCGTCGTTTAAACGTATTACTATATCGTTCGCCAGCCCTTTTTCGTATCGTTCACAAACCCGGAATAGTAAATTGTCGCCGGTTGCTGCGTCCTTTTTGTTTTCTGTTTTCCAAAACTGTACTGCCACGGGGTCTGACGCGTCGCCGGGCAAATATTCCCAGTATGCAAATTCGCCCTCTTCTACGCCCCAAATCTTTACTTGCGGGGCTGCTGCAGCCTTTGAAAAATACATCTTAATTGACGCCACGCCGGCGTATGAAACAATATTGGGTAAACTTGTCACAAGTGTATCAAGGCGCAATTTCTGTACTGCCAAATCAATGCGGGTTTGTTCACCTGCTGCAGCCGTTTTTACTGACGGCATAAAAGGCATAACAAACGCGCTAAATTTCCGGGTGTATCGTTCCCCCAGCCAGTTCACGTCGGTTGGTACGTGCATTAAGCCCTCGACACGTTCCCCGGCTTTGTTTGTTAATAAACATCTATGTTGACCAAGAAAAACCGCCCTTAAAAAATCGTGCCGCCGCTTTTCTTCTGTGTGTGTTGGTTCCCATTTAACTGTTGACATTATCGCCCCCTTTTATGCTGTGAATTATAGCATATTTTATATTGCTTTTCTATTCTGCCCACCCCGGGCGTTCCCCTACGTTCAGTTTAAAATATTGCTCGTTTATATTGTCGTAAGGTATTATCGCGCTGCCGTCCGTGTCTCGGGGCTGTAAAACTGTGTGTATTGGGTATCGTATCGCGTCCATTCCGTGGTCGGCTTCTTTAATAGGTTTATCCTCGCCACATTTCTTTGCCCATTTTACGTCCCAAGCATATCCCGGAAATTCTACCCGCAAATTCATGCAGCGTTCATGGACTTTTAAATTCCCTTCTGACAAAAGGCTGCTGACTGTCCGTATGCCGTCTATGACATCGTTAACCGCCGGCACAACGGGTATAAAACCTTCTTTTTCAATAGCTATACGAAACGACGCAGCGGAAGGGTCAATAAATGCCCCTATAACCCGGGGTTTCCAAACCTGTCGCATATTTGCAGGCTGCAGCCCTCGCAATTGATTAAACCATGTTTGAATGCAGCTTTTAAAATCGTCGGTATATTCTTTGTCGGTTTTCTGTCGCATTGCTTTGCGACTGTCATAATAATATTCGTGCAGAACGTGCCACGCCGCGCTGCCGCCCTGTCCATTCGGGTATCGCCCCAGCAAGTATATAGCCGTCGGGTTTCCGGTCGCATAATCTGCGCCAAAATAGTAATTAGTGTATGCCAATTCGCCGTACTCATTCCGGGGCAGCGTTTCATCATTTATTAAGTGCCTGCCCTCGTCCCATTGGTCGTATATTGCGCCTTCTGCAGCCACCCAAAGTCCCAAAATCATACGTTTATACCATAACCCGGTATATAGTCGCCTGTATCGTTCCTTTGTGCGTTCGGCTAATGTTAGATTATCATCAAGCGTAAAAAACAGGTGTAAAATTTTCTTTTCTTCTGCCTTGTCTATATAGTCGGTTTTAATCGGGTGGTAGGGTGTTTCCGGGTTGCAATTTAACCAAATTTTCGCCTTCTCATGGCTGCAGCGTCCTATCGCTTGTTCGCGGAAGTCGTCGTGGCATAATGCTGCTTCGTCAAGGTATGCGCCGGCAGCAGTTAACCCCTGTAAATAGTCCTGACTTGCTTCATTATCTGCCCCGAATAAATAAAAGGTATTCGGATAGTCGCCTTCCCCGCAAAGTATAAAATTCTCGCTTCGGTTGTATGTATACGGTATGTTATAAAATGCGAAAATCTGCTGCATATTAGATATTACGTTTCGTTTCAATGCCCCCATTGACTTTCCGGCTAATATGAAATTTTGCCCCTTAAATTGCGACGTTGCCCAAAGTACGAATGAGGATATAAAGGCTATAGTTTTTCCGCTGCGTATGCTGCCATCGGCAATTACCATATCATAATCATTATACGGGCTTTCGGGCAGCCACCACGTTAATACCCGCGTTTGCTGCGGGCTAAAGGGTTGCATATTGAACCGCGCCACCCCGTTCGGTTTAATCGCCATTGTCGCATTCCTTTGCGGGCTTGCCGTCTATTATCGGGGCTTTCCACACTTCTGCAGCCGCGCCCTTCAATGCGTCCACAAAAACGTTTACCGATACCGCCCGGGCTTTTGTTGCTTCGTCGTTATTACTGCCCGGGGCGCGTGTATCCTCTATCATGCCCGACATTTTTAATAGTAATTCCGCGTGTTTAAATGAACCCGCCTTTGCTTGTTTTACGCAGGCGTTTATTACGGGGGCGACTGCTTGTTTAGTTATATTATAGCTTTCCTGTTTGTACTGCTTCAAGAATATTTCATTGTGAAAAGCCTTGTAATACGCTTTCCTGTCAATGTTTAATTCTTCGCACATTTTCACTATAGATTTAAAACGGTTTTCTGGTTCCAATAGATATTCCAGAAGCCGTTTTTCTAATATAGTCAAGCCTTTTTTAATTGTCGGTTTTCTGCCCATTATTCACCTTTTAAAATATCTGGTACATTCGCGCCCGGTTCTGCCCAGCCATAATCGTAATCGGCAGCGGCTAAAACCCTGCAAAAATCTTTAATATCGTGATCTATTAATTTGTCGCCAATTGCCGGTATATGTAACAATTCATGCAGTATTAATAGTGCTGACTGCTGCGGGGTTAAATCATCGGTACGTAACGCGTAAAAAACAATAATAAATTTCCTGCGTTCAAAGTATCCTATTGGGTGTCCGACTGTAGAAAAGCAGCGGGCTAATGCTTTGCCGCCTATATCCTCATACTGCCTTAAAAATAAAACATCATCGGGGTTAATGTGTGCTACTTCATCGCGTGCGTTAATGACTGCCCGCGCTAACTGTTTTAAATCATCTGCAATTTGCCAAGTTGTCATAATTTCACCTTTAAAAATAACGACATGAATTATATATTATTTGTGAATACTATATATTTCATGCCGTTATTATATCACTTTTTACTGGTCGTGGAACGGGTCGGGCGATACACTAAACGCCCACGCTAATAATTCTACTTTGTCGCCCTCGCCTGTCCCCGGTAATTCGTAATTTTTTATATCGGTATCTGACATTTTTTTAACGGCTTCAATTAAATACTTTTCGGGTACATTCGCCATAGTCCATTTATGAATATCATTAAAACGGGCTTTTAATGATTCTATAGTTTTTTCGCCGTTTTGTGCTGTTTTTAATTTTTCTATAGTTTGCGCCGTGCGTTTCCGTAACCACGCATAATACACGGGTTCAATAAATTG
>Ga0194053_10000775_pt1 | contig 22394 bp, 21 predicted proteins | sample SepL228m_MetaG_FD_161684 | JGI IMG/M metagenome (GOLD analysis project Ga0194053, IMG submission 161684) | Anoxic zone freshwater microbial communities from boreal shield lake in IISD Experimental Lakes Area, Ontario, Canada - Sep2016-L227-8m | ecosystem: Environmental > Aquatic > Freshwater >... | reverse complement strand
CCTGCGATTTCATGGGAATCAAACCTAAAAACAGCAGTTGGAACCACGGATTACAACAGTTGGAACCACGGATTTCACGGATAACACGGATAAAGAAGGGATTGGGGTGGAAGGGGTGTTCACCCGGCGGGTGGTCGCGAAAGAGGTTCTCGACCGTGACGAAGTCTTCTCAGGCCAAGGGCCTGCTTCATAAAGTTCGGGATTGGTTGTGCCGGCTCAATTCAAACAAACGTTCTTTATGCCTGAGGCTGGCGGCTGGTAGGACGAAGGATGAATCGCGCTTTCAGCGCTGATGGGTTTTGGGGCTGATGAACCCAGGGCGTTGCCCTGGGCTGGTATGAATGACGCCCTTGGCGTCTCCCACATGTCGCATCTCCCACCTTTCACTTCCGCTAGACTTTGGTGAGATATTGCTCTCGAAGAATTCTGTCCTGCGCCCGCGCGGACATTCCTGTCCGCTTCGGGGTTGACTGAGCTCCGGGAGCGGACAAGAATGTCCGCGCTCCAATTACCCAGGGTGGTGATTTTGGAAAAATCTGAGATGCGCACCAGGCTGCGCCCAGTCAGTAGATGTGCTCCGAACCGGGTGCAAGACCCCGCCGTTATCGCCGGCCTGGCAGCCCCAGGCTAGTACCGCAACACGCGCGTTTCGCCTTTCTTCAACGGCAGAATCACCCGAGGTCCAGTCGCGACGACCTCGCCACTGAGAGCGTCGCGCACTTGGCCACCATGCCCGGTATCGAGCGTAACTGGACCATCCTGGGAAGCGTGAAGCGCCACAATCGGGCCATTTGCATAGACGTTGCAGTCCGTCTGCGTGTAGAGATGAACCCCGGCCTTCCGGGCGGCCAGCCGCAGCAGTTCGGAGGTCAGGCCGGGCGCACCTGCAAACAGTGACCAGCCCCCTTCGCTCCGCCGGAGCGCCACTGCAACCGAGCCATCCGGGTAGGTCGCCAAGGCCTCGCCCGGCGCGGCGTCAGCGACGCTAAACAACGGAGTCACCGGCCCATCCACGCCAAACCCCGATAGCAACCCGAGTTGCTTGCCGAGGTCAGTCGGTGTCGCCCATGCCTTGGCGGGCGAGACCGGCGTCAGGCTGAACCCGGTCAACTCGCGCATGGCCTCCGCCGAGGGGCGGTCACCATCGTGCAGGCCGGGCGCGTAGCACCAGACCCGGCATCCTGCGCGCGTGTGGGTTTTCAGCGCCTGCCGCTGGACAGCCGAAAGCTGCCACGCGTTAAGAAAGACATAGAGCTTGGAGTGAACCTGGCCACGAACGACATCATCGAGCAGGTATTGCCCATAAGGCGCGCCCATCCGAGCCAGCGGCCGCCGGACCTGATAGATGCCGGGTTCCGTCACCGTCCACGCGCTGGCGGACGTCTCCAGCATCGAGCGCTCGTCGATGACTGCCGCGACCTCGGGGCGGTAAGGGATCGGACGCTCCAGGAAAATCTGGTCCACGGGGGCCAGACGCCGCATTTCGTCCCACATTCGCTCATCGTTAAACCAGCCGGTCATCCCGAGGTCCATCCACCAGCTCGCAAAGTTTCGGGTGGCTTCCGCCGCGCCGTTCCGCAGCAACAGCGTTTGCGTCTCCGCCAGGTCCTTGGCCCCGTCGAACTGACCGGGAAACTCGCCACTGCCAAGGTATGTCCGTGTGTCGTCCTCGTAGAGCCACATCTTTCCAGCCAGCGCGACGCTTTCCGCCGCGGTCATGGCCGGGGCGCTGCCCCCGATGCCTCGGTCGAAGTAGGAAATCGGCGAGCAGAGGATGTCGATGTCCTTGCAGTCGAGCACCTGCCGGAGCGCGTAATGCCCGCAAGTTGCCGGCCCCAGCCGGATGGTGCCGAACTCGAAAACGTACCCGTAAAAGAACACAACCAGTTTCCGGCCGTGGGACGCCTGCCGGGCTGCATGCGCCAGATCACAGACCAGGTCGGCCATTGCCTGCTGTTGGAATGCCGCGAAATCAATCAGCGGCTTCTGGTTCGCCGGATCGCGCAGGATGCCGGTGGGCGAGGCGCGCCGCTGGGCGGGGGTTGGCACCGCGGCGGCGTTCAGGATGGCAGACCCATCGTGCCAGGCAGACTGGAGTGCCGCGTCGCTGCCGTATCGGCCTCGGAGCCAGCTCCGCCAGGCATTTGTGTCAGCCGCGCCGTAGCCGTTCAAGCGATTCTCCCAGGTATCCTGGTAAAACCATTCGCCGGTGTTTTGGCCACACGGATGATAGCCCGCCATCTGGTCGCCGAATTTACCCTCCAAATGCTCGACCAAGGCTGCCACGCGGGCGGCGGCGTCACGGCGATAGAGAGGCGATGCAACGACTGCGTGATGCTGTTGAGAACCGTCCTCCCAGGTCATCACGTCGTCCGGATGAGCCTTGCGCCACCAATCCGGCGGGTCGGCCCCAAATCGCGGCAGAAGCAATGCCCGAGGGTTGGCTTGAATCACTTGCGCGCAGATGTTTTCGGCAGCCTTCCAGTCGGCGGATTGACCTGGAGCAGGCCAGGGCATGTCGATGGGAAAGGTGACAAAATTGACCCCTGCGGCGGCGGCCATCCGGATTTGCGCTTCAAACGCCCCCGGCGGACCTCCCAAACAGACATACGGATCGCCAGGCCGATAAAGCGCCACGGTCAAATCCCGCGCGGGTTCAGCCTTGGCCCAAAAGCTTACACGGTAATGACTGCCTCGGACAATGGCCAGGTTCGCCACGTGGTGGATGTGGTAGTCAGGCCACTTTCCCGTCGAAGGCTGGCGCAGCTTCACGTGCAGGCCGGCGGTCCCGCCGACCCCAACGGCCGGCTCCACCGTCGCCGTGCCCACGGTGTTTGCCGCTCCGGGCGGCCAGACATTCCAATCGCGTGAGAATGCATCCGGCCCGCTCTCAAAGTCCGAAAGGGGGGCCACCTCTTTGGCTGAGACCACCTCCGCGATGCGGATATTGTCGAGAAACACGTCGCCCGGAATCTGGCCGAATCGGAAGTGAAGGGTGCCCGTATTCCGTGCATCCTCCTGGGCGATGAACTCGAATTCGACGGAGCGGCCAGCCGGCTCAATCTTGATGGGCGCGAGACCGGGTCCGCTGAAGAATACCCGAGGGCGGACTGGCTGGCCATTGACCACCAGTCGTGGCGCGCCGGAACGGGACTCGACGCGAACCGTGAGGCCCTCGGCGCTCGTCGCTGGGGCGTGGACAGAAAGGCTCGCCGATACGGCCAACGCCGCAAAAAACCTCCTCCCCGCTCCTGACCCTCGGTAGGGCCGCCTCACGAACAGTGACTTTGCTGCGCCAATATCTTCTTCTTCTGTGAACATCCAGATGCCTTTTCCCCAGCATGGGGGCACCCAAGCGCGGAAACAAGCAATGGTTCACCGTCGCCGAAGTGGTCAGCGAGTTCGGCGTGCCGTCCAGAGCGGAGGGCGACCTCAGATTTTTCCAAAACCACCACCCTGGGTAATTGGGACTTGTCCAATGCCGCTAGGATTTGAGCCCGGAGAAAACCCGAGAATCCGGTCCAAGCCTTTGTCCCGTAGGGACATGCGAGAATAGCCCAACGTTTAAACGTTGGGAACCAGCGTCCGTGGCCCGACAAGTCCCGAAGGGACGGTTGATATTCACTCCCACAAATAGCGCTTGTCGTAGGCAATGCGGTGTTTCTCAAGCAAAGCCAGGAACTCCTCCTGAAACGTCATCTTCCGATGGTGATCCTCCTGGGTTTGGATGTATTGAATGGTCTTGTCCAACAGCGACACGCTGACGCCGAAGGCACCGTATTTGACCTGCCAGCCAAAGAGCCGGTGCTCCGGGAAAGTCTCATGCACCCATTTGGAGGAGCCGCCCTTGATGAGTTGCATCGCTTTGGCGATAGAAATGGTCGAGGGCAGTGAGAGTAGCAGGTGGACGTGGTCGGACACGCCGCCAATTTCGATGGCCTTCATTCCGTTCTGCCGGGCGATGCCACCGAGAAACGGCCAGAGTCTTTCACGTAGCGGCGGCGGGATCAGCGGCCGGCGTTCTTTAGTGCTGAAGACGCAATGGAAATAGGAGCTGACGTAAGACATGTGGCTCATTCAGCCGTCCCTCCGGGACTTAGGCAATACTAAATCCACTTCCCCAACGTTAAAACGTTGGGCTATTGTCGCATGTCCCTACGGGACAAAGGCTTGGCCCGATTTCTCCGGCCTTTTATGGGATCAAATCGCTAGGATTTGCCCCTTCTCATCCCGGAGGGATGGCCGACAAAAGCCCAACGTTTGAACGTTGGGTGCGCGGATCTAGATGTGCATAAGTCCCGACAGGGACGGCTGAACCTCTGCGAGATCGGTCAGTCGTCCTTTCAGGACTTGGCGCAATTCGCATTACTCCAAACCGATCTTTTTGCGTTTTCGGTAGAGCGTGGCGTGGTCAATTCCGAGGATTTGAGCCGCTTCAGCCAGGTTGGCGGTTCGTTCCAGAACTTTCCGCAGGTGGGCTTCCTCCAATTGCTCCAGGGAGACCAATGAGCCAACCTCGAGCGAAGGGTTGTTGCCATTGATTTCGAGAACGGTCTTGCGGCGCAATTCCGCAGGGAGGTCTTCCAGCTCGATCTTGGTCCCTTTGGCCATGATGACAGCGCGTTCGATGGCGTTGCGGAGTTCACGGAGGTTGCCCGGCCAGGCGTAGTCGCGGATAGCGGTAGAGGCCGGTTCGGAAAACCCATCGAGTCGGCGTCCGCAGAGAGCGGCAAAATGCTTCAAGTAATGCCCGGCAAAGCGAATGAGGTCGCTTGGGCGCTCTCGTAACGGAGGCAATTCAGCCGTGATCACATTTAGGCGAAAGAACAGGTCTTCGCGGAAGGTGCCCTGGGCGACGCGCTTCTTGAGATCACGGCTGGTGGCGGCGATCACGCGCACCTCGGCCCGGCGCGTGGTATTCTCGCCCACCCGTTCGTATTCACGCTCCTGAAGGAGTCGCAGCAGCTTGGGCTGGATTTCTATTGGCAGGTCGCCGATTTCGTCGAGGAAGAGGGTTCCGCCGGAGGCGAGTTTGACTTTGCCCCAATGGTCCCGCAGGGCGCCGGTGAAGGAGCCTTTGACGTGGCCGAACAGTTCACTTTCGAGCAGTTCCTTGGAAAGACTTGGACAGCTCACGGTGACAAACAGCTTGTCGGCCAGATGGCTCTGCTGGTGAAGGGCGCGGGCCACCACGCTCTTGCCGGTGCCACTTTCGCCCAGGATGAGAATGGAGGCGGGTGTTTTCGCCGCTCGCAGGAGGGTGTCCATCACCCCTTTCATGAGGGGCGTGCTTGAATCCAGAAGTATCTCCGGGCTCTGCGCGTTGCTATCCTTCACTTCCCGTTCCAGTCGCTCGATGTTCTGGTTGAGTTGATAGAAGCGCTGCACACGGGCCAGCGCCAGGTGAAACTGTTCGCGGGTGAAGGGCTTTTCCAGAAAATCGATTGCGCCGCGCCGCATGGCCTCCACGGCGATTTTCACACTGCCCTGCGCGGTGAAAATTACAACCGGCAGATCGGGCTGGAGCTTTCTAATCTGGTCAAGAATATCGAGACCTTTTTCCGGCCCAAGGTTAAGGTCCAGAAGCACTGAATCGAATTTCCCGCTCTTTAGTTCCGCAAGGCCCAACTCTCCCGAACAGGCCCCTTCCGCGTAATGGCCTTCGCCGTCGATGAGCAGGCACGTGGCGTCTCGGAAGGTCTTGTCGTCGTCAATGATTAAAAAGTCCATAGGAGCAGTTTCGGTTTCTTAAGTTTACCAGGGGTATAGGGGCATTCTAAAAGCGTTTGGGTCATTGGGGCACCTTGAGGGGCAGGGGAATGCGCACTTCGATTTCCGTGCCAGCGCGGGGAGTGGATTTAACACGCAGAGCGCCGCCCACGGAGGCAGCTCGCTCCCGCATCCGGAGCAGGCCAAGTCCTTCCCTATCTTTTCCCTGGGCCGGGTGCTCGGGGTCGAAGCCGATCCCGTCGTCCTTGATCGTCAACTGAATGAAGCCGTCGGGCTTCGTCAGATGCACCGTGACATGGCGGGCGCACGCGTGCCGCTCGACATTATTCAAAGCTTTCTGAAGGATGCGGTAGAACACCAGTTCGGTTTCGGCGGGGAGGCGTTCCTCCAACGCCTGGCAATCCATCTGGAGGGAGATGCCGGTTCGTTCTACAAACTCGGCGGTGGACTTCTCCAACGCGGGGACCAGACCCAGTTTGTCCAGTTCGTAGGACCACAGACTGCGCCAGATGCGCTCGACTTCCTCGGCAGTTCTGCTGACCATCGCATTGATTTTCGTCGTGTCGCCACTAGCAACACGGTCGTCGGCGGGAAGTTTTTTCGCCAGCGCCTGGCAACGGCCGAGAATGACGTAGAGAAGCTGGGTAATGTTGACGCGCAATTCATTGGCTACGCGCCCGCGCTCGGCTTCCTGCCCTTGCACGACGCGGTGCGTTAAGGCCCGCAACCTTTCCTCGTTGTGCCGGGCCTCCGTCATGTCGGTGACGACGATGCCGAAGCTCGGGCTTTCGGCACCATTCGTTGCGAGCGGACAGATCGAGATTTGGGCCGGCATTTGCGAACCGTCGTCAGCCTTTAGCTGCACTTGAATTTTAGGACCGGATTTGACGGCCAGTTTCAGGAGCGACTGGAGCATTGTGTGGTCGGCGGCGGAGAGCAAGCGGTGGACGGAGGAACCCAACACCTGTTCCAGCGGGCGTTTGACCATCCGAGCAAAGCACTGGTTGGCATACAGTATTATCCCGTCCGCCGTCAACGTCAGCGCCCCTTCGTTCATGGACTCGATGAGTATGCGGTAGGCGTGCTCGGCGCCGTCGAGCGTGAACACTTGTGAGCCTTCCTTGCCCGCGACCATCACCGAATCCACTTCTCCACTGCGGATGGCGCGGAGTGTTTGCTCGGCGTCGGCCAGGCGGACGCGGAGTTCGGCGAGTTCGCCGGGCGGCGCGAGGCGGGGGGACTCCTGGTATCGGTTAGTTTTCACAGGCGATTTTACCTTTCGGGATCAAGTCCAACTCGACGAACAAGCCGGTGGTATTGGTCAGGTTGCCGATGAGCCGACGCGCGGGCGGGGGGAATGCAATGATGAGCGTCGGGGTCACGACGATCTGGTTCGCGCGTGCCAACTCGGGCTGCTGATAGATGTCAATCACTTCCAGTTTGCAGTTGCCTTTGAGTTCCGTTGCGCACAGTTCACGGACGCGCAGCACAGCTTGGCGCGAGCGGGCCGTGGCCCCCGCGACGAAGAGCCGCAAGACGAATATGCCCGTGGGTTCGGGGGCCGAGGTCTGCCCCAGGCTCTCAGGACGGCGAGCCGTCCCGGCTCGCAGCGGCCCGGACGGCACGCCGTCCGAACCAGAGCTTGATCCAGCCCTGCGGGTGGCCGGGGATTTCTCCAGGGTTGGCTTGGCGCGGCTGGCTTTGTTTGTTTTCACGGGTGTTGGTCTCGGTTAATCGGCGGCACGCAAATCCAAGCCGATGAGCACGCGAGCGGTTTCGGAAAGGTTGCCAATGATGGTTCGCACGGGCTTCGGCAGCCTGCGCACCACAGTGGGAACGGCCAGGATTTGGTCGCCTTTGGCAAGCTGGGGTTGCTTCACCAAATCAATCACCGTGATGCGATAGCGGCCTTTGAGGTGGCTTTCGCAAACCTTCTTCAGGTTCGCGAACGCCGTCAGCGATTTGGGCGTCTGGCCCATCACGTAAAGGCGCAGTTGCCAGAGTTTGGCGGGCTGGCGCGCAGGCGCGGAGGCGCGTCGTTTCACCGGTTTGGGTTTCATCAATTCTTCCTCCCCAGTCTGGGTTTGCCCCGAGTGCTGGCCACCACCTTGATATCCGCCTGGCGCAAGAGGCCTGAGGCGGCCCGCTCGGTGCCCAGCACGGACGTTCGCGTGCCGACCTGTTCGGCAATCCGCCGTAGTTCCAGTGCTTCACTTTCGTAATCGGAGCGCAGCCCGCTGATTTGCCGGTCGAGCGCCGAACGTTTGCGCTCCACTTCGCGCTTGAGCGTGGCGGCTTCCTGTTGGTTGGCCAGCACGGCGGCTTTTTCCAAAGCCCCTTGCGCTACGCGAGCCGAGCCGGTCAACACGCCGCTGACTCCGATGTAGGCGTCAACGACATCAATGCCCCGGTCCGAAATCAGGAACTCGCGGATTTGGTTCGAGTGCGCCATGCCGCGCGCTTTTAGCACGTAGAGCACGCGATTGCGTTCGCCGTTGCCTTCGAAGTCTTGCAACAACACCCAGGCGTCCATGAGCGAGGACATGGCGGTTTCACTTTGTTGCAGCGCGTGGCCACCCTGGGTTAGACTGGTGAAGAGCGAGGTGACTTGTCCGGCCTTCAGAAAATCAATCAGCCGCGTCACCATCGCCTTGCCCTCGGAGTCGGTGCCTGCCTCCATCAGGCTGGTAATCGGGTCCATGATGACGACGCGGGGTTGAAACTTGGCGATTTCCTTGAACATGGTGGCCAGGTGCATTTCCAGGCCGTAGAGCGAAGGCCGCGCTGAGTGAAACCGCAGCAAGCCGCGCTTGACCAACGGCTCGAGGCGCAATCCGATGGAGTGCATGTTGCGGATTATCTGGTTGGGCGATTCCTCGAACGAGAAGAAGAGCACGCGCTCCCCGCGCCGGGCGGCGGCGTGGGCAAAGTTGGCGGCGATGATGGTCTTGCCGGTGCCGGGCGTGCCGGTGAGCAGAATGCTGCTGCCGCGAAAGAATCCCCGTCCGCCCAGCATCGCGTCGAGCCGGGGGATGCCGGTGGCAATCCGCTCGCTAGACACCTTGTGATTCAGCGCCAGCGACGTGATGGGCAGCACGCTGATACCCTCGGCGCCAATGAGGAAGGGAAATTCGTTCGTGCCGTGCTGCGCACCGCGATATTTCATCACGCGCAGGTGCCGCGTGGCAATCTGGTCATTGACCAGATGATCGAGCACGATGACGCAGTCGGACACGTATTCCTCCAGCCCGTGGCGCGTCAGTTGGTCGCGCCCGCGCTCGGCGGTGATGACGGCGGTCACGCCTTTGTCCTTGAGCCAGCGGAAAAGCCGGCGCAACTCGGCGCGCAGGATGGCCTCGTTGGGCAGGCTGGCGAACAGCGCTTCCAGCGAGTCCAGCACCACGCGCCTGGCACCGATGGAATCAATCGCGTGATTCAGCCGGACGAACAACCCTTCCAGGTCATAATCCCCACTCTCCTGGACTTCGCTGCGCTCGAGATGGACGTAGTCGAGCACGATCTGCTTGCGCCGGACTAGCCCCGCCAAATCAAATCCGAGGGACGCGACGTTGGCCTTCAACTCCACTTCCGTCTCCTCGAAGGCCATCAACACGCCCGGCTCGCCGAACTGCACCGCGCCGCGCACGAGGAATTCCGCAGCCAGCAGCGTCTTGCCGCAGCCCGCGCCGCCACAGACCAGCGTCGGTCGTCCGCGCGGCAACCCGCCGCCGGTAATTTCGTCGAGACCCTGGATGCCCGTGGGGCACTTGGGGAACTGAGTGGAGGGAGCGGTAGATTTTGGGATGGTCTTGTTCATAAAAAATCAGTGTGTGCCTGTGGCTCGTGGCAGGCGGAACGTGAAAGTGGCCCCGCCTCCGGCCGTGCTTTCGCAAGCCAATTCACCCTGCATCGCCAGCACGAGCTTCTTAACGATGCTCAGGCCCAGGCCGGTGGAAGGCTCGCCGCCCGTTGGCCGGGCGGAAAGGCGCGCATAGCGGTGGTACATCCGAGTCTTATCGTTCTCGGTGAACCCGGGTCCTTCATCCTGGACCTGGCATTCGACGTGCTGAGAACCCGGGGAGCACACGGTGACATGAATGTGCTTGCCGGGAGGGGAAAACTTGATGGCGTTGGACAAGAGATTATCCAGCACCTGGTTGAGCGCGGCGGGGTCCGCCTGCACGAGAGGCCCATCCCCCTCGAGAGTCAACTGAAAGACGAGCTGCTTGCGCTTCGCCGCTTCCCAATGTTGCTGGACGGCCCGGGAGGCTGCGTCCTTGAGACTAATCGACTCGGTCTTGATGCTCAGGCGGTGGTCGGCGGAAGCATTGGCCAGAAACTCGTTCACGAAGGCAAGCATCTGGCTGCTCGAACGCGAGATGTTCTCGGCCATCAGCCGCTCTCATACCGGTTGCAGTTGGGCCTGGGGCAAGGCAGTTTCTTTCGTAGCGGCTGGCGGCTTCTTTGGCTAACAGCCCGATAATCCCGTGGCGAAATCCGCAAATCATGTGCTTCCCCGCATCGAGTCGAGCGCATACGCGTCCGGCCAGTGAAGGAGGTATTAACATACCATGCAACATGCATGATGGCTAGGACTCATGCTCAAACCTTGCTGGCCAAGGACCACCGTCTTCAGGCCGCGAAGCACCGAGTCGGCATCCACGACCAGCAACGTCCCGGCCGGCTCGGATATTATCGCTATGAACATGGGCACTTTCCAGCTAGTCGAGGGCCAACGCTGCGTCAGTTTGTGTAAGGCATTGTTTCCAAGCTTGTTAGAGGTCTGGTGCCTGGATTCGGTGCGCGGTCGAAGAACTCAGAAACCATGCAATTTGCATCAAGCGGAACGGTTTGACCGTGCATTATGCATACTCAGCCGGGCTCGGGCAGCGGTCGGACATCTTACGCCCCGCCCGAGCTGCTCAACTCTGGTTTAAGCCGGGTAGTCCGCGATATCGTTAAGGACAAGGCGGTTGCGAGGTTTTCAGCGAGGTCTCCGTGGAGCTGGTTTCGTGTCTGATCCCACGGTGAGGGGTCGATGGCACAGTCTGCGCTAGAGGCGCATGCAGATGAACATGAGAACCAATGAGTTTACCGCTGGCGTAACGCACTTTCGCGGCGAAGGGACCGCTCGCATGGTGGTGGCGCATGAGAACATGATCGACCGGAAGCAACTCGAGGAAGCCCTGTGCGAGTCAGGCCGGTTCAACGAGCAGATTGTCGCCAGCGCCCAGGAGGGGATCGTGGTGTATGGTCCGGATCTGAAGTACCAGGTGTGGAATCCATTTATGGAGCGACTGACGGGCATGCCCGCGAACGAGGTGCTGGGGAAACACCCGGATGAGGTGCTCGGGGCCGTTGGGAAAGCAGGGCTGATGGCCTCGATCGTGAAGGCTCTGGGAGGCGCACAGAGCAGCTCGGGCGATTTTTACCTCGAAGGCCAGCCAAACGGGAAATCGGTTTGGATCTCCCAAATAGACGCTCCACTACGGAACGCAGCAGGTGCCATCATCGGAGTCATTGGGATTATCCGGGACATCACGAAGCGCAAGCGGGCCGAGTTGAGAATCGCGGCCTTTGCGAGCCTGGGGCAGCGGCTGAACGTCACCAGGACGGCCCGAGACGCGGGCAAGATCATTGTGGATGCGGCCGATGACCTGCTCGGATGGGACTCGTGCCTGTTCAATCTGTGCTCCGCCGCCGAGCACCAGATGACCCACTTGCTGAGCATGGACACCATCAACGACCGGCGCACGGTTTGCCTGGAACGGCACCCCACCTCGCCGCCCACGGAACTCGCCCAAAGGACAATCGAAGAGGGGGCCCAATTGATATTGCGGGACCACCCTGAGACGATGCGGTTCGAGGGGGTGCCTTTCGGTGATGAGATGCGGCCTTCGGCTTCGCTTATGTTCGTGCCGATCCGGCACGGGACGGCAGTTCTGGGGGTCTTATCGATTCAAAGCTATACGATCGGGGCCTACGACGCCTACAGCCTGGAGACGCTGCAAGCGCTGGCCGATCACTGCGGTGGGGCACTGGATCGCATCACAGCGGAGGAGACGCTGCGAACAGCGCAAGAACAACTGCGCCAAGCGCAGAAGATGGAGGCGGTGGGCCAGCTTGCCGGCGGGGTGGCGCACGATTTCAATAACCTGCTGGCCGTCATCCGCGGCAATGCCGAAATCGTGTTGATGAATGAGGACCAGCTCACCCCCCAAGCCATGGAAGGGCTTAAACACGTAGTGGAGGCGTCGGAGCGGGCAGCCAATCTTACGCGCCAGTTGCTGACGTTCAGCCGCAAACAGGTGTTATTGCCCCAACCGCTGGTGCTCAACAAGGTCATCGCCAATTTAACCAAAATGCTCGCGCGGATCATCGGCGAGAACATTGACTTACGATGCCATTATGCCGAGCCCTTGCCCTGGGTCCAGGCCGACACGAGCATGATGGAGCAGGTAATCCTCAACCTGATCGTCAATGCCCGCGACGCGATGCCGGGGGGTGGCCAAATGCGCGTGGCGACCGAACATCTCGGGCTTGACGAAGCGCACGCGCGGCTTAATCCCGAGGCGCGGCCGGGTGAATTTGTCTGTCTGAGCGTCAGCGATACTGGCACCGGGATCGCCCCAGAGGTATTGCCTCGCATTTTCGAGCCGTTCTTCACCACCAAGGATGTGGGCAAGGGCACGGGGTTGGGGTTGGCGACCGTCTATGGCATCGTGAAGCAGCACAAGGGATGGATCGAGGTATTCAGCAAGGTAGGCGAGGGCAGCCGTTTCAAGGTCTTCTTACCTTCCATCCCGGCTCCCGCTCAGCCGGCGGGGGCGTCGGAGGTTGGGGCGGATGTCCGCGGTGGAAATGAGACGATCCTGTTGGTGGAGGACGACCATGCGGTGCGGATGACCACCCGGCGGGTGCTCGAGAGCAAAGGCTACTCGATTCAGGAGGCGATGAACGCGCCGGAAGCGCTGGAACTATGGCAGAAGCACGCGGGAGAGATTGCGCTGCTGGTGACGGACATTGTGATGTCAGAAGGAATGACGGGCCGCGACCTGGCCGAACGTTTGTGGAAGCAGGGGGCGAGGTTAAACGTCATCTTCATGAGCGGTTACACCGCCGATGTGCTGGGCCAGAACACAAATTTCATCCGGCGAACCGGGAGCCGTTTCCTGCAGAAGCCGTGCTCGTCACGGACCCTCCTGCAAACTGTGCGCCAATGCCTGGACAAGCAAGGCCCGCAAGCAACGGCCGCGAAGGCTGGACTTGCGAGATAACCGCTATGTCTAAGGCTGCAAGTTACCTGCACTTCTTCTGGGCCGGCCTGGTCAAACATGGCCAAACCGGCGGCATTGTGCCTTCTCAACGGTTTCTCATCGCGAAGATGATCGCTCCGGTTCCAAAAACGTATCGCGGGCGGGTCATCGAGCTGGGAGCGGGCAACGGAGCCCTCACTTTGCAACTGGCCGCAAGATGTCCGGAAGCACGAATCCTGACGTGTGAGATCAACCCGACCTTGGTGCGCGACATTCGAATCAACCTCGCGGCGGCGGGCCTCAACGGCAGAGTCGAATTGTTTGCGGGTTCGGCCAAAAACCTCCTCTCAGGGCTGGACCAAAAAGAACAGCCTGATTTTATCATCTCCGGTATTCCGCTGGGAAATCTTGGCCGAGAGAAGGCTTTCGCGATCATTGACGGCATCCGCCAAGCCCTCGGCGAAGGCGGGATGTTCATCCAATTTCAGCATTCATTGCTGGACCGCAAGAAGATCAGAACCCGGTTCCCACACCTGCGCACAGTTCCCGTGTTCCTGAACTTTCCTCCCGCGGTCGTCTATTACGCGCGAAGATAGCCAGATTATCTCAGGCAATCCCACTGCATGAATTTCATGGAGGGCGATGATCCGCATCCGGCGGCTGATGCTCCCGTTTTGGCTCTCTCGGCTTCTGTGGGTGGTCGGTCACCTTAGGCATTGCTGATGTTCAGGTCGAGATTCAATAACTGATGACATCGAGGACACCGGTCCGCAGGGCGAACCACGTAAATTGAAGAAACTGGTCCTCCGGTCTTCTCGCGTAGTTCACCTCCCCCTCCTTCATCGATCCCGATGCGTCCGGAGCATTGGAATTCCGGATTTGCAACACGTTCACCAAGAACGAGGCGACGCGATTACGCAATCCCTTTTCACTGTCGGTTTGTTGGTCGAGAACGGCGACTTTCAAATCCCGGTAGATTCCGCGCACGCGCCCGCGAGCCTGTCCGCCGTTAACATCGATTTCAAATGCCGCTTCCTGCACGTTGCCAGACTTGATCCGGGTGTGTTCCGCAAGGTCAAGGAACCCATCAAGGCGGGTCAGGTCCATCGGGCTGAGCGAACCGGAATAGTGGAACGAGAAGTCCGGTGAGGCAACCGGAATTGTCATCAGCACCTTGAGCGTTCCGGCGTTCATGAGATCGCCCTGTCCCCGAAGTTGGATGGCGGCAGTCGCTGGGCCACGGTTGGCGATGCCTGTGACAGACATATTCACCGACGCGAACGTCAACACGCCGGGATCGGCTCCAGCGACCACGCGCTCGCAGTAGGTCAGATGCCCGTTGGTGATGCTCAGGTTATCAATCTGCAAGGGTTGGCGGATTGCGGCCAGCGCCTCATGCACCATGAGCGGACTTTTCACGAACGGCTCCACCGGTTTGTCACGGTTGACCAACGCATCGAAGGTGGGTTGGGAAAAATGCACCAAGGGAAGTCCCCACATAGGCCAAGAGCATCCGCCCCGACAACCTCCGGCCAGGGTTCACCGTTCCTGTATGTACCTTTTCCTTTAGCAAACGACGGTTGTTCATAGAGGAGGGATGTGAACGATAGACCCGGCGGCGATGGTCAGCCAGTTGGCGAGAGTCTTGGTCGCTCCCATGAGGCCTCCTTGACGGCCTTTTCAACTGCTTCACGGGTTTCGCCGGTGCGCTTCTGAATGCGGCCAAACAATTCATCGTTCTTGCCTTCGGCGAATTGAAGGTCGTCATCGGTGAGTTTGGCCCACTTCTGCTTCAATTTGCCTTTGGTGATGTTCCAGTCGCCTTTGATTTTGAGCAGAGTTGTGCCAAGGCCACACGGCGCGTTTGAATGAATGTCCAGAGCGTTCAAATCCTGCCGAGTAGAATCAGAATCACCAGTATTGCCAAAACCACACCCAATCCGCCGGTAGGGCCGTAGCCCCAATTCCGGCTGTGGGGCCAAGTGGGGAGTGAGCCGAGTAACACTAGAACAAGCAGGACCACTAAGACAGTTCCTAACATATATTTCCTATTGGTTATGAGTTTCTGGTTTGTCTGGTTAGCCGCGAATCAGTAGGACTACAGCGACGATGACGAGCAGGAGGCCAACCGAGCTGCCGCCGATGTATAGGGCACTCGCAAGAAACGGTGAGGATACTAGCAACATAGATAATCTTTCGCGGTTGATGGCAATGATGCCAATCGTAATACTTTCTGAGAATCCATTAGCTAGGCATGTGCCATGGATGCGCCACGAATGCCGGCAGCGCACAATCAGCGCGAATCGACCGCCGTCAGACACTCCACAAACGCCCTGCTACCAACCACCTGCGTGGCAATAAGGATCAAGCGAGGGGCGGACGGTAGCGAGTTGGTGCCAGCCTTCCGATGCCCGATCTGACGCTCGCCAGACATGCAGAATGCAACGGTCGGCCGTGCAGGGTGCAAGATTTCACTTCGGCAACCTCCAGTTCCCACAAATCAAGTGTGGCGAGCGGCTTCCCCTTGGTCACGCGGTCGTTGAAATCAAGTCAGATTCACGAACACCGTGGATTCCGGGTAACTGATCCGGTCCACCGCAGAGGTTGGTAGCTGCACTTCCTGCCGGAGAACCGGTGGCCGGTTATGATGACGAGGAGACGAATGGCCCAACTCTGGGCTGAGAGATGCAATCCCATCGGGATTGGCTCCCGTTTAGGTTGCAGAATGTCCAAACTCCAGCGGCATATCGGAGACCTGCCATACGCCCGGGAGCAGCGTGGAGCAAATCTCTTGCTCTTGCTCTGGCCCTGCACGGAGTCGAAGACTCCGTGAACCGGCAGACCGGAGGTCCGCCCCTGGAGTTTGGACATGTTCCGCGGAGCTCCATCCTGAAAGGATGCGATCACTTAGCCCAGCAACGGTGTTGCGCGCGGTTAATGTTTCTCCGACGTTCGAGTTTGAGCCAGCGGGCCGCTCTTCAGCGGGTCCCACAAACCCTGGAGGGCATCTGCAATGGCTTGCTGAACGGCGGGATGAGAGAGGTTCCCCAGATGGCCGCCTTGGGCAAACACGGTTAACTGGTCCCGGGCAAAGGTGGTTTTGATCCAGGTCAGATCTTTGTCCGGCAGGAGAAAGTCGTTCTGATTTAGAATCAACCGGATGTTGGGGTTGGCCTTGAGGCCGGTGGCATAGGTGCGCAAGTTACTGGCCTTTTCGAGCGCGTCCGGCGCGCCTAATTCAAGGCCACGGCACCCATAATAGGGAATTAGGAATTTCTGAAGGTAATCCTGATAGGAGTATTGAAGGATTTCGTGATACACGGGTGTCCGCCGCAATTTCCGGATCGGGTGTTGGAGGACTCCCAGGTTGTTGCGCTGCTGGCTGCTAAAAATGGCGTCTCGCAGGATAAACCGGAAGGTCATTCCGATTAGAAACCTGGACTCGATGCTGCTGAAGGGCAAGGTCGGTTGGGGCGAGAGCGAGTTCTGGCTCAACACGGAAACCTTTAGGAAGGTGTTTTCAATATTGGCGGCGCGCTCCTGGGCGGGCCAAGCCAGGGGGGCCTGGAAGAAGTCGTCCAATTTGGAGATGCCATAAAGCAAACTGACTGGTGGATTGATGGCGATGTAGCGGTCAAATGTGATTAACGGCGCCACATTGGTCGATGCAGTGGCGGCCACGAACAAGGATTGGAATGCGCCCATGGAGTAGCCCATCAGGGCCCTGGGGCCGAGCCGTTCCGGATAGAGTGTATCCAATCGGTGAGCGATCTCGGTCAGCGCGACGTGCAAATCATGAACATCGACCGGCATGTAGGCGGGGACGTCCGCCGTCGAGGCGTTTTCCATAAACTCGAAGTTGAACGTGCTGCTGACGCATACGGCGGAGAAGCCCCTTTGGTAAACCAACTCGGCCAACGCGAGGGCGTGTCCTGCCAGGCGATGCGAGCCCAAGCCCGGAACGATATAAACGATTGGGGCTTTTCCCGGCTGCAGCCAAAACGTAAACTTGAATTTCCTGCCCGTGGCGGGAATCAATACCGACCGCGTCTTGCCCCACCCTGGAAACTCGGGGTTCTGGAATGTGAAAAAGACCGATTCGAGTGTTTCCAGGGAGGCGGGGTCCGGTTTCCCATGGACCTGGAAATCAGCCACCCGGTTTTCCCGCACGAAGGTCCAGGCATACTGAAGTTCGGAATAGGCATCCATTTCGGTCTGGGCGAATCGCACAGAATCGTCCACGGTATCACTGAGATTGTTATACAAGATCCCGTAGGAGCAGTAGGTGTAGGGACTGAGGTAGGTCAGCGGATTGGCTGCAGCGAACGGGTAAGGAGCGACATAGGTCAGCGGGTTGGATGCGGTGTCAGCGGCCAAGCCGAGGGTGTCTCGCTCGTTGCTCGGCCCGAAGATCGGCAGCATTAAGTAGCATCCCGGTTTCCAGCCCCATTGGCCGAATGTCTGGCCAAGATCGGCGTCCGACTTCGGGATGTTCCACTTGCTCCCCACATCGATGAACCCAGCCACGCCGACCGTCGTGTTACAGCCAAAGCGGTAGGTTTCATCGCGGGCGCCGCCCCACTTTCCTTGTAGCAGGTTGTTGACCAGCCGCCCGGGGAACGTGATGTTCCGGCCAAAGTGGCCAATCCCCGTCCTGACCGGTTTGAGGACGATGAACCGATAAAGCTTGGCGGTCGGCTTGACCGCCCCAGTCATGATCCCCCGGTTGAGGCCATAAACAATGCGATTGACCGGTTCGAGCGGGTCGGGAACGGATTGCGGCAGAGCGACGACTTCCGCACTGGCCTGGTGCAAAACCGTCTTACTAAAGGGCTTGGTTGCTCCCGATGGGGGCGATTGTGCCAGGGAATTCGTGACCAGTAGCCATCCCAGTGCCACGGTCAGATCGATGCGTCCCAAAAGGAAATGGTTCATTGTTTTCAGAAACCACAGCCTACTGTGGCGGGTGTCGGGCTATGCTCCTGCCCATTTGCTATCACACTATTTGCCCCCCCCCAATAGGGCCTTCCGAAGATCCTGTGCTTTGCACGGGGTTGTTTACTTGCTGATTCTACTCGTCGCCGAACCCGGTCCTTTTAAGGCTTAAACCAATTCAATTCGCTGTCCGCTCTAGCGGCTGCTCGGGCGGATGTGAGACTGATCATGCTTCGTTCTGGCGACACCAGTCCCCAGTCTAATTATAGGTTATGACCACGTTGCCACCCGAGAGAGTGATTGCTATAAGGGTGCGCGGGGTGTCCGACCAAATGCGATAGAACTCGATACTGCCGGACATAGGAACCGTTATGGTCTTAGTGGCGAGATTGACTGACTGCCCCGGAGCATCATTGTACGGACCGGTGACCACTGCCGACGAGCGCAAGACGACAGTGAGGGAAGTTGCAGCGTTGATGATATTGGCATCCAAGGTAACGGCAGTCTGCGCCAGGAGTTTGCCATTGATGGATGCGCCAGTTTGCAGGGTAATGGCTTTCTGAACGAGTAAAATGCCCTCGAAGTGGGAGGTTGTTCCAAGGGCCACACCCACACCGCCGGCTACCTGCCAGAAGATGTTCGTGGCCTGTGCGCCGCCGCTCAGGAGAACAGCCTTAGCAGAGGCTAGAGTAAGATTTCCCGCTATCTGAAATATCCAGACATCATTTGGGCCACCCGAGAGACTGACATCCGTTGGAATGGTAACACCGGTGCTCCACTTGGCAGGAGGTGCGACTAAGACGACGAGGACGACCGGGGCGTTTATCGGGAACTCCCGGACCCAACTCAGGATGAATTCCTCCGCGTCATGGTGGAGGTCCCGCTCGTGGAAGGGTGAATGGTCCAGCGTGTTAAAGAGTTGACCGACCTCCCGCAAGTTCAGTTCAACTCGATGGGGAGGCGGCGCTGGAGATCGCCTTGTGCAGGCTCAAGCACCAGGGGGTGAGCGCCAGGGCTGCCAGCAGAACGGAGGCAGCCAGGTAAGCGTCGATCTTCGCCTTGTCGTTCTCGTCGGTCTCAAAGAGCTTCACGCCGTAGGGTTTCCCGCCGAATTGCGCGTTAAACTTATCGAGCCGAAGCCTGAGTCTTCGGCTTGTAAGCGTTTTTGAGCGGCAAGTTTTCCGCGTCGGCGAGATGGGCCGCCAGTGGGGAGTCGGCCACCTTGAGGATTGAGTTTCTCCCGCCGAACGGGTTGGGTACGGTTTCCCGGGCGTGCGGATCGGGCATCCACTCGCCGTCCACCACCAGGCAGTACTCGTAACTGCCTGGCAGCAAGGCCGTTTCCTTCAGCCAACGACCGTCGCCCACCGGTCGCAGCGGTTTGGCCTCGGCGTGCCAATCGTTAAAGGTTCCTGCGACACAAACGGTGCTGGCCGTGGGATGGGTGAATTCAAAGCGGACCGGCTCCAGTTGGGGCGCGGTGCTCTTTGTATTGTTATGTTTGTTCTTTTTCATAAATGTTGTTTAGAGACGGGCGACACTGCCCGAGCTAACGCAGGACCGCTCAACGCGGTGATGCCTCTTGCCGTTCTCTTCCTTCTCGAAAATGGGCTTATTCGTGATGGTCATCATCAGTTTCGACTTAGGCACATTCTCATAGCAGGCGTATGAGCGGCCCTCAGCTCGCCAGTGGGCGAGCAAGGCAAGAGCGCTGAGTGTAGCTGATTTCACCGTTTGGCTACCCTGGAGTTGATTCGCCGGCTTTCATGAGTCGTGCCTTTTCCCGTAGCTAATATGGGGCCAAACTAGTGCCCGGACCGCCAAACCCTTTAAACCAGCCTGATTAAAGGGTTTGAGGCTAATTATGGTAAACGGTGGGAATGAAGGGGGATTGCAATTTGCACTGCCGCCAGTGCCCGACCATGCACTTTGCAAACTGGCCGTGCAGATCGGCTCAAGATTAAGCGGCATCGCCAAGAACGACGCTGAAAAGAGCTTGGTCACCAAGCTGGTTGAACACAAGGACAGCATCATCGAAGGACCGTCCGCTAGCTGAACGGTGGCCAGAAAGCGCTGGACCACTCAGAAGCCGCCGAGGGGACAATTGACATCGTCCCCGGATGAACCATTGTTTTGCATTCAGCGCCAGGCTCGATAAGCTCGCCGGCAGTGAAAACGATTCTGCCCTGTCAACGGTCAACATGGCTTCAGCCGGCGAAGGAATTCGCCCGGCCCGATTCCGCAGGCAAGCCATGTGACTTATTTGAGACTATCAACCGTCCCAGCCGCCGTTCGCGTTCCTGGGGGCATCGCAGTCTGCTGGTTTTGGCACTGTCGCTGCCCTTGATCGCCACGGCCGAAGTGAAGCTTGGCAACGAAGTGCTCGCCAGCGGCGGGTTTAAGGCGCTCAAAGGCAAACGTGTCGGGCTGATTACCAATCCGTCGGGTGTGAATCGCAATTTGGACACTACCATCGATGTCTTGCGCGCCGCGCCGGGGGTGAAGCTGGTCGCGCTGTTCGGACCCGAGCATGGGATTTACGGGGATGTGCCGGCGGGCGACAAAGTGGCCAGCCGCATCGACGCGCGCACGGGTCTGCCAGCGCATTCGCTTTACGGCGCAACCCAACGGCCGACGCGCGAGATGCTTGAGGGGCTCGATGCGCTGGTCTATGATTTGCAGGACACCGGCTGCCGTTCCTACACCTTTGTCAGCACGATGGGCATGGCGATGGATGCCTGCGGCGAGGCCGGCGTCGAGTTCGTTGTACTCGACCGGCCCAATCCGCTCGGCGGCAAACGGGTCGAGGGCACCATGGTCGAGAACAAGTTCCGCTCGGCTGTCAGCAAATGGGATGTCCCTTATGTCTATGGCCTGACGTGCGGCGAATTGGCGCGGATGATCAATGGCGAGGGGTGGATCACCAATCGGTGCAAATTGACGGTTGTGCCGATGAAAGGTTGGAAACGCGGGATGGTGTGGCGCGACACCGGTCTGCCCTGGGTTCCCTCCTCGCCGCACGTGCCGCACGGAGAGTCGGCGCTGTTCCAGGTGGCCACCGGCATGCTCGGTGAAATCGGCGGCGTAAGCACCGGCATCGGCTACACCCTCCCGTTCCAGTGCATCGCCGCGCCGAACCTCGATGCGCACAAGCTGGCTGACCTGCTCAACAGCTACCACCTGCCAGGCGTCAAGTTCCAGCCCGTCACCTACAAGCCGTATTATTTCACGTTCGCCGGCGAGGTGATCGACGGTGCGCAGGTTTATTTCCTCGACCCGTCCCGCGCGCCGCTGACGGCGATCAATTTCTACGCGCTCGAAGCGTTGAAGAAGCTGGCCGACCGCGATTTGTTCGCCGAAGCGGTTAAGCGCAAGAAGAGTTTCAACATGTTCGACAAAGTCAACGGCACCGACGCAACGCGCAAGGCATTGCAGGCGGGAACGCCCGCGGCGGAGATCGTCGCGTCCTGGAAGCCGGGTGAAGAAGCGTTCTTGAAGCAACGGCAGAAGTATCTGCTGTATTGATTTGTGAGTTGACCGCGCCACAGCCAGAGACTTTATTGCGCCTATGAGAGTATTGTTTGTGGTGATTCTCCTCTTCGCGATGGCCGCTTCCGGTTGCGCGCGGAAAAAGGCTCCGCCGCCGCCTGGCACCGGCTCGCCCCGCGCCAGAACTGCCGGTGCCGGGAAGGGGGCGGACGCCCCATCGAAAACCGTTCTGGCGGGTGAAGTGGTCCGGGTCAATGCGGTTGCGCGTTTCGTGGTGCTGAGCTTTCCCCTCGATCAAATGCCGGCCATGGATCAGCGCCTGAACCTTTACCGGCATGGTGCAAAAGTCGCCGAAGTCAAAGTGACTGGCCCGCAGCGCGACCGAAACGTCGTGGCTGATATTCTGACGGGAGCGCCCGATGTGGGCGACGAAGTGCGCCCCGATTGATGGGAGACGGGCTTTATCCCTCGGACTTCGACGGGGTGCCGTCGATTGGTTCCGTGATGTGTCCGACGGGTTTGGCCAGCGGCTGCTTCTGATAAGGCGAGTGGAGGTTGAAATAAATCCCGCAGAGCGGACGCGCCCCGTCGTTCTGGCTCAGGATGACAGTGACACGCTTGTCGAGTGCGATGCCGTGGCGGAGTTCCGGCCCCCGGCCTTCGTAAGCCTTGGTCGCCTTGCTCACCAGGGATATCAGCGTGGTTTCAAAATCCTCGGGGATTTTATCGATGCAAATCACGAACTTTTCGTAAGCGCTGATCGCCTCTTCGATTTCCGGCCTGAACGTTTCTGCGGTCACAAGGGGCATCTTAGGGTCAGTTGTGGCCGGAGTGAAGCAAAAAGTCAGCGTGAAACAGGCATCGCAGGGCGGATTCAAGAACCCACAAATCTGTAGCCGCTGACGGGAGTCGGCGCACTTTTCCTCGATTATCGGAGTGTTAGCGCCGACTGCCGTCGGCGGCTACGATTTCTTGAAACCACCC
>Ga0194053_10000771_pt1 | contig 22447 bp, 15 predicted proteins | sample SepL228m_MetaG_FD_161684 | JGI IMG/M metagenome (GOLD analysis project Ga0194053, IMG submission 161684) | Anoxic zone freshwater microbial communities from boreal shield lake in IISD Experimental Lakes Area, Ontario, Canada - Sep2016-L227-8m | ecosystem: Environmental > Aquatic > Freshwater >... | reverse complement strand
GCGTGGCCACATCTCCAACTGGACCGAGAAATCCAACTCACGCTCCAGCCAGGGCTCGATCACCAGTTGCCGGCCGCCTTGCAGGGCATCGGCCAGCCAACGCTGCTGTGTCGCCAATACCTCCGGCTCCCACAGCCGGATTGCGTTGTGACCAGCCAAACCGTGAGCTTCCTTGACAACGACCCGATGATGACCGCGACGGCGAATGGCAGCAATGGCTTCGAGAGCGCCCTCGATCGTGTCCACCGCTACGCCTGCCTCGTCCTCCGTGCAAAGCCAGCGTTCGGAAGCAGACTGCAACGGTTGGCTCTGATTCTCCCCTTCCCGCGGGTGAGCCTCGTCACTTCGGCAGCCGCGCGCTAACACCTTTCTGAGAAAATCAGCGCTCCATGCCTTCGAATAAAGTCGGGCGATGCTACCGTTGAAACGCTGGCTCGGGGTGGAGGCTTCGCCGATCACCTTGGCAAAAAGCGGCTCGAGCAGTTCCACGCTGTCCGGTCCCCAGGCCCAGGGCCGCAAACTGCCAATCTTCTTCTGACAAAGACTGCTGGCCAGATCGATGCGGCCCTCCTTTAGTCCGACGAACTCCGGCAGCGCGAACCCGGCTTGCTTGATGGCGCTCAAAAACTCAACCGACGGTCGTTCCGCCAACAGCACGATGTCATCCGACTGACAGAGGAATTGCGGCAGGTTGGCGAGGTCGTTGGCAAGCATCGCCTGGTGCTTCACCGGGGTGAACCCCTGGCCGTGAGCGATGTACCCTTCAGCGAACGGATTAAACACGAAGACACTCGGCGTGCGGCCTCCGGGCCGCTCAACGGTGATGACCACCGGCGACTCGAGCTTGTCGTCCAGCGTCGTCGCAAACAAGACCTGCTCAGCAAAATCACGAAGTTCCATGCTCGCCAAATAAGTTACCAGTTAACCGGCATGATTGCCAGTCGAGGCGTCCCTGCCCACCACCCGCGAATGCGCCGTGCGACCTGGCGGGTGGCCGCGACAGAGGTTCTCGACCATGACGAAGCCCGTTCCCATCCTGTTATCTGCAACTGGGCGTAGTGCGTCAGAATCCACCGCTGTGTGCTCGCTGGCTGAAGATGGAGCACGGGCTTTTCCCACACGATACCGTGGCAACTGGACTTACGCTGGCTTAAAACCCTTCTTGCAGACGCCGAAAGGGTTGGTTAAGCTCAATTTGTGCTGATTCAGGCGCAACATCACTTCAGCGTGAAGGATTACTACCGCATGGCGGAAACCGGAGTGCTGCGCCCCGATGCGCGGGTGGAACTGCTGGATGGGAGGATTATTGATATGTCACCGATTGGTCCGTTTCATGGCGGTGTGACCAACCATCTGAACGAAATCTTCACCACAGCCTCCCGTGGCCGGTGGCGGACCTCGGTTCAGAATCCGCTCCATTTGGACGACCATTCCGAGCCGCAGCCGGACCTGATGCTGCTGAAGCCCGCCGCGGACTTTTACCGAAAACGGCATCCGGTGCCGGAAGACGTATTTCTGCTTGTGGAAGTTTCCGACACCACGCTGGAGCTGGACCGGGAGGAAAAGCTTCCCGCTTATGGCCGCGCCGGCGTTGCCGAGGTGTGGATTGTGGACCTGAACCACGCGACGATTGAAGTCTATCGCGAGCCCCATTTCACCGGCTACGGCAGCAAAACCATCTTGCGGGCGGGCGAGCAGGCCAAACCCCTTGCGTTTCCCGACGTGGCGGTGGCTGTGGCCGAGTTGCTGAAACGCTGACCCGGGGCGGGGACGAGGGAGAGAGACGGGCGCGATGCGGCGGCGGGGGCCACTTGCAAACTGAGAGTTGAGAGTGGTCAACGGGTCGTTGGCCGCTGGCCGGTGGCGTATTTTTGGCTTTGACCCCGCGAGCTTGTGCAGCATATTCCGGGCATGGACAAGGAACAGGTAGCCGAAGTCTTAACCAACATTGCAACGTTGCTCGAGTTGAAGGGGGAGAATCCCTTCAAAACGCGGGCCTATCTCAACGCGGCACGCACCATCGAAACGATGAGCGAGCCGCTGGCCGAAGTTGTCGCCGAAGCACGGCTCGATGACATGAAAGGCATCGGCGAAGCGCTCCAGCAAAAGATCACCGAACTCGTCACTACCGGCCGTTTGCAGTATTACGAGGATTTGAAAGCGGCGACACCGCCCGGGCTGGTCGCGATGCTCGAAATCCCCGGCCTGGGCCCGAAGAAGATCAAGGCCCTGCACGATGAACTCGGCATCGAAACCGTCGAGCAACTCGAAGAGGCGTGCAAAGCCGGCAAGATTGCCGGGCTTAAAGGCTTTGGCGACAAAACGCAGACGAACATACTGGAAGGCATCAACCGCCGCCGCTCATACGCGTCGCGCCATCTCATCAGCGAGGCGTTGCCGACGGCGGAGTCTTTGCTGGAAGCGCTGCGGTCGCATCCGGACGTGATTCGTTGCAGCTCGGCGGGCAGCCTGCGGCGCCATCGCGAGATCATTGGGGATATTGATTTGCTGGCTTCATCGAAAAAGCCGGTGGAGGTGATCGAGTTCTTCACCAGGCAACCGGGGATTTTGAACGTCATCGCGAAGGGCGAAACCAAGGCCAGCGTGCTGCTCGAGGGCGGCATCCAATCCGATCTGCGCGTGGTCAGCGACGCGGAATATCCGTTTGCGCTGCTGTATTTCACCGGCAGCAAAGAGCATAACATCGTCATGCGCCAGCGCGCCATAGATCGCGGCCTGCGCCTCAACGAATACGGCCTGTTCCATTCAAAGACGGAAACGCGCGACCCGAAGCTGCTCGTCAAATGCAAGACCGAAGAGGAGGTTTTCGAGAAACTCGGCCTGCATGATATTCCGCCGGAGCTGCGCGAGGACACAGGGGAAATCGCGCTGGCGGAGAAAGGGCCGCTGCCGCGGCTGATCGAGTGGACGGATTTGAAGGGATCGCTGCACAATCACTCCACCTGGAGCGACGGCCATCAGCGCCCCGAGGAGATCGCCAAAGCGATGGGTGAACTCGGCCTTGCCTACTGGGGGATCACGGACCATTCAAAGGCCTCTTTTCAGGCCAACGGCCTCGATGCCGCGCGCGTTCGCCAGCAGCTTGAAGAGATCAAGCAGATCAATGAGTTGCTTGCCAAAGAGGGAAGCGACTTCCGCCTCCTCACCGGCTCCGAGGTGGACATTTTGAAGGACGGCAAGCTCGATTTCCCGGACGACTTGCTTGCCGAACTCGATGTCGTGATTGCGAGCATTCATCAGAGCTTCAGTCAGACCGAGGCCGAGACCACCGAGCGGCTGATCGGCGCAGCACGGAACCCTTGCGTCCATATCCTTGGCCATCTGACGGGCCGTTTGTTGCTGGAACGCGAGCCGTACAAGGTGGACCAGCGCGCCGTGATTGATGCGTGCGCGGAAACGGGCACATGGATCGAGCTCAACGCCAGCCCGCAACGCTTCGACATGGACTGGCGCTGGTGGCCTTATGCCAAATCCAAGGGCGTGAAGTGTGTCATCAATTGCGATGCCCACCGGTTCGAACATGCGGGCTTTCTGCGCCTGGGCGCCGGCATTGCGCGCAAAGGCTGGCTGACAAAGGAAGATGTGGTAAACACCCTGCCACTGAAAGCGCTCCTCGAAGAGCTTGGCCGGAAACGGGCAAAGGCGCGTATCGTTGCATGAAGCGTTACTTTGTTCGGATGGTTCTGCTGCTGTTCCTGGCGCCTGCATTTGCGGCAGACAAAGCCAACGTTCTTTTCATCTTCAACGACGACCAGCGCGCCGATACCATTGCCGCGCTCGGCAACCCAGTCATCCGCACGCCGAACCTGGACCGGTTATGCCATCATGGCATGGCCTTCACCCGCGCCTACATGCAGGGCGGGTTTAACGGGGCAACCTGCGTCCCGTCTCGGGCCATGCTGTTATCGGGACAATCCCTTTTCCACGTGGACGAGAAACTGATGCGCCATGAGACCTGGGCCGCCGCGTTCGGGCGGGCCGGTTACACGACGTTCGCGACCGGCAAATGGCATAACGGCCCAGAATCGCTCTCACTGAGTTTTCAAAGGGCCAGGGCGATCTTTGCGGGTGGAATGGCCGACCCGCTCACGGCGCCTCTGAGCAACCTGGAAAACGGCAAGTTAACGCCGCCCAAGCCATCTGCCAAACATGCCTGTGAGGTGTTTGCGGGCCAGGCATCCCTGCCGGGACGGAAACCCATGCCATGTGTTATCTGTATGATGTGATGCCCACGCTGGGCAAGCTCTGCGGCGTAGCCAACCAGGAGACCAGCGGCAGGGGCAGATACTACCGCGCGCTGACTCTTACGGTGGGGGCGCCGTCCGGAAAATAGCTGGTGAAGAAGTCTCTCATCGAGCCGGGGAACATTGCCATGCGAACAGTCCCCCACGTCTGCTGGTCGCCCGTCGCGTAGAAAAGGTAGGTGTTGCCTTCGTATTCAAACAGGTCCACGTCCGAGTTGTTGACTCCTTCGCCCGGGCCCGCTTCCAGGATCGGATTGAGCGGGCTCAACTCCCAGGCCGCCAGGTCTTTCGAGCGCGCCAGGAAGGAAATCCAGCCCTTGTGTTCCGCCACGGCGGCGTGCAAGTAGATCACATAGTAATACGGTGCCATGTAGCGAATCACCGGGCAGGCGCTGTATTCACCACCCAATCCGGCAAACACCAGGCCATCGAGCTTCTTCCAGTTCTCGAGGTCCGTGGACCGGGCAAACTTGAAACAGAATTGCACTGGCTTGTCGGATTCGTACGCCATAAGGAAGCCCTGGTCATCCCGGCACACTGAGGCGTTAAAGAGGTGCTCGCCGGGGGCCTGGGGGATCGCCAATTGCCGTTTCCAGGTCTTGAGATCGGTTGTCGAAAAGCGGTAAAGACTTTGGAACCAGTCGCGGTCGGTGCCTTCGCTGGCAAAAACACTCAACTCCGAGCCGTTGACAAAGGCATTGGCAAACGAATGACCTTCGCCAAAGCGAGCCACCTCGCGCCCGTTGGCCAGATCCAGAATGTAGAGGTACATGCTGCGCTTGTATTCGTCGGTCTTGCTCTTCGTATCATCCCGGTAGTTGAGGACCAGCAGCGGGCGGGAATTATAGACGATGGGAGAGTTTTCCATGGCGCGCGGGCCGAAAGTCATGGGAATCTTGATCAGACGAGGCCGGGCGGTGGCGGTCGTTGCCTGGGTTGGAGTTTGAAATCGTGGAGGCAATAGTTCGTTAAACACCTCGACGGGCCAGAAGCGCAGACGCTCAAAACCTTCCGGCACCGGCTGGCGATACTGGACATAGGCGCGATTGGTGCCCTTGGTGGTGTAAGAGAACAGATCATTCGTCCTTGCCCCCAGCACCTTGAAACCCATCACCGTGCAGTCTTCAAAGTCCACATGCAGAAACTTGCCCGCGAGGTCGCTATAAACTGCGCCGGTGGCCGGAGTGCCCTGGGGCTGCGAGAAGTTCAGCACCACGAGACGACTGTTCTTGAACAGAACCCGCGTGTAGCCCTCGAACCCGGGGTAACCGACCTGCAACGCGTTATCCATCCCGACGAGGGTGCAATCTTCAAACACCGCATCGGGTGTGGCGGGCATGGTCTTGTTGTGTGCCCGAACATAAACCGCCCCGGCATCGCCCCAAACATCGAGGCACATGAAATACGAGCGTCGGAACAGAACCGGCTCGCCAGGGCGGCCAACGTGCGCCATCACGCAGGCGCCGGCGAAACGTCCCAGGCCCACGCAATCCTCAACCACCGCCGAGAATGCCACCCCCGCCTCGCAGGTCATGTCCCAGCCCAGGCCCCCCTCCGATCCCGTGCAATAGAGGCGGCGAAAAACCCAACGGTCCCAACCCGCTGCCGAGTACGAAGGGTCGCAGCGCCATGGCCCCCACCAATCAACGCTTTTCAGACCGGTTTCCTTGTCCGGATCGCCGTCCGGAAGCGCCTGGAAAGTTGGATTGCCGGTGGACGCCTTGGGGTTGGTCCGCACCACCACACGCGGCGCCCCTGAATCAATTATCACCCACCCACGTGCGCCTGAGCCGAGGGTGCCGTCCCAGTCGCCTTCGATCGTGTTGTAAGCGCCGGCCGCGCCTTTGTGCTTCGAGTCGAGATTGGCCTCCGCGTAGGTGTCAGGCCGGATGACAACACGGTGCCCGCCCAGGTCCTCGGGGACCGCGCTCAGGGCGGCCTGAATGGTCCGGAACGCCGTCCTCCAACTCCGGCCGTCGGAGTTATCTCCGAGCTTCGACACATACAGCGTTAGCCCCTGGCGATGGCTGAACTCGGGGGCGGATGCTTTCTCGGAGGCGGCCGCCAGCAGCGGTAACACCATCGTCATCAGGACCAGAATTGTGTTAAATCTCATGGTAGTAATGCATTTGCGAATGACCGGGATTAGTCACGGATTCAGCACCAGGCTGGCCGGCGCATAAGCTCGAAGAACCAGGGCCAATTTGCCGTCAACAATCGTGATGGGTTCGCCGGCCTTCTCGCCGCGCAGGTTGACCGGTTGGGCTTGGGTCGCTTTCACTCCAGCGGGCAGCGTCACCGTTAACGGACCGCTGGCCCCGGTCTGCTCCCACAGGCGCAGCACCGTGCCGGCACCATCAGGATTCGGACCGAATGCGGTTACGGCAATGCCTTTGCGCGAAAGCGTGATGCCCGACTGGGCGGCGGACAACTTACCGGGGAGGGCGGTTGAGCGCGCGGCGGCGAGCGGAACGCGCGTTTCCATCGCCGGCGAGTAGAGCGCCCCTTCGGACTCGAACTTGGCGAAGCTCCACAGGCGGACCCGCGAAGTCATGCGTCGGCCATCGCCAATCCAGCCCCGGAAGTTTGTCCGCCAATGGTTGTTGTAAAGGTTGATGAAAACATGCGGCTTTTTCGGCTCGAACCGTTTGTCGAATTTGTACTCCCCGGGTTCGCCCAGGCTCACCAGTGGCGAATCCTGCGGACAGAGCGCGACGCCCGCGCCGGTGTCGCCATCATACACCGCCACACCAGTGTTGATCCACGAGAAATGATAATTGGCGTTATCCACTGTGAAATCTTTCACCGGATCCACATCCGCGCCCAGCCGGCCGAGACGGAATCTTGGATTGGCGCACTTGAACGGCAGACAAATCCAGGCAGCTTCCGGCCAACTGTCAGGCTGTTTGTCCCAGCCAACTTCGATGTCAGCAGCCGGCAGCGCGGCAGGCAGCGTGAGGCGGATGTAGATGCTTTGCGGCCGGCCCGGACCGGGAATTGTCCCCGTCATCACCGCAGTAACGTCGATGGCCGTTTTCTTCACGGACAGCGTCAAGTTCTCGGGCAGTGCAGAACTGTGAACGCTCTCCTTCGGCAGGTCGTAGGCCACAAAGATGAACCGATGCGCTTTATATTGCGGATACAAGGATTTTTCGAGCCAATCGGAAAGGTCTTTGAATCCGAAGCGCTCGTAAAAATACTGGCCGAAACCCTGCGGCGCTTCGGTGTCCACGAGTTCGCGCCCCGAGCGCTTGTCGATCAGGCTGACAATCCGACCGCGTTTCGCGTCGAGCGTCGCCTTGAAGAACGGACTTTCAATCACGCCAGTTGTTTCGTCAGCAGCCAACCCGTCCGGCTCGGTGGTCTCCTTCGACACGAGGTAAGTGCGGTAACCCATCGCCGGAATGTCCTTGGCGACAAAACGAATGACGCGATACGGGTCTTCAATGGCCGGGCCTTCGGGTGAAAATGGAATCGGCGGGCCGCCGTCGGCAGGCTTCAGGGAGGTGCCCAGCGGAAGATGGAAAACATTCAGTGTGACCTCGCCGTCGCGTTTCCACGGCAGGGGATTGTACACCACAATGCGCGGGCCGGAGACGTTTACGTTGTCGCACAGCGTCATCAGCGCGTCGCAATACGGAGTGGTCACCAGTCGCTGCACATCCTCGATGTGACTGGCGTGTTCCTGCCATGATTCATCCATCAATCGGTAATTCGGTGGCAGCCCTTGCGCCCAGAGCGTGTCCCAGCCCGCGCCATAGGGCGGCTGGATGTAATGCTGGTTGGCCATGCCCCAGGTGTGTTCGCTGAACAACAGGCTCTGTTCGTACGCACTGGAAATCGCCTGGCTGATGTCGGGACGATAGATGCCCCAGTACCGTTCCAGGGTTGTCAATGCGTCCACCGAGCCGATGGTCGGACGGATGTTCTGCGCCAGTTTGCACGCTTCCGGGCTGCTCATTGGCCCATGAATCCACGGGTCGGGAATGTCACTGCGGACCACCGGCAGTCCGCTCAAGTCCTCCTTCAAGATCGACTCGGCAAAATCGTCCAACTTCCCGACCTTAGCCTTGATGCCGCGCTGCGTGAAGAAAGCGAGATCCTTTTTAACCCTGTCCGGGTCGGGCGGCCCCTGGTTGTCGCCTGTCATGTTGATATACACCCAAGTCTTGAACGGCCAGTTCGGCGGCGGCAGCGCGGAACTGCCGTAGCCATTGTCGTAAAGCGTCAGGAGCCGCGAACCGTCCGGTCCTTCCCACCAAAAGAACGAGGGCAGACCAAGCGCGTGGTTTACCACCGGCCCGCCCATGTGATAAAACTTAATGCCGGCGTGCGCGAAGAGGGTGGGAAAAACCCACGACTGCCCCGGCACGTCACTCATTTTCGCCGACGTGGAAAGCGGCAGGCCGAACTGCCGGTCGAGCGTCGCAGATATATTCAGGCCGCGAACGAGATCCTCCAGTTCCGCCATCTCGGTGTGCGTCGTGAACGGATACGCGTGAATGGCGAAGTTGCCGTCCCGAATTGCCTGCTCGATCTTCCGCCGGCGCTCCGGCGATTGGCCCTCCCAGAGAATCTGCTTCATCGGCCAGCCCGACACCGTCCAGACAAATTGCTGGTCTTTGGGCTGGCGGCTGTTTTGCTCGATGTTCTCCAACACCTTATCCGTCATTTCGCTGCGATAATAATGCACCACCTCGCGCGCCAGCGCCGTGTAGCCGATGTCGAAATGCGTTTTATAGACGATGATGACATTCTCGAGTTTCGTCGTTTGTGGCGTCGATGCCTTGACCGCCTCGACGGCTGCGTGTGCTGTCGGCGTCGTGGACTTTGAATCGTAATCCGCCGCGCCCAGGGAGATTTCCAACATCCAGAGAATCGCCAGCGTCAAACCTGCGGCAAATCGGAGTGTGTATCGCATGGGTTCTGTCGTTTTGGGCTATCGTTGGGCGCAGGTTATTGGCTGGCGCTGGTCTTAGGGATACGGCCCTTGTATCCGGCCAGTTTGGGCTCGAAATCGGGTCCGCCTTCTTGCAGATATTGAAGCTTCTCCCGCCGCGCGATCCGCTCGAAACGGTCCACCACCTGCGGGTAGCCGGCTCCGACAAATTCCGGGCCGCGCACGCACTTCACATAGAGGAGGGGCAGCTCAGCGCGCTCGACGCGCCGCGCCAGGGCGTCGTCACCGGCGGCTAATTCTTCGGCGCGCGCGAAGATCGCCGTCGCTTGCGCCACGAACTCCTTTGTGAAGAAAGGCGCATCCATGGGGTAGCGAATGCCGCCCGCGGGCGATGCCATCTCGGAAGCATGGTCAGCTCTCATCCGCTGCAATAACGCTTCGTATTCCTCGAGAGCCGGGGCCGCCTTGCCGTAGTGGCCTTGAATAAAATCGTGGGCCAGGGCTTTCTCGTTGCAGGCCGGGTTCCAGAGCAGCTTGGCGCTGACCCATGACTTGAGTTGGTCGCGCTCAGCCGGCCCTTGATAGCCCCCTTGAAGCATGACGCCTTCCGCGTGGTTCTTGATCCAGAAGCGGATGTTGGCCACCATGACATCCAGGTTTGGCATCGGGGCCAGGTAATGGCTGAAGTTGACGTTGTAGTCCCAAATGTAGATCCGGTTATGGACGGCGCCCCAGGCGCTGACCAGTTTGGCCGTATCGCATTGTTCGGCCGGCGTGAATGGCCGCGACCAGGCTCCCACCGCGTCGTTGCACAGCCGTATCGCCACGTTCTTACGCGGGCGGGCCGTCTTGGGCACTTGAATGGTCTCCAGGTAAGCCAGGGTGTCGATGATCACGTTGGGATGCTCCGCTTCGATGGCCTGCGCCACCTGGTTGACGAGGAAAAGCTGATTGGCCATGTCGGAGCCTTCTTCCTCGCGCAGCTTCTTGCAGCGCTCGCACAGGCAACTCACCTGGCAATCGTTTTTCGACACGCTCAGAATCTCTGTGTGCGGATGGTCCCGCAGCACCTGGCGCACGTAATCAATTGCGATCTTCACCACTTCGGGGTGCGTGGGGCAAAGTTGCGCGGTCGTGTGCGTGCCGTCAGCCGCCTGCGCGAAATAGTCGGGATGGTCTTTGGAATACTTGTCCGGTGGCACAATCTGCCCGGCAGTGTGTACGAACATGTTCGCGTAATCCACGTGGCCCCCTTGCTCCTCCGGCACAGCGGCATTGGGCGCGTTGGCGCGGTTGCGCAGCGACCAGACCGGGTCGAAGGCGCAGGCGTAAAAAGGGTCGCGAACCTTCAGTTGCGGAATGTATCGGCGCGCAACCGGAGCGATAACCAGTGTATTCGTCTTCGGCAGGCGGATGGAATCATTGGCATAGTAGCGCCAGCCGATGTCTTCTTCGAGCAAGCCATACACGGCGTTCAAGACGCCCCGGGTCTTGCCGCCCGAGAGGATGATTTTGCCGCGGTTGACGTCGATGGCGTAGCCTTCGTCGCCCAGCGAGGCGTCGGTGCGGATGGCGAAGCGGCAGCCGCCCGCTTTGCCGGTCTTGATTTCCAGCGCCGCGCCGGTCAGTTCCTTAATCCAATGCTGCAGTTCGACGGCGGCGTTGGTTTCCTGAGGCGTCGGGTGCGCGGGAAGTTGAATGCCGCCGAGCGGTTTTCCGCCCTTGACCACCTTTACTTGTCCAGCCGGCTTGCCTTGCGGCTTGAGCGCGTTAACCCATTCGGCTTGCGCGCTCACGCAAAGAAGGCTGGCGACGCTTATGATACAGAGGTTGGTATATATTCTCATTTCGCTTTAGTCAATTGGAGTGCCCGCTACGGAAGTGCCTGTATCTTCGGAAAATAAAGCCACAAGTGCCCGAGATCATCATCCTCACCAAAGATGATCTGACCGTCGCGCCCTGTCACCGCATCACCGAAAACATAGCCGTACCGGCGACGTTCCAGGACCGACACCGCGACGCCAAGGCTGGTCGCCTGGCGCGTTCGCGGGTTATAGCAGAACATCTTGGCCATCTCCGAGCCGCAGAAGCCGAAGACGCGCCCATCATGCGTCACGGCCATCGGCCCCACCGGTGCCAGGAGCGTCCGGGCCAGAGGGCCGCTGAAGCCTCGTTCTTCGTCCAGGGAAAAGAGGTTGCCATCGGCATCTGCGGTATAGAGCATTCGGCCAGGACGATATATGGCCCAGGTGAGCGGAACCTTTCCCCAGGCGCCTTCCGGGAGCGCAACCGCTTTGCGCTCAAGCTTCTCGGCAGCAACATCGTAGCGCCAGAGGTGCCCGGCCCCGTCTTGTCCGAAGATGCCCCCTTTCGAACCCAGGGCAAGACGCCCGCTGCCCGGTAACTCACCGATAACCTTGATGCTCCCCCCGTCTATATCAACGGTGAAGAGGTGTCCGCTGGTGGTTCCGACCAGCATCTTCCTGGAAGAGTCTGTTACTCCATGGACGATTGGCTCGTCATTCACCTTGCCCAACTCCTGGAAAGACGGGCGCGCGAAACCCCACTCCTGGATGAGGTCAAAAGGCAGCCCTTCAAACCCGCCGGCGATCACGCGCCCGCCGCCGGGACCGTTTACGCAGGCCACGAACCTGGATTTTCCGCAGCAGACCGCGGCGCAATGATTTGCTCCTTCGACCGTTCCCCGGTCAAAGACCACCCCCGTGACCCCGTGGAATATCCCGACGAACAGGTGGGTTGCTCGGCCGCTCGTGCCGCCGTAAATCATTCCATCCCCGGAAACATCCAGCGCCGTGATGTGGCTTTCATCCGCCGGTATGGGAATGCTCGCGCCCGGGAAACAAGTCGGGAACGCAGCCATCGTGCCTTCTTTCGTGAAGGTTCCATGCACGATCTCATCAGTTAGCGCCTTCGCCTCCGGCGAATGCATGTCGTACTTCGTTTTCTTATTCTCGCTCATTGTGACTCCTTATCCCCACATCCGGATGGGCAAATGCGCGTTCTTCTTCCTCCGCGAGGCGGGCAAATGCACTTTGAAGATGCCCACCGGCTTGGTGCCGACGTCGCCGAAGAACAGATTCCCGTTGTGGTCCACCGCGCCGCGGGAGACGTATTGCGCCGGTTGCGTCGGATGGCGAAGAATCGCGACCTCCTCCCGGCGGAGCGTGGCGGGATTCAGCCGCCACACCACGCCCTCGCGTTCCGGACCGTCCGCAGGCATGGGGTTATACACCGGGTCGCGCCAGCGCGACGCGACGTAATACAACTGACCGTCGCCCGCAAAGACCAGCCCGCCGCAATGATCAACAAAGGTGTCCTTGGGCAGCGACGGATCTCGTTTCTGTGTGGCGGGTCCAAGGTCTTCCACTCTGGGCCATTCTCCTTGGTTGGGCCAAATCCGCATCAGGCGGGAAGCGGCAATCCAGGTTGCCGCATAGACACACTCTCCATCGGGGGCGGCGGCAACGTCGTAAAAGACGCTATGCCAACCGGTCTGGAATTCGAGATTGTGCGGCAGCACAAACGGCGAGCGCTCCAACCGGTCCTTCTCCGGGTCGTACCGCACGAGATGGCCGTAGTCGTCCGTCGTCCACACCCGGTGCTTGCGGTCCAGAAACAGGGTCTGGGCGTTGATGGATCCAATTCGGCCGACATCCCGCCGCGTGCGCTTCTTCGTGTCGTAGATGAAGAAATGATCCCTGGGATAGCTCAACGCATAGAGCAGATGCCGCTCCTCGTCGTGCAGCAGGCATCGGCAGCCTTCCTTGGGAAGGAGCGTATCCCACCAAAGCACCTGGTCCTTTTTCGTGTCGAAGGCGAGCAAGGCGCTGCCGCGGAAGCAGCGCTTGGGATCGTGCCAGGACAGCCAAGGCGAATAAGCGGGTTGGTCAATCGGCGGCCCAGATAGATGCGTCGCCATGTAGAGGATGCCATCGGACATCGAGGGAGCGAAGCTGTAATGAATCTTGCACTGGGTCGCCCGCCCGGAGTCGCCCGGATCATTAACCATCTCGTCCAGTGAAAACAGGTAGTCGAGCCCATCCGTCTGTTCATTGTAGCGCACCACCTTGACCACGCCGCCGGGGATGCTTTCCGCGCAGGCCGCTGCGTAGATGCGCCCGTCGGGTCCGACGGACACGGACCAACACGTGTCGGCATCCGGATGCCCGGTAAACGGATACCAGCTCGTTTGATAAGCCTCCTGTCCCGGGTGCCTGCCAAAATCGCCCACTACCGGGACCGCGGCTTCTGCAGCGGGCATCGCCAGCCATGTTGCGGCCGCGCCCGCGCTGCTCTTAAGAAAATCCCGTCGCTTCATTTTCATAGTTATGACACGCCCCAACAGCACACTGACTGGACGCTGCCTAGCTATACAGCGTCCTCCCGATGCTGACGAGTGGGAAAAATCAGGGGAGAATCAGGGGGTGCGCATCTCAGCAAACCAGTCGGCGGGCCGGCGGAATGGGCCGAGTAACTTGACCGACTTGGCTTGGAGGTAGTTCCAAAGGCGGCAGCCGTGTGAGGTTACTTGGAAGCTCCCACCCCCGCCTGCGGAGGCTGATCATGGAGGCCACAATCCCTTTGGGATTGCAGAACCACCGGTCTTTCCGTCGTTCCGTACGGCAATGGCCTCGCACAGGAGAAACTGCCGATGCCAGTTTGATTTCACGGCTGAACGAGGATACGCTTGCGCAATGAAAGTCAGCCGCGCCCTCGCTGCCAGTTTCGGCCTCGCGCTGTTCACAACGGTTTGGGCCCGCGCCCAGAGCAACGAATTTCGCGGCCTGTGGGTGGATGCGTGGGGCACGGGTCTTTTCAGCTCCAGCCAGGTCACCCAGCTCATCGCCGATTGCCGGGCCTGCAATTTCAATGCCATCGTTGTCCAAATGCGGCGGCGAGCCGATGCCTTTTACACTCCAGGCATCGCCGGCAACGATCCTAAAACCACGGCCATTTCATCGGATTTTGATGCGCTGCAGGATGTTATCGACAAAGCGCACTCGGGTTCGCCGCGCATCGAGGTGCATTGCTGGGTCACGACCCACCTGGTTTGGAGCACCACCACGCCGCCTTCACAAGCCGGCCATGTCTTCAATTTGCACCCGGAGTACCTGATGAGGAATTCCACCGGCACGAATTGGAACGGCGAAGGCTACTATCTCGACCCCGGCCATCCGGACGCCACAATGTGGAATTACGTTATGGCCACCAATATTGTCCGCCGCTATGCCGTGGATGGTTTCCATTGGGATTATATCCGCTACCCGACGGCTGACTCCGGGTATAATCCGACGGCGATTGCGCGTTACAACGCCGAGTTCGGTTTGACGGGCCAACCCTCGCCGTCCAGCGCGCAGTTCTCGGACTGGCGGCGGCGGCAGGTGACGGATTTCCTGCGCTGGGTCAACGCCGATTTGCTTTCTCTTCGCAGCAACCTCGTCGTTTCGTGCGCCGTGTTTGGGAGCCGCAGCGACGCCTACAATAGTCGTTACCAGGACTGGGCCGGTTGGAACAGCGAGGGCATCATCGATATTTGCATGCCTATGATCTACGCGTCGGACAACAGCGGCGTGTTCACCCCGCGCGTGGATGATGACTGCAGCCATCAAGGCGTGCGCCGCGTCTATGGCGGCCAAGGCGCCTACCTGAACATTCCAGCTAACACGGTCTGGCAACTGGATTACATCCGGAACAAACCGCTGCTGGGATCAATGCTCTACAGCTATCGCGAGCCGAACAGCGGCGCCGCGGACACCCCGGGCACGCTCGCGTACATCCGCGATCATCACCAGCCGACATGGGTGGACGTGCCGGCGATTCCCTGGAAAGCGACGCCGACCAAAGGCATCGTTCGCGGCACGGTGACCCGACAAGGGGACGGATCGGCGGTTTACAATGCCAACATTTCCATCGACACCGTCCCCGCGCGCAACCAGAAGACCGAGCCGCACGGCAAATTCGCCTTCTTCGAAACGCCCCCCGGCTCCTTCATCATAACCGCAACGGCGGCTGACATCGGCACCGTGACGACCAATGTCACGATCACCGCCGGAACGAACTTCGCGGTGAACCTCGTGCTTCCGTCCGACTCCACACCGCCCGTCATCACCGACGTGAGCACAAGCAATCTCACCGATACCTCCGTCATCATCAAGTGGACCACGGACGAAAATGCCAACAGCGCGGTGGATTATGGCCTAACCGCCTCGTCCGGCTTCACCGTGAGCAACGCCACGATGACGCTGAATCACGCAGTCAACTTAACCACTCTTACGCCCAACACGACCTATCATTATCGTGTCCGTTCGCGCAACAACACCGGGTGGCAAACCAATTCTGCCGATTTGACCTTCGCAAGCAATCCGCCGGGGGTCGTAACTGACGTCATCATTGAAGCGCGATTGCGTGATGGCAGTTTGAACTCGAACCCGCCATACTTGGACAATGCCAGCTTCAACGACTCGACTCTGAAGAGCTCCGCGTCCGGCCTGACGGGCACGGGCTCGCGCTACGCCACTTCCGGCACGCCGACGTTTGCCGTGAAACCGTCGCTCGCCGTGGCCGGCGGGACTTATGATGTTTATGTCACGCAAGGCAGCGTGTCGAGCGTCTCTGACGACATCGTTGTCGCTGTCAATCAATCCGGCTGCACGGGGCTCCCGGCCACCACGACCCTCTTTCAGGAGCCCGGTGGAAATACGTGGGAATACCTGGGCCGGATGAAGTTGAACGCGGGAGTCGCCACGCCGACGCTCACTTTCACGTATTCAAGCGGCACACTCAAGATCGGCTGGCGGATGTACAGCGATGCGAGCAAGTATGTGTTCGTCCCGCCGCCGGCACCGCCGGCGATAACCAATCAGCCACAAGGCAAGGTGGCGCCCCAGGGGGCAAACGCGACGTTTAGCGTCAGCGCAACCGGAGCAATGCCGCTCAGTTATCAATGGCGGTTCAAAGGCACGAATATCGCCGAGGCAAGGGGCAGCAGCTACACACGCGTCAACATCCAAACCAGCGACTCCGGCCCTTATTCGGTCGTTGTCACGAACCTGGCAGGTTTCCTGATCAGCTCGGACGCGATGCTCACCGTGACCCTGCCGCTTCCGGCGCGGTTCCAAACCATCGCGCTCCTGTCCGATGGCCGCGCGCGGTTGATAGTGACCGGCGAGACGGGCGTCGCCTGCGCAATTGATGGTTCCAGCAACCTCGCCAGTTGGTTTGAGGTAATGAGCCTGATGAACACGAATGGCACGCTTGATGTGGTTGACCAATCGGCTTCCAACTCCAGCCTGCGCTTTTACCGCACCAGGCAATAGAAATGGCGGTGCCACTCGCCATACACGCCAAAGGACGCCAACGCAACAAGGCTCAAACGGCTCAATACCTGGCTGCTGCGTGATAGACGGCCATGAAATTGGCCTGCCGCATACTAAGGCTGGTAACGCAGCCGATAGAAGACACTGCCGTTGACGGGATCGATCGGTAGGAAGACCCGATTGGTCGCAGCGGAATCAGGCACATCGAACCAGTTGGTGGTCAGCCCGACACTGGGCGCATTGGTCTGGCCTTGGAGCGTCCACCCCGTGTAGATCTCCGGCCAGGCAAGCTCCATTTGAGTGCCTCCCGCCACCACCGTGAACGTGATGTTCGTCGGATTGGTCGGGATACTCACGTCAATCCTCAGAGTGCCGTCGGTGGTCAGGGTGTTGATATTCCAGGCAAGCCCAGTACCCGGAGTCGGCGGCGTGATGGTGATGAAGGCGCCGGAGTAAGTGGGCGCATCAAACAGCTTGAAGCTATCCGTGGCAGCCAACGGGTCACCAGTCAGGTCAAGCTTAAGGGTGCCGCCATAGGTGACTTGGTACGAGGCCGGAACCTGAATTTTGTCATTGGCCAGGGTGTCGCCGGATTTGTTAAGCTTGAGTTCGATGGTGCCCTGGCTGGCAAGGTTGCCCACGATGTTGAAGGTGCCATCGCCCTTGAGCGTCTGGGCGGCTCCCAGCCATAGGGTGCCGTCAGTCCGGCGCGAAGCATCGAGTGATGCGCCCGCGCCAATCTCAATTGTGGCAGTGTTCGAGATGCTGCCAGAGCCTGCCAGGGATACCCCGCCTGCACGGATGGTGGTCGGGCCGCTGTAAGTGCAGTTGCCGCTCAATTGCTGCGCTCCACCAGTAATGGTGAGACCGACTTTTCGGGTGCCATTGGAGATGGCGTCCTGGATAAGACCTCCGTAAACACCACCGTTGGAAATGGTGAGCACCGAATCCGAAGTGGTGCTGCTGTTGGCGATCGTATTGGTGGAGTTACTAAGCGAGGGGGCAAGGTTCAGAGTGGCGATTTGCTGGTCGAATCCAGCCAGGTCGAAAGTGGCGGCGCTTGAGGATTGCCCCACCTGGAGGGCCAGGGTGGTGGGCAATGCATTATTTGCCCCCAAACGAAGCAAGCCGACGTTCAAAGCGGTGGCGGACCATGAATTTCCGGTGGAATAAATCGTCCAGTTGCCGGCATCGGATTTATTTACAAAAGCATTGGGTGTATTGACCGTGCCGGTGAGTTTTCCAACGCCACTGCCTCGGAGGAGAATCTGACCGTTGAACGGGGTCACGTCGTCCGGGTTGACAGAAATCCCGCTGGCGACAACAAACTCGCCGGCGCCGGTGCCGTTGAGTTGGACGAGGCCGTCGCCGCTGCAGAGAATGGGACCATTGAAGGAGTTTGTTCCAGGGTTGCCCAGCAGGTTGCAGCGCATGTTCAAGCTGCTCGACGTGTTCAGGCATTTGACGGTGGCGGCTCCGGAAAATGAAACCCCGCCGGCAAGCAACAGCCGCGTGCCGGCCGTGCCAACGGTGGCGTTGATGATCACCTCTGTCGAATTCCCGGCGGCAGGCGCATTGGAGAGAGTCAGCGTTCCGGCGTTAACGGAGATCAAACCGCTCATGTTGTTCGTTCCAAGAATAATGAGCGTGCCGGCGACATTTGTGAGAGTACCCGCACCGCTCAAATCACCGGTCAGAGTTGATGTGCCCGTGCGGTTGACGACGAGGGCGGCGCCATTGGAGACTGAACTGCTGCCGAGCGTCCCTCGCCCGGCGCCATTGCCGATTTGGAGCACGCCCGCCTCGATGCTCGTGGGGCCGGAGATGGCATTGTCGGCATCAAGAATCAGCAGGCCCGTCCCTCTCTTGACCAATGATAAGCCCCCCGTCAGCTTCCCACCCGTGGTCGAAGCGAATGAGTACTGGCTGGACGAGTCCACCAGAACGGAGTTCGGACTCAACAAGTTCGCGCCCAGCGCCACAGCCGACTGGCCGGTCCCGCTATCGTCGAAAAGCACGCTATCTCCCTGCGCAAATGCGACCGTTGCCAGGGAGTTCGTATCTTTCCAGTTCGTGGTGGTCAAATCCCAATCTGCAGTGGACGGGGTCCAGACGAGGTTGGCGGCCCAACTGCCCGGGTTAAGCCCAAGGGTTGCGATGATTGTGAAGATGAGTCTTTTCATGGTGACTTGGGTATTCTATAGTTTGGTTTGGTATGGTTCCTTTCATTCTAGGGAACTTTCGGTCGCTGTCCAGCTTTCGCGTAGTCGGCAAAACTGCCCTGCCAGGAATATGATGATGGTAGCCGCTGGCCGATAGGAACGCCGCATGCGAGCCGTCATGGCCACAACGTGCCACACCCCGCAAACACAGAAAAGACCATGTTCTGGCTCATCATTCCGCGGTTCGTGCCTCGAGAAAGGTCTTTAGTTCGGCAGCAGCTTTGCCCCCGAAGCCCGGCACCTCGGCGATTTTCTCGACGCTCGCCAGCCGGAGGCGCTGCACCGAGCCAAACTTCTTCAGCAATGCCGCCTTGCGCCGGTCGCCGATGCTCGGAAATTCGTCCAGGATGCTCTCCGAAATCTTTCTCAGCCGCAGTTGTGCATTATAAGTGTTCGCCAGCCGGTGCGATTCGTCGCGCACGCGTTGGAGCAGTTTCAGAGCGCCGCTGGCGTGTGAGAGGCGAAGGGGGGCCTTCTCGCCCAGACGATAAACTTCCTCGAACTCCTTCGCAAGGCCGATGATCGGAATGTGACCCAAGTCCAGTTTCTTCAGCTCCGCGCTGGCGGCGCCAAGCTGTCCTTTGCCGCCATCGATGAGAATGAGGTCAGGAAGTGCGGCGTGCGCAGCGCAGAGTGTGGAGACTGAGCAGGGTGACGGGGAAGCAGTCTCGGGGGCCGCAGGCTGCTCCTTCGTCAAGTCTTCCGGGACCGTGGACTGTGGACTGTGGACGGCGGACTCCTTGAGCAACCGTGTGTATCGTCGCCGCACCACCTCCGCGATGGATGCGAAATCGTCCTGTCCCTCGACAGTCTTGATCTTGAACCGCCGGTAATTGGCCCGGTCGGGACGGCCGTTGCGAAAGCTCACGAGCGACGCAACCTTGAACGTCCCGCTAATGTTCGAGATATCGAAGCCTTCGATGCGGTGGGGCGGGGCCGGCAGGCCGAGCGCCGCCGCCAGCTCGGCCAGGTCTTTCTCGGTATCGAGGGCCAGCGGCAGGCTGTAGGGCACGCGCTCGAATCGGTTCACCTTCTTGGTTGTCCGTTTCAGGTCCGCCAGCAGATCGCGCAACTCGGCCGCGCGCTCGTATTCCTGGGCCGCTGCGGCTTTCTTCATCTCCTCGCCCAGTTGGTTCTGCATCTCCTCGGATTGGCCGGCGAGAAAATCGCACGCGGCGTTGACCTGCTCCAGGTACTGCTCGCGCGCCACGTTGGCGATGCAGGGCGCGGTGCAATACTTCAGATGGGCGTAAAGGCAATGCTTGTAATCGCGCTCGCCCGGCGTGAGCGGACGGCACCCGCGCAAATGATATTGGCGGCGCACCAGGGCCAGCGTGCTGCGCAAGGCGCTCGAGTTCGGGAAGGGGCCGAAATATCGCGCGCCATCATCCTGCTTGAGGCGCGTGAGGGTGAAGCGCGGGATGGGGTCGTTCAGATTGACCTTGAGCATCAGGAACCGTTTGTCGTCGCGAAAGCTGATGTTGTAGCGCGGGTGGAACTCCTTGATCAGCTTGCTTTCCAGCAACAGAGCCTCCGGCTCGCTGCGAACGGTATGAAAATCGAAGTCGTGGATGGCCTCGGTCAGGGCCTTGAACTTCAAATCCCAGCCCATGCGCCGCGATGGCTGGAAATACTGGCTCACCCGCTTGCGCAAATCGCGCGCTTTACCCACATAAATCACCGTTCCGAAACGGTCGCGCATCAGGTAGATGCCCGGTTTATGCGGGAGCGTGCTGAGCTTCTTGCGAATGTTGTCGGCCACTGCCATGACGGAGGTCTGCCCCACTTTCCTGCAGCTTTCCGCGGGCCTTACCGGGATCTTCGGCGGGCCATGTGAAGCGCGCCGACGGGCACCGCATCTTCCCCCAGGGCCGCAAGCGCAATGCGTGGGCCGGGAGCAAATGCTTCCATGATGAAGCTGCGCATGGCCTTTTCGACTGCGTCGCGCAAGGGCTCGCCGACGCCGGACAGACCCCCGCCCAAAATGATGATTTGCGGATGGAACAAATGCACCGCGTGCGAGAGTCCCAATGCCAGGTCTTCCGCCGCCTCCCGCAAAATCCCTTTTGCGGCTGTATCCTCCCGCTGTATCGCGGCGGCCAGGTGCTTCGCTTCGCCGCCGCGCACCTTGCCAACCAGCCGGGCGAGCACGCTGCCCGGGTGTTTCTTTTTCAACGCGCGGATTCTCCTGTCCACGGCCCATCCGGAGCAGCGCGCTTCGACGGTCGTCCCGCTGCGGTCCAGGCGAATATGGCCAATCTCCGACTCGCCGGGCGTGGCGCCGTGGTAGATAGTTCCGTCCACAACCAGGCCGCCACCCACGCCGCTGCCGAGGGTAACATAAAACACCGGGTTCAAATCAGTCCCTGAACCGTGCATCGCTTCGCCCAGGGCGGCGACATTCGCATCGTTATCCACCATCACTGGCGCGCCGGTCAGTTCCTTGAGCCAGGCTCCCAAATCAAATTCGGACCACCCCTCGATCTGGTGCGAGCGACAGATTTTCCCCGTCTTCCAATCCACCGGGCCGCCAAAACCCACCCCCACCGCCTGGAGGTTGCCTCCACCCAACAAACCCGGAAGCGCCTGCTTGATCTGCTGCCGAATCCCGGCCGCACCTTCCGTTGGATCGACCACGAGTCTTAGCCGCTCGCGAATCTTCGCCCTATTATCCCCGAGGGCCAGTTGCAGCTTGGTCCCGCCGATTTCAAGACTGAGAATCATAAAGAGGGATGGTTAAATGGCGAGATGGATCGAGGGTTCCCACTCCGCTGCGGGCCGCGATGGTCCAGGTTGCGCGTCACCCCGGCGCGACCGGAGGGTTGTGCCGCACCAGCAACGGGATGCTTGTCTGTGGCTGGCCGTCGAGGGAAATGTCGATCGAATACAGACCCGGGTTCTCGAACTTCATTTGCTGGAGGTTGACGATGAAATTGCGCGTGCCGAAGTGCATGTCTTCCGGTAGCGCCACTTCGACGGGGATCGGCGGGAAGTTGACCATAATAGAGTGTCCATCCGCATCGACAAAGTTCAGTTGCAGTTGGTGTTTGCCCTCGTCATCGCTGGAAAATGTCACCCGCAATGCGATCGAGCACTGCGGATGCACCGCGGGAAGCTGCTGCGTGTAAATCGTGTCGAAGGCCCCCAGCAGGTTGAGCTTGCCGTTGTCATCCGTCGCCGCGTCGCACAGAACCGCCAATTGAATGTTCATCATCAGACTATGAAACCACGAATCTCGCGCCGATGCACGAAATTCTTTTGCTCAATTTGAAACTGCTTCCCGCCTGGGTTCCCGAGTCTCCCCGCCATGGCTGATGGACGGCGATTCGAGCGGTTCGAGCGGTTCGTTGCCATCCCCCGCCAGAGCGTGTAGGCTGAGAGGCGATGTGTTTGGCTATTCCAGGAAAGATTGCGAGCATCAGCGGCGAAGACCCGCTGCTGCGAAGCGGCAAAGTTGATTTTGGCGGCATCCTCAAGGAGGTCAGCCTGGCCTACGTGCCCGAAGCGCAGGTCGGAGATTATGTGATCGTCCATGTCGGGTTCGCCCTCAGCCGCGTCGATGAAGACGAGGCCAAACAGGTCTTTGAATATCTGCGCGAGATGGAGGAATTGAGCGAGTTGCAACCGAGTGGCGCAGGCGTCCCGCCTGCGAACCCGGCCCCCCTGCGCGGCCCGGTCGAACTTTGACACAAGGGTGGGGCATGAAATACCTCGACGAATATC
>Ga0194053_10000767_pt1 | contig 22518 bp, 20 predicted proteins | sample SepL228m_MetaG_FD_161684 | JGI IMG/M metagenome (GOLD analysis project Ga0194053, IMG submission 161684) | Anoxic zone freshwater microbial communities from boreal shield lake in IISD Experimental Lakes Area, Ontario, Canada - Sep2016-L227-8m | ecosystem: Environmental > Aquatic > Freshwater >... | reverse complement strand
GGGCTCGCGTCGCTTAAGAACGGGGAAGTGGCGGTGGTTACGCTGGCGGCGGGGGCGGGCAGCCGGTGGACGCAGGGGGCCGGTGTGGTGAAGGCGCTGCACCCGTTTTGCAAGCTGGGCGGGCGGCATCGGACGTTCATCGAAACGCACCTGGCGAAGAGCCGGCGCATCTCCCGGCAGGTTGGAACCGCCATGCCGCACATCTTCACGACCAGCTACCTGACGCATGCGCCAACTGAGGAGTTTCTCCGCCGGCAGAATCAGTATGGCTATGAGGGGCCGTTGCTTCTTTCGCCCGGCAAAGCGGTTGGTTTGCGCATGATTCCCACCGTGCGCGACTTGCGGTTTGCCTGGGAGGAAATGCCGCAGCAGATGCTCGATGAGCAGCAGCAAAAGGTGCGCGACAGCTTGCGGCACGCGCTCATCAATTGGGCGCGCGGGGCAGGGGAAGCGAGTGATTATACCGACAATCTGCCATTGCAGTGCCTGCACCCGGTCGGTCACTGGTATGAAGTGCCGAATCTTCTCCGCAATGGTGTGCTGACGCAGTTACTGGCACAGCGACCTCAACTAAAGTATCTGCTCCTCCACAATATTGACACCCTCGGGGCGGATGTTGATCCCGCATTGCTCGGGTTGCACATCCAGAGCGGGGCGGGCCTGACGTTTGAGATGATCACACGGCGGCTGGAAGATCGCGGCGGCGGTTTGGGGCGGGTGAACGGCGGTGTGCGGCTGGTTGAAGGGTTGGCCATGCCGCGTGAAGAAGCCGAGTTCGCTTTGAGCTATTACAACTCGAACACCTGCTGGATCGATCTGGACAAGATGCTTGCGGCCTTTGCGTTGAACCGGGCTGATCTGGCCGACGATGGAAAAGTCACGGCTGGCATCCGCAATCTGGCCGCCAAGATGCCTACCTACATCACCCTCAAGGAGGTGAAGAAACGCTGGGGCCACGGCCAGGAGGACATTTTTCCGGTCACCCAGTTTGAGAAACTGTGGGTGGACATGACGGCTCTGCCGGAAGTGGATTCGCGGTTTGTCGTCGTGCCGCGACTGCGCGGGCAACAACTCAAGGACCAGGCCCAGCTCGATGGCTGGCTCCGTGATGGGTCTGCCAGCCACGTCGAGAGCTTGTGCGAGTGGAGCTAGCGCTTTTACTGCCGCCGGCGGCTGCGATTTTGCAGGTTCTTGAATCCGACTGACCTGGTGCCCGGATCGGTCGGAGCTTGAAATTTCCCCTTTTCTGTGCGTTCTGTGCGGGTGCTCAGAACGATTCGCAAAGCCGAGTATGCAGAGTTGATAGCGCTGTTCTTCCTTCAGGGAGCGGCGTTGGGCATGTGGTTTGTGCCGCTGAGCACGGTGCTCGATGCTCATGGGCTGAACGCCATCAAGCCGTTTGCCTTTGCGGCGACCGCGCTGGCAGCGTTTGTGTCGCCGCTCATTTTCGGGGCCATGGCCGACCGCCACGCTTCGCCGGTGAAAGTCTTGCGCGGGCTATCGCTGGCCACGGCGGCGACGATGGCGCTGGCCAGCACGGCAATCAAACTCGGCTGGAATCCGTGGCTGGTGCTCGCGCTGATTCAATTGCATGCGCTTTGTTCCTCACCGACGTTCAGCATTGCCTCCACGATCGTTTTCGCGCGAGTGGCGGATGCCCAGAAGGAATTTGGCCCTATTCGCGCGATGGCCACGCTGGGCTGGGTGGCCGGTTGCTGGGTGGTGAGCGCGGTTGGCGCAGACACCTCCGCGCTGGCCGGATATAGCGGCTCGGTAGTGTGGGTTTTGGCGGCGGCGTTCACGTTCTTTCTGCCGGAGTTGGAGACGCCCAAGTCGGCAGAGCATCTGACCTGGCACGAGCGGCTTGGTTTGGATGCGCTTATGCTCTTGAAGGATCCCAACCATCGCGTGGTGTACATTACGGCGGCGTTGTTCAGCATTCCGCTGGCGGGCTTTTATCCGTGGGCGCCGCCGCACTTGCGCCAACTCGGTCTGCAGCACACCAGCGCATGGATGACGCTCGGGCAGGTGACCGAGATCATCGCCATGTTCAGCCTTGGGACTCTGCTGCTGAAGTGGCGTTTGAAGTGGATTTTCGCCTGCGGCCTTAGCTTCGGCGTGCTGCGGTTCGCGTTGAGCGCGTTAAACGGCAAGGTGTGGGTTCTCGCGGGGGTCCTGCTTCACGGATGTTCTTTCACGCTGGTCCTCATCACAGCGCAAATCTATCTCGATCAGCGGGTGGATCCCGCCTGGCGCGCGCGCGGGCAGGCATTGTTGTCACTGATGAACGGCGGCGTGGGCAACCTCTTGGGCTACCTCGGGACGGGTTGGTGGTTTAGCGTTTGCGTTCATGCGGGTGGTTCTCCCTGGCCGCGGTTTTGGAGCGGGCTCGCGTTTGCGGTTGGAATGGTGATGGCGTATTTCCTGACCGCCTATCGCGGAATAGGGTCTGGGATTCGCCCTTGCGTTCTCCGGAACTCCGCGTAATCTTCCGCTAAGAAGTTTATGCCTATTAGCATTTTGCTGGGAGTTGCGGTTGGTTTCGTTGGGTGGTTTCTGGTGCGCTACCTGGTCGCGGGGGTTTATACCGTTAACCAGAATGAACGCGCGGTCAGGACCAGCTTTGGTCGGGCGGAACGAGTGGGTAATGCGACAACCCTCCAGGACCCTATCGCCGACGCTTTGCTTGCCGAGGAAAAGGACCGGTATAGCTATCCCCAGGTGCGAGTCATTCCGCCCGGCGGTCCGTACTTCAAGTGGCCGTGGCAGAAGATTTACAAGGTGTCCGTGGCGACCCAAACGATGAACATGGCCTTTGATCCCGAGAATCCTTCCGCCAACCAGGGCGGCACAGTGCTCGAAGCGGTCACCAAGGACCAGCTCAATACGGGACTCAGCGGCCAGCTCCGGTACCGTGTTTCCGAGAAGAACCTTTATGCGTATCTCTTCGGTGTAAAGCGGCCCATTGTTCACGTCATGGGCTACGTCACCTCGGTCTTGCGCGAGCGGATCGCGAACTTCGAAGCGCCACCCCCGCCTCCAGTCGCGCAGTCGGGCATCGGCGTTCCCACGCCGGAAATTGCGACCGCCGCCATCGGTGTCTCGATCAATGACCTGCGCAAGAATCTCCGCGACATCAACGAGCACATGGACCGCGAGTGCAAATCCTCGGAAGCCCGTTACGGCATCGCGCTCGACGCATCGCTCATCACCAGCATCGACCCACCAGCCGAAGTCGAGTCGGCGCTCGCGGCCATCAACACCGCTTACAACCAGGTCTCCTCGGACATCAGCCTGGCGCAGGCCGGCGCCGACCAGAAGATGGTGCAATCGCGGACGGCGGTTGAAATCGAGACGCTCAAAGCTCAGGCGGAAGTCGAGCCGCTGAAAGCGGTTGCGAGTCAGTTGCGCGAACTCAAGAAGAGTGGACCGGACGCGCTCCCGGCTTATGTGCGGAACGTGCGGTTGAAATTATTCAGCGAGGCTCGACGCGCCATTCTGGAGGTGCCACATGATTGAATTCCTCATCGCCGCCGTTGCCACCTTCATCGGGCTCTTCCTGATTGGGCCCAGCATTTCCGCCTTCTGCCGCGCCTTGGGGCTTTACACCATTGTCCAGGAGCGTCAGTGCAGGGTTTATATCCTCTTCGGCAAGGTTGCGCTCATTCTCGACGAACCCGGCCTGCACCTGCTCTGGTTCAAACTCGGATGGAAAGGTCCCCTCGTGAACTGGATTGGCCGCTGCCATGCGCTGGACATGCGACTCGATCAGGAATATCTCCGCTCGCAGCCCGTCAATTCCGAGGAAGGCGCGCCTATGGGCATCGGCATATGGTATGAGATGTTCATCAGCGATGCGGTTTCCTATCTCTTCAAGAACGCGGATCCGCGTGGCTCGCTCGCCGCCAACGTCAGCAACTCCACCGTCCGCTGCCTCAGCAATCTCAAGCTGAGCAACATGATGGAAAACCGCCACGCCATGAGCCAAACCGTCCGCGCCGAGGTATCACCCAAGTCGCATGAATGGGGTTATCAGCTTGGCTCGGTCTATATCCGCAAGGTGCATTTCCGCGACACGAACATGATCAAGCAGATCGAGGAAAAGGTGGTGAATCGGCTGCGCCAAGTGACCTCGGCCATCAACCAGGACGGCGCAAACCAGGTCAGCATCATCACCAGCACCGCCGAACGTCAGGCCGCCATCGAGTTTGCCAAGGCGGCGGCGATGCGCCCGCGTATTGTGGGAGCCGGCCTGCAAGAGATTGCGCGCGACCCTGACATCTCCCGCGCCATGTTCGACATCCTGGAAGCGCAGAAGATGATCGAGGGCGAAGCGGACATTACACTTATCCCGAAGGGAAATGATTTACTGAAAGAGCTGGCAGCGACTGCCCCGGAAGGCAAAACGACCATCGCGTCTGCGAAGACCTGAGTCCGTGTGTTGCTGAGATGCGCACGAGCGGGTGTTCGACCCAATTCCCGTCTTGACAGGGGGATTCCTCCTCCGGATGCTCAACGCATGCAAGCCCTTGGAGCCGTATCTGATTTGGATGCCCGCCGACAGTCCGGGTCGGGTCTGAGGCACGTGACCATTCTTTTCTCGGATATCGTGGGCTTCACCGTCTTGACCCGGAAACTTGGCGATGTCGAGGCTGCCCGCGTTACCAATCGCCTGCTCACCCTTCAGGAGATTGTCATCACCCGCGACGGTTTGGGCCAGGTGCTTCAATTCGGCGGTGATTCGGTCTTCGCTATTTTCGACAAAGCTTCAGTGGCACTCAACCGCGCCCTCGAAATCCAGCGCCTCCTTGGCTCGTCCGACCAGGATGGGTTAGACCCGGCGCGGCCCAAGGTGCGGATCGGCCTCCACTCGGGCGAGGTATTGATCAAGGAAGGCGAGCGCATCGAGATCATCAGCCGGCACGTCAATCGCGCTCATCGCATTATGGAGGCTGCGGCTCCCGGTCAGATTCTGGCCAGCGATGTAGTCGTGGACGCAGCGCGGGACTTTATCGATATACCGCGGGAGCACCAGGCTATCCGGCATTACGGCGAATACTATCTCAAGGGCGTCGGTGCGACTGGTTTGTGCGAGGTGACGGATTTGCGCTTTCGGCAGCCCGAACCGCCGCAAGTCTCCGAGGCCGGCAACGTCGAGACCGCCCTGGTATCCCGTCTCGAACTGGCTGGTTATCGTTCGGTGGCGCGTCTGGGCGAAGGCGCGTTTGGCGTGGTTTTTCGGGCGGAGCGCGAGGCCACGGGTGATCAAGTGGCCGTCAAAGTCATGAACCCGGCGCTTTGCGAGGATCAGGCGGCACGGGATCGGTTCACGCGCGAGGTCGAACGGACGCAGCAATTGAACCTGCCCGGCGTGGTGCGAATCATAGACCAGCACCTGGATCATCAGCCGCCGTTCTTCGTCATGGAACTGGTCGAGGGCAAACCCGCCGATGCCGCGCTGATCGGCGCTTCGCCCGACCGAATCGCGCGCGTATTCCGAAACCTCTGTGCCACGCTCGACCAGGCCCACGCAGCGGGCGTGATCCATTGCGACCTTAAACCCGGCAACATCCTCGTCCGCAACGACGATTCGGTGATGGTTATGGACTTTGGCATTTCGGTGCTCTCCGGTGCGACTCCCACGGAAAAGTCCTCTTCCACGACTCTGCTCGGCACTCCCGCCTTCATTGCCCCGGAGATGATCCGGGGCGGCCAGCGAGGGGCGCCGGCGGACATCTACTCGCTTGGCGTGCTGCTTTTCAAGGTGCTAACGGGCCGCGAGCCGTTCGTCGGACAAACCGTGCATGACATTATCCAGGCGCACCTCTACGAAGACCCTCCGCCCCCCGCGGCCTATAACCCCGCGGTGGCTGACGGCCTCCAGCGAATCTGCCTCAAGGCCCTCGAGAAAAACCCGGCCGAACGTTACGCGGGTGCGCGGCCGATGACGGATGATCTGGACCGCTTTCTGCGGGGCGAAGTCGTCCGCACCCGGCCGACGGTCTATGACAATCTGCTTTTCCATCGCGTGCAGAGGCACGTCGATCAAATCAAGGAATGGACATCGCGCGGCCTGCTGAACGCCGAGGAGTCGCACCGCTTGCTCAGTTCGTACGAAGGTCTCCAGCGTCGCGGCTTGCCGGCGGTCATGGAAGGACGTTTGTTCCGCCTCTGGCAAACATTGGTGTACGTGGGGGGCTGGGCTGTCATCAACGGAGCTCTGCTTTGGCTGATGCAGCATTGGGATAGCCTCTCTCGCACCGGCAAACTTCTGCTTGGTTCTGTTCCGGCCCTCACCACCTTCGCGCTGGCTGCCATGATGTGGCGGATGGAGCGCTTCCGCCTATTCTTCGTCGCCCTTATCGTCGCCATCCTCGCCACACCGCTTTTGACTGGCGTCTGGATCCATGAATTCAACGTTGCTGCGACCGTGCCAGAGAACCAATTGCGGCTGGAACTATTTCACGACACATCCGACTCCACGAAATTCACGAACCAGCAAATTCTTCTGACCGCGCTGGTGACGCTCGTTGTGGCCGGCGGGGTCATGGCCTTTACTCGCACGACAGCGCACAGCGCGCAGACGCTCGCAGCCTGCGCGCTCTTTTACACCGCCTGCCTGCTCCCGCGTGGGCTTCGACCCGAGGCGGAGCACGACCAATGGGCCAGAATCGCTCTGGAATACCTGCCGTTGCTGCTGGGCGTGGCTGCGCTCGGCGGCTGGCTGCTCCGGCGGCAAGATCGTCACTACCAGGCACCGCCTTGGATTTACTTTGCGGCCCTGCTGTTGCTGGCGATATTGTACGTCCTTTCTTTGCACGGCCTCGAAGAATGGACAAAGCTGGCGCCCGAAGCCCTCAAGCCGCTCTCTTTTCTGCTGCTTTCGGTCGCCGGCACAGTCCTGGCGGTAATCGGTTTGGCGGCAAGAACTCAGCTTCGGCATCGGTGCCGCCTGGCGACGATGACCGTCATCTTTGCCGGGTTGGTGACCGTGCTGCTGGGCTTTGGCGTTGCCGGCTGGGAGAATATCTGGCCTGCCGACTGGCTGCACTTCATGGTCTTCGGCAAGCGAGTGCCGTTCCCGCACATCGCTCTGCCGGTGGCCGCGTTGGTTATTACCTTGTCGGCGTGCCGCTATCAAATGATCGCCTTCCTGATGGTGGGACTTGCCGGGATGGCTTTCTCGATTCACGTGCTCGGGCTTCTCTATTTTCAGAACCTGCCCACCTGGCCCAAAGTTCTGATGAGCCTGGGTGCGATATGCTTTCTGACCGCCCTCTACCGCGAGCTGCGCCGGACCCGTGGCAACAGCATCGACGATGTGGTGATCCAATCGCGCTTATGATCTGGGTGATGGAAGTGGCGGACGCCCTGGCGGCTGGACAAACCGCGCCGGAGAACTACCAACCGCGGACGCTGGCCCCATCGTCAGTCAACAGCGAGTTGATGGCTTATGCCCTGGAAGTCGCTCACCAGGATCCGCGCCGGTTGACGCGATTGCCAGTGTTGGTTCCCATCCTCCTCCAGTTACGCGATCCCCTGCCTCGCCAGATTTCCGTCGCTTTGGACGGCGCCTCTACCGTTACTGTCGGCAGCGATGCAGATCTTGATCATGCCGTTCAACAGACGGTGGCAGCTTTGACTAAAGTGCCCGCTCACTGAGCGCATCGCTGCTGGGGAAGGGAGCATTCCTTGACTTGCGGACCGCGGTTCTTATCATGCATTTGGCACTTTAAACAAAAAGTGAATTTGGGAATCAGGAACTCGCGGATTGAACGAATCAAGCGCGAGGTGAGTGGATGCAAGACCCATTCCTGAGTTCCAGAGTTCCAGATTAAGAACATACACTATGAGCAACATTTGCAATATTCAGGCGCGTGAAGTCCTCGATTCCCGCGGTAATCCCACAGTTGAAGTTGACGTTATTTTGGCTAGCGGCGCGATGGGGCGCGCGGCGGTGCCTTCGGGCGCCAGCACCGGCGAGCACGAGGCGCTCGAATTGCGCGATGGCGACAAGAAGCGCTACCAGGGCAAAGGCGTCACCAAGGCGGTTCAAAATGTGACCGGGAAGATTCTGCCCGCTCTGCAAGGGGTGGATGCCCTCGATCAGTTGACGGTTGACGACATCATGATCAAGCTCGACGGCACCGAAACCAAGTCGAAGCTCGGGGCGAATGCAATTCTTGCGGTATCGCTGGCGACGGCCAAAGCGGCAGCGGAGGCGGTGGGTATGCCGCTGTTTAAGTATCTTGGTGGGCCGAACGCGAAGGTTCTGCCTGTTCCGATGGCCAACGTCATCAATGGAGGGGCGCACTCGGATGCGCCGATTGACTTTCAGGAATTCATGATCGTGCCCAGAGGTTTCGACAGCTTCTCCGAGGGCTTGCGCGCGATTACGGAGACGTTCCACGCCCTCAAGGGCGTGCTGAAGAAAAAGGGGCTTTCGACGGCCGTCGGGGACGAAGGCGGTTTCGCGCCGAAGCTCGACAGCACTGAGGACGCCATCGAAGTGATTTTGCAGGCGATCAAAGATGCCGGCTACAAAGCGGGGAAGCAAATTTTCCTGGCGCTGGATGTCGCCGCGTCCGAGTTTTACAACAGCAACGGCACCTACACCTTTAAGAAGAGTACGGGCAAGACGGTTTCGGGCGATGAACTGATCGAGTTCTATGTGACGCTCTGCGGCAAGTACCCAATCGTCAGCATCGAAGACGGGTGCGGTGAAAGCGACTGGACCAATTGGAAAAAGCTCACCGATAAGCTGGGAGAGAAGATTCAGCTTGTCGGCGACGACGTGTTTGTCACCAACGTGAAATTCCTGCGCCGCGGCATCGAGACGGGCACGGCCAATTCGATTCTCGTGAAGGTGAACCAGATCGGCTCGTTGACTGAGACACTCGACGCCGTCGAATTGGCACAGGAAAACGCTTACACAGCGGTCATCAGCCATCGCTCTGGGGAAACAGAAGACGCGACCATTGCGGATATCGCGGTGGCGACCAACGCCGGCCAGATCAAAACTGGTTCGTTGAGCCGCACCGACCGCGTGGCGAAGTACAACCAGTTGCTGCGCATCGAGCAGCTTCTCGGCAAGAACGCAGTTTACGGCGGGAAGTTCTAACTCTCACCAGCTTTGAATTGACGCCCTCTGGCATCTGGCCGCGCTCGCAAGGGCGCGGCCTATTTGTTGGCCCCGGTCCCTCGGATTGCTGCTGACCTCGGTTCCCAGCGGGCCCAAGCTTCGGTCATACCAGATGGCGTGCCTGGCGTTTGGGCAGGGCAGAAGCGGATTGGCGCGGCGAGACAGAGCGTTTGTCTGCGGGCAACAGGTCTTTCAGAAAACTGGGTTTATCGTGACGCCCGCTGCGCTGGTAATCGCGCCAGATGACTTCGGCAGTTGCCCTCGGGTCCAGCCTCAGATCATCGGTCAGGAATTTGAAAAGCAGCTCCATCAACCGGGCCAGGGCGATGCCGTCGGTGCGACCAACGCGCGCGTGCAGCCATTCGCTCCAGCGCGCGAAGGCCCAGAATGGAGAGAGCAGGGCAGGCGTCTGGCCTGCCTCTACAGACGTCGATGAGCCACTGCTGCCAGTTTCTTCCAATGGCTTTCCCGGCAATGCGCAGTGGGTCAGGCGGGACGCCTGCCCTGCTTTGCTCCAAATGAGGGGAGTGCTGCTGACGAAGTTGCCGCTGTTGCCAACCAAATCCCAATAGCGGGCGAACCGCCGCAGCTTCTGCATGGTGAGAAAATCAATCAGCCGATTCTGTAGAATCTCGTAAGGCGGGTGCGGGTTATAGAGCATCTGCCATTCCGTGTTGTGTCGGACGATGGGTGTGCCGCGCAGCCGCTTGAGAATGCCGACCTGTATCTCCTGCGGCTCGAGCGCAATCAAGCGGTCGAAGCCCGCGGCAAAGCTTTCCAGGGTTTCGCCTGGCAGGCCGGCAATCAAATCGGCGTGGATATGCACTCCGGTCTGGTGGCGGAGAAAGTGCAAGTTGTCTTCGAGACGCCGATAATCCTGGCGACGATGGATCAGATCGGCGGTTTGCTCGTTGAAGGTCTGAACTCCGACCTCGAATTGGAGCGCGCCCGGCGGGAACCGGACGATTATCTCGCGCAGTGACTCGGGCAAGCGGTCCGGAACGAGTTCGAAGTGGAAGAAGTGTCCCGGCCTGTGATGTTCCAGGAGGAACTCGAGGATGGCCTGGCTGACGTTGACGTCGAGGTTGAAGGTGCGATCGACGAACTTGAATTGTGTGACGCCGCGATCGAGCAGGCGCTCGAGGCAGCCAAGCAAAGCGGGTAATGGCGCCTGCCGCACCGGTATATCGAGGGAGGAGAGGCAAAACTCACAGGAAAATGGGCAGCCGCGTGAGGCCTCGACGTAAATAATCCGGTGCGCGATGTCCTGGTCGTCGTAGAGATCGTACGGCAGCGCGAGTTGCGAGAACTCGGGAGCGGTGGCAGGGATTATTTTGGCCGCCGGCCGTTCGCCTGCGAACAGCCGACCGCAGACCTCGGCGAACATCAGGTCCGCTTCGCCGGTGATGACGTAATCGGCCAACTGCGCGATGGGCTGAGTTTCGGTCTCATGGCTGACCTCCGGCCCGCCCACGATGAGCGTGATGTCCGGTCGCACTCGTTTGAGAGTCGCGACGACTTCGGTCGCCGGCGCTACATTCCAGATGTAAACTCCCAAGCCGATGATTTTGGGATTTCGCGCCAGAATGGCTTCGGCGATATCGACCGGGCGCTGGTTGACATCGAACTCGACGATGGCTGCGCGGCTGCGCAGCGGGCCAAGATTGGCGAGCAGGCAGCGCAGGCCGAACGCGGAGTGGATGTATTTCGCGTTGAGCGTGGTCAGGACGATATCGGCCATTGTCAGAGAACTTATAACGGGAGGGGGCACTCCGCCAGGCCGTCGATCTGGGCCAGGACGGGTTGAGATGTCTTGCCGTGTTCGTCCTTCGGGTTGCCGGCGGTCAGTCCAGCACGGATCATGGTCGATGAACTGTCATGGAGGTGTTGACCCGTTCTTTACCCTGGCGAACGTCACGTCGAAGGTTTGTTGCATGGCAGCTTGGAAGTACTGGCCGTATAACTGGTCGCTATTGGGGTCGTAGGTCAGGGTGTAAGTGCTTCCCGGATAGTTCACGTCGCGCAGCTCGATGAAGACGTGGGTTGCCCCTTCTTTTTGGAGCGCCGCCGCCCTCGAGACCTTGATGGGGTTGGGGTTGAAATAGGCGACATCGAGCTTGCCGCTGGGATCAACGCCTTTGATTTCGACGACGTAGCCCCCGTCCGGCCGCTCCCATTTGCCAATGAGCTTGGCGAACTCCGGTTTGACAACCGCCGAGGTCGAGGCGTTCGTTCCCGCGGATTCAGGAACAGAAGGAGCCGGCGGTGCTTCATCCTTTTTGCCGCAAGAAACAGCGAAGGTGCATGCGGCAATGATAGAGAGGGCAAACGCGTTAAATGTCGCGAGAGGGCAGGGGAGGCGCCCATGAGATGGCTGTTGGTTGCCATGATCCGGTGTGATCTCGCAAGATGTCATCATATTCGGCGGCGAGAATAGTCCTCGGCGCGCAGCTATTCAATGCCCATCACGTTTCCCCTCACGTTTCCCGTTGTCAGGACGCGACTAAACGGCTATCAATCCCGACAACATTTATTCTGCTATGAACACCATCAAATACTTGGTTGGGTTGCTCCTCTTATCACAGGTTGTTGCAGTCGAAGGGGCGCGCGCCGCAGTTGGAGCGGTTTATGAGGGCCAGCAAGGGCCAGGGAAAGGCAAACATATCGTCTTGCTCAGCGGCGATGAGGAATATCGTTCTGAGGAAGCCTTGCCTATGCTGGCGAAGATTCTCGCCGTCCGGCATGGGTTCAAATGCACCGTCCTGTTCGCCATCAATCCAGCCGACGGAACCATCGATCCACTGACACTCACCAACATGCCCGGCATGGCAGCGTTGGATTCCGCCGATCTGTGCGTGATGGGCTTGCGCTTCCGCGAGTTGCCGGATGACCAAATGAAGCATTTCGTGGACTACCTGAATGCGGGCAAACCCATTGTCGCGCTGCGTACCAGCACGCACGCATTCAAGTACGATCAGAACAAGCAGAGTCCTTACGCCAAATACGACTGGCACAGCCAAGACTGGCCGGGCGGGTTTGGGCAGCAGGTCCTCGGCGAGACGTGGGTTGATCATCATGGCAGCCACGGCAAGGAAAGCACGCGCGGGGTGATCAACCAGCAATTCAAGCAGCATCCGGTCCTGCGGGGCGTGGCAGATTTATGGGCGCCTACGGATGTCTATACCGTCACCCACCTGCCCAAGGAAGCTCGCGTGCTTGTCCTGGGCCAGGTGCTGTCGGGCATGAAACCGACCGATCCGCCGGTTCAGGGCCCCAAAAATACCCCGATGATGCCGTTGGTATGGCTGCGAGATTACACCGGCGAGAACGGCAGGACATCGAAGATCATCACCACGACGATGGGTGCGGCCGTGGACTTGGAAAACGAAGGGCTGCGCCGCTTGCTGGTTAATGCCTGCTACTGGGCGACCGGTCTGGAAACAAAAATCCCCGCCAAAGCCAACGTAGATTACCTGGGCGAATACCAGCCTGGATGGTTTGGGTTCGGCAAGTTCAAGAAAGGCTCGAGGCCGGAGGATTTGGGATTGACGCGGTGAACCATTGGAAATCCCTGAGATGGCGGGTAAGGGTCGGCACAAATGCGGCTGACTCCGTGCCAGTGAGGTGCAAACGCGTAAGATCAGATGTCGAGTGAAACAAGCACATACGACTTGGTTGTAATCGGCGGCGGGCCGGCGGGAATTGCCGCCGCGGCTGCCGGCGTCGGCGCTGGAAAGAAGGTCGCTTTGGTGGACAACCATCACCAGCTCGGAGGTGCTGGAATCAACACCGGCACCGTCCCCGGCAAGACCCTGCGCGAGACGGCTCTGGCCTTGTCCGGATTGAAGGCCCGCCGGCTCGCCGGCGTGGACCTTGCCTTGAGCCAGAGATCGACAGTGGCCGACTTTCTCCGGCACGAACAAAGCGTGAAGGCTGACTTTAACGTTTTGATCACGCAGCAACTGCGGACCGACAAAGCCGATCTCTATTTCGGAACCGCCGCTTTTGTGGACCCGCACACTGTCCGTGTGAAAGCCAGCAAGCTGCGGCCAATGCGGCCGCAGGCCCCCGGCATAAGCGCCGATGCGTTGCTCCGGGGCGAGAGCATCCTCATTGCAACCGGGTCTTCGCCGGTGCGCCCACCGGTCTTCCCTTTCGGCAGCGCGGAGATTTACGATTCGGATACGATTCTGCATTTGGATCGTTTGCCCGAAAGGCTGGCGGTGGTGGGGGCCGGGGTGATTGGCATCGAGTATGCCTGCACCTTCGCCGCCCTGGGAGCGCATGTGGACCTGATCGATGGACGCGAGGTGCTGCTGCCATTTCTGGACGCCGACTTGTCGCGGGCGCTGACGGCCGCGATGCAGCGCGACGGCGTCACCTTTCATTGGAAGGAAAAGGTCGAGGATTGCCGGGCTCGGGGGTCTGCCGGAGTGAGGCTTTACCTCGGGTCTAAATTATCGCTAAACGTCGATGCGGTGCTGGTGGCGGCTGGGCGGAAGAGCCATACCGAGACCCTGAATCTATCAGGCGCCGGCGTAACGACGGGCGAACGCGGGATCATTCTGGTGGACGAACAGCTTCGGACTAGCGTGCCGCATATTTATGCGGCCGGGGATGTCATCGGGTTTCCGGTTCTGGCATCGACGAGCATGGAACAGGGGCGTCGTGCGGCGCGCTGCGCTTTGGGTCTGGAAGTCCGCAGGCAAATTGCGCCGCTTTTGCCGAATGGCATCTACACCATTCCTGAAGTCAGCACCGTGGGCGAGACTGAGGAATCGTTGAAAAAGCAAGGCGTGGACTATGTGGTCGGTCGGGCGGATTACCAAAGCAACGCTCGCGGGCGGATTATTGGCGATCCGGACGGTTTCCTCAAACTCCTTTTCCGCCGGGAGGATATGAAGTTGCTGGGCGTGCATATTATAGGCGAGCAGGCTATCGAGCTTGTTCACATCGGGTTAATGGCGATGCTCTCGGGTGGCGTCGCCGGCATGTTCGTCGAGGTGTGCTTCAATGCGCCGACGCTTGGGGGACTTTACAAGTCAGCGGCGATCGACGCACTTCTCCGCGCGTCGGGCACCCGAGCATCGTTGCCCCAAAGTGGATTCAACAAACCGTAGCCGCCGACGGCAGTCGGCGCTGATCAAATGCGGGGAAGTGCGCCGACTGCCGTCAGCGGCTACAAATCTGGTGGTTCTGAAATCCACGGTGCTCGTTCACCGCCCTGGCGGATGCCTGACTTGACTATTGGGCGAGCTGGTTTGGGTTGAACTCAGGATCAACAATTGGATGCGCACTGCATCCTTGTGGCTTCAAGTTTTCTCTTTTTCTTCCGTCGCCCGGAACTATGCTTGCCACGCATGAATTTGGTTGCCCTCATCACAGGCGGTTCGCGCGGCATCGGCCGCGGCATCGCGCTGGAGCTGGCAAAGATCGGCTGCGACCTCGTCATCAACTACGCCAGCAATGTCTCGGCCGCTGAGGGGACGGCATCTGACTGCCTTTCCGCTGCGCAGACCAGCGGGAAAAAGATTCGAGCCGAGGTTTGCCAGGCGAACATCGGGAACCGAATGGACCGTCTGAAGCTAGTCGAATTTGCGAAATCGAAGTTTGGCCGGCTCGATTTGCTGGTGAACAACGCCGGGGTCGCTCCCGACGTGCGCGCCGACATCCTGGAAGCGTCCGAGGAGAGTTTTGACCGCCTTATCGAGATCAACGTTAAAGGCCCGTATTTCCTGACCCAGCTCGCAGCCAAATGGATGATCGAGCAACGCCGAACAATCGTCCCGCCCGCCTCCTTCGATCCCAAGATTATCACCATCTCCTCCATCAGCGCCTACACGGCCTCCGTGAATCGCGGAGATTACTGCCTTGCCAAGGCCGCCCTCTCGATGCTCACTCCCCTTTACGCTGCGCGCCTTGCGGACTATGGCATCAACGTGTATGAAATCCGGCCTGGCATCATTGCCACCGACATGACCGGGCCGGTGAAATCGAAATACGATCAACTCATCGGCGAAGGCCTGACCCCGATCAAACGTTGGGGCACGCCGAAGGATGTCGGCAAAGCCGTGACCGCCATTGCCCAGAATCTGCTGCCTTTCTGCACCGGCGAAGTCATCAACGTGGATGGCGGATTCCACTTGCGGAGACTTTGATCCGGAGCGCGGAGCTCCAGCTCTGCGCGGTAGAATGACAACTCGCGGCGCTGGAGAACCGCGTTCGTGAACTATGCCTGTTAAGATTGACCACAAACTGACGCCGCAAAGGCTCCTGGATAAGATCAATCGGGTGTTTGATCTGTCGGCGCTAAAGATTCTCAGCCTCGAGAAAGCCTGGGATTCTTCAAAAGGCACCCCGGTCTTCACCGTCAAAGGCAAGTATGCTTCGCGCGGCTGGACCGAGTGGACCCAGGGATTCCAATTCGGCTCGGCCCTTCTCCAATTTGACGCCACCGGCGACGCGCGGTTCCTCGAGCTCGGCCGAAGGAAAACAATCGAGCGGATGGCCACTCACGTTTCGCACATGGGCGTTCACGATCACGGTTTCAACAATATTTCAACCTATGGCAACCTCTGGCGGTTGATGCGCGAAGGCAGAATCCCCTTTAACGACCGCGAAATGGATTTCTACGAGCTGGCGTTGAAAGTCTCCGGCGCCGTGCAGGCGGCGCGATGGACCCCCGCCGATGGCAAAGGTTATATCTATTCGTTCAACGGCCCCCACTCGCTGTTCGTAGATACCATACGGTCCTTGCGTTCGCTTGCGGTGGCGCACCAGCTTGGACATCTGCTGATGGGTGAACGCGACCAGCGGATTTCTCTGCTTCAGCGGCTGGTCGAGCACGCGGAAACCACCGCGCGGCGCAGCATTTATTACGGCGAAGGCCGCGACGGGTATGACCTGCCCGGTCGGACTGCCCACGAGAGCATTTTCAATCTCAACGACGGCAGTTACCGCTGCCCCAATTCTCAGCAGGGCTATTCGCCGTTCAGCACCTGGACCCGCGGGTTGGCCTGGGCCATCCTTGGCTTCGCCGAGCAACTCGAGTTTCTGCAGACGCTGAACGCCGAGGACTTGGGTCTAGCCGCCTCCAACAACCCGCTCTCGTCTGCTCGTGATCTTGATCTTAATCCTCCTCGCGCCCTCTGGTCGCACTCTGCCGCCGCCGTCCGCTCCACCTTCCTTCGCGCCGCCACCGTCACCGCCGACTTTTACCTCGCCAACTCCTGTGCCGACGGCGTTCCTATGTGGGACACCGGTGCTCCAAACCTGTATCGTCTGGGGGATTACCTGGACCGGCCGGCCAATCCGTTCAACCATTGGGAACCGGTGGACGCTTCCGCCGCCGCCATTGGCGCCCAGAGCTTGCTTCGGCTCGGAAACTTTCTTTCCGCCCAAGGCGACAAGCGGAACGGCATGCGTTACCGCCAGGCCGGCCTGACGGTGGCCGACACAATCTTCGGCGAACCCTACTTGTCCACCAACCCCAAACATCAGGGCCTTCTTCTCCACTCGGTTTATCATCGTCCCAACGGCTGGGATTACATTGCCCCGGGCCAGAAAGTGCCGAACGGCGAAAGCTCGCTTTGGGGAGATTACCACGCCCGCGAACTGGCGCTGTTGCTGTTGCGCGAGGCGCGCGGTGAAAAGTATCCGGTCTTTTTTGCCGCACACTGACTTTTCCTGCAAGCGGGCGGCTGCCTCGACGATATGGAATTACCTGCCGTTCATTCTACCAGGGACTGAAGGGACGAAATGCGGCCCTCGATCTCTTTTACGATAGGCAGCGCTCGGGCGAGGGCATTTTGCTCGGTCTGGCCGAGGAACGTTCGCATGATGACGCGGACCGCAGCCAGGGTCTCGCCATTCCGGTCATGCACCGGCATGGTGACAATCACGGAGTCTTTCTCCTTGCCGTAGTAGATTACGGCCCGGTCGATGACATCCTGTTCGACGTGCCCGCCAATCAGCCCAATTTTCTTGGGATCCTTGCTGGCCACCAGCCGCGGGCCTTTCTGCTCATGGCCAGAAACGTAAATTTCCAAACCAAGGAGCCGCGGATATCTTTTCAGTGTTTCAAGCACCACCGCCTGGGCCGGCGGCTCTCGTGGAATGTAAACAATCTTCGTGTTGGAGAAGTAGCTGACCGAGTCGGACTTGGTCCAGAAGCCGATCTTCCCGCGCGCAAACGAGTTGTCAGTCAACATCGGGATCAATTCCTTCCCACCAAGAAGGCAGCGAATCTGGTTTCCCTTGCACTCGATCGACAATTCGTGCCACACCCCGCTGGCGATCTGGACGTCTGCCCCAACCGGAATGCTGCGCTGCCCGTTGACGACTTTGTAAAAGCGGAAGGTATTGCCGAGAGAACTGGCCCGCAAGACGTAGTAATTGGTCTCGTTTTGAATCCGAAACGCGATACCGGCCATTCGTTCCATTGTTCCCTTGACCATTTTGAATCGCGTGGTCAGGGTGAAATCGCCAAAGGTATCCTCTTCGAATATCAATAGGGGGAAATGCTCGTCCGTCGGGTCTTGCGCGAGTTGCGCCAGCACCGGACTCTTTGTGACGACCGGCGCGCGAGGTGAGAGGGGCGCCAGTTGCGGCGGCACTTCATCCAGAATCACCCGCCACTCTCCCGGCTTGCCCTTGCCGGTCACCGTGCTGCGAAACCCAGGCGGGGTCTTGTTGTCGGGCACGTCACTGAAATCAAATTTACGTTCCGCGGCCATGGCCGGCAGCACTAACAGCACCAAGGCCCAAAGGAGTTGATTTCGCATGTCGCACAAGGTTAACAAAAACTAAATGCGCGACAAGTGTTTGTGTGCTGCCGATCTGTTGGCCAACTTGTCCGCCGGAGCGCGAACCACATTTTGACGGGGCGTGGGGTAGGTCTCCGACCTGCCGGTCCACGGAGTCTCCGACTCCGTGCCGGGCCAGAGCAAGAGCGAGAGCAAGAGCGAGAGCCAGAGCAAGAGCAAGAAATCTGCCCCACGCTGCTCCCCAAAGTGAGAATTGCTCCGGGAAACCACCGTTTAACCCGGATTAGAAAGATGAGCGAGCTGGCAAAGCGAGAGGAAAAGTCGGCATCCACTTTAGCCTCAGAACACTGAAGCTGGGGCGAATGATTTGATACCTCGCAGGATTAGAGACTGATACCTTTCTGAGCGGATGGACCGTCGCTTGGCGCAAAGGCCGTTTGATGGCCGAGCGCGCTACGGAAAAAGCACCGCAGGGCCGCTGCTTATACGCATCTTGCACCCGGCGGCGAGGCAAGCGCGACGTGGCAAAAAGCTCCTTTTGGAGCGGCATGTTTATAGCCACAGATGCCACCGGGTCCGCCAAGCTCCAGCGGAGCGGCATGGGTTCGTGTTGAGGGCCCCACCACTGAAGGGCTGTGGGATGCAAAACGCCATTCATGCCGCTCCGCTGGAGCTTGGCCGAGCATCCGCGGTGGGCGTTACTATAAACATGGCGCTCCTAACGGAGCTGGGAACATCTTCGTCGCTGAAGATACGTATAACGTGCAGGCAGGGGCGGACGCATTCAGAAACCTGGCGGAACTGCGGACGCGCGTGATGATCTCGATAGCGTCTCTCATAGGTGATCCGGTCCTTTTCTTCTTCCCGTCTTCCCGTCTTCGCTGTTCATCTCCTTGCTTGGTTGGGATCGGTTTAATTGAGCTGGCGTTTTTCCCCGGTTGCGGCAAAGATCGAGCCGACAACTCGACACCGGCAACACGATGATGAATCCAAAGAATTGTCCGTTCTGCAAAACGGCGGCACTGGGTGGCTGTGCGCACTTGGCGCTGGCGATCGAAGGCCGTGGTTTTGTGCGTGCCTGCGTCGAGTTGTGCGAGGGCGAGAAGCAGTGGCGATCGGTCTGCGCCTCACGTCGAAAACTGCAGCTCGTCACTGGTGAATGGGCTCCGGAACGGGAGGACTTCACGTGGCTGGAGACGGCATTCTGCGAAGAATTCCTAAAGCATCTCCGTTGGTTCGGGGGAATCGACCACGAATGGCGTTCCGGCCCGAATTTCCAGGAGGGTGGTTTCTGGGTGTTGCTGTGGTCCAAAGACCCGAAGCGGCTGTGGTGGGAGTTGCGCGATGAATTCGAGCGGCAGGCGGGAGCAAAGAAAAGTCCGAAGTCCGAAGTCCAAAGGCCAAAGGCGGCAGGCGCCAGCGGTCGATGGTTTGAAGCCGGCATGTGGGTTGTGTGAATGGGAGGCGCGAAAATGTTGAAAGGAGAAGCGTCAAAGGCAACGCCGCACTGCGCTGCTCGAACCTCTGGTTCTGCTTCCCCGACCGCTGATTATGTTGCTGGTCCGCGAAAGGCGGCTACACTCGGGGCATGATTCGGAACATCATTTTCGACTGGTCTGGCACGTTGGTGGACGACTTGCCGGCGGTCTGGCAGGCCACTAATTACGTGCTGACCCAGGCGGGCCGGCCCGAGATGAGCCTGGAGCAGTTTCGGTCCGAGTTTTGCCTGCCGTTTACGATTTTCTACGACCGGCATCTGCCTCACATTCCCCTGCCGCAACTGGAGGAGTGGTTTCACAGCCGGTTCCGGCAGGTGCAGGATTCGGTGTGCGAATTGCCACATGCGCGCGAGTTCCTCGAGTTCTGCCGGGAACGGAAGCTGCGCACGTTCCTCTTGAGCACGGTCCATCATGAGCATTTCGCGGTGCAGTGCGCCATCACGGGCTTCGATAAATACCTCGATAAGCCTTACATCAACGTCTGGGATAAACGCAAAAAGATTCACGAAATCCTTGCCGAAAACCAGCTATCGCCCGACGAGACGCTGTTCATCGGTGATATGCAGCACGACATCGAGACGGCACGGCACGGGGGCATCCATTCCTGCGCGGTGCTGACCGGCTACAACACGCTCGAACAACTGCGCGCGGCGGAGCCGGATGTGATCACCGAGCACTTGCGGGAACTGCGCGACATTATCGAGCAAAACGAACTGCACCTGAAACCTCAGGCGAAACAGTTTGAAGAAAGCCATCCGCCAATCGTGACCGTTGGCGGCTTGATCTTTAACGTCACGGGCGAGGTTTTGATGATCCGCACCCATAAATGGTCCAATCTCTGGGGCATTCCGGGCGGAAAAATCAAATGGGGTGAGACTTCGGTGGCGGCCTTGCTCCGCGAGATCGGCGAGGAGACGAACCTCCGCGTTACGGACATCGAATTCGTGCTGGTGCAGGATTGCATCCACTCGAAAGAATTCTATCGCGATGCGCATTTTGTTTTGCTCAATTATACCTGCCGCTGCGCGGATGGGCAGGCGGTGAAGCTGAATGACGAGGCGCGCGAGTTTCGCTGGGTAAGCATTGCGCAGGCGCTGGAGATGCCGGTCAACCAGCCAACGCGCAAGTTGTTGACCGCGCTTGCCGGCAAAGGTCGTTGAATGGAATTGCGTGAGTTGCAGAGGGTAATGAGTTTACGGCGGGTGCCCACACTGGCGGAGATGGCGCGCTGGTGCGGCAACCTAAGAGAGATGGAACATGTCTAAGATTACGATTGTCGATTTGGAGGTGTTTTGGTGTGTTGGCGTGACGGAGGAGGAGCGGGTCAAGCCGCAACGATTGCTGCTGACCATCGATATGAGCATCGACTTTTCGTCCGCGTCGCTCAGCGACCGCATCGAGAAGACGATCAATTACCAGACCGTGGCCGATGAGCTGCTGACGTTTGGCAACGACCGGAGCTGGCGGCTGATCGAGAAGGCGGCGGCCAACGTCGCGGACTTGATCATGGACAAATACAAGCCGCAAGCGGTGAGCGTGGAAGTGAAGAAGTTTTCGATCCCACAAGCGCGGTTTGTTTCGGTGAGCCTGGGCATAACCCGGCCGGGACTGTGAAATCGGCAGTGCAGAATCTGCTTTGCCCTCAGCCGGGAACGCCAGTGATATAGGTTTGCAACTGGCTGATCGTGCTGTGCTGCGCGGAAATAATCCAATTGACCAGGTCGCCAATCGAAATCACGCCGACAATCTTCTCCCCGTCCAGGACCGGCAGGTGCCGGAAGTGATGATCGGTCATCAGCCTCATGCATTCCTCGACCGTCTGAGCCGGGCTAACGTGGATGACATGGCCGGACAGGATTTCCTTGACCGCCGTCGCCTTCGAGGTTTTGCCTTTCAGCATGACCTTCCGCGTGTAATCGCGTTCGGAAATAATGCCCACCAACTTGTCGCTTTCCGTGACCAGCAGTGCGCCGACGTTCTTCTCGGCCATCAGGGCAATGGCATCGAAGACGGTTGCATTCGGGGAGATGGACCAGACGGTGGTCCCTTTCTGGCTCAGAATTTCGCTGATCGTGCTGTTTGGGTTCATTGCGATCAAAGGGTATCACGGCTCGGCTGAAATGACACCAAAATTTTTACTGTCAGGCTGTGTCATCAGCGCGTATGCATGAAGGGATTTTTCACAGTTTAGGGCGCTGGTGCTGGGTCAGCCGTCGGGCCAGTTTGGCGAGGTCTTTTTGCCCGCCCGTGGCATCGCACAGCATCCACAGGAGCATCAGCGTCACCAGCGTTCAGATCGGATAGGATTCGACCCGGCCGCGATATTCGGGCAGCACCTTGAAGTGTTCAGTCAGGGCGCACAACTCCCCACATTTATGATAACAGCGGGCACCGGCCTTTTTCTCCACCCCAGCCAAGGAAGGTTTGAGATGCTCAGCTTGCAGGCTGCGGCAGGCGTTCTTGGTCAGTTGGCGACTAAACTTAAGCGGCGATCCCGCTGCGCCCGCGTCCATCCAATCCACCGATCGCGGTGTTTAAGATGTTTAGCCACCCCACTGAAGAGCAGCAGGGCCACCCAACGCCCCTGAGCATCCACGGCCGCGTAATACATTTGCTCGCCCACAGGTTTGATGGCGCCCAGGTAATGGTGCTTTTGGAACAACCGTTGAAAACGGCGACGCTCCTTAGGCTCGGATACCAGCACTACCTGAACGTGCTGACCGGCCTGGCAGCCGGGGAGCAGGACGTGTGTGGCCAAAAGAGAAACAAAAGCTGGACGAACAAGCCTACCGGGTGAGAGCGGAATAGCTAAGGGGATGGAGGTTTATACCAGAGGGATTGCCAATACTTCTGTTCCGTGGCGTAACAATCGAGCTGGGTGAATGCGCCTGGATGATCGGGCAAGATGCCGTAGCGCTTCATTTCGCGGACCCATGCGGCGCGAGGCTGGAAACCGGGCATGTCAAAGCGACGGGTGTCCCGGGCAAGAAAGTCTTTTCCAGAGACACACAATGCCAGGAGGTTTTGATAGGCGGGATCGGTCTTGTCGGCGAAAACGGTTGTCTTCTGATTGGTTTTTGGGTCGCGGCAGAGGCCCCAGCCGCCGGCGGAC
>Ga0194053_10000766_pt1 | contig 22531 bp, 18 predicted proteins | sample SepL228m_MetaG_FD_161684 | JGI IMG/M metagenome (GOLD analysis project Ga0194053, IMG submission 161684) | Anoxic zone freshwater microbial communities from boreal shield lake in IISD Experimental Lakes Area, Ontario, Canada - Sep2016-L227-8m | ecosystem: Environmental > Aquatic > Freshwater >... | reverse complement strand
CCTTTAGCTGGCCGACTGCTTCGTTCACGTCAAAGTAAAAGGCGCCATTGAGATTGTTGACGTTGTTTTGCGCATAAAACATCTGTAGGCCGTTGTTGGGCGCATACTTGGCGAAGCACTCGATGGTAACCTGGTTGTAAGGCGTGAGATTCAAAGTTCCAACTGTCTGCGCATACGAAACCCCGTCGAATACGGCGCTGTTGGTAGATCCAGGAGCGTTAGTGGGGAAGTCGCTGCTAAAGGTGATGTTGCCGTTGAGTGTGAGGGTGTTGCCGTTGCCAGAGGAGTCAATTGCCGGATTTGCAGCGTCGAATTTCCAGAAGGCCACAGCGGCGTTCGCTACGACGGTTAAAGTCGCATTGGAACTGGTCACTGACGCTGCCCCTGAAGCTGAAAGCAGAACGTCAAACTGGGCTGAATTATCGTTCAGAGTCGGAGATGGCAGAGTGTAACTAAGATTCGTAGCACTCGCTATATTGGTGCCATTTCTTTGCCATTGATACTGCAATGTTGGTGTTGGGTTCCCACCTTGCACAGTTGCGACAACCGTGAACGTTGCCGGGCTGTTTGTCACGACAACCGTATTCTGGGGTTGCCGGCTGATGAAGATCTCGGGGAGCTGAGCACCAATCAAAAACTGCGCGGGAGTTAGAATGCCGCTTGAAACCCGCATTTCACCCATCAGACCCAGATAATTAAAGACAAAGGAGGGGGGAAATGCGCCGATGGTGAAATAGTCGTTGATGAAGGGATAAAGTCCGCCCGCCTGTCCACCCGTATCGACCTTGTAGCCGTCAACATAGATATTGAAGACCGGACTTGCGCCGCTCTCGTCCATCGTCACTGCGTAATGATGCCAACCTCCGTCAGCGGGCTCGGGAGCCATATCCGTCTCGAAGTTCCCTCCCGTAGTCCTTTGGGCCACCTTTAGCTGGCCGACTGCTTCGTTCACGTCAAAGTAAAAGGCGCCATTGAGATTGTTGACGTTGTTTTGCGCATAAAACATCTGTAGGCCGTTGTTGGGCGCATACTTGGCGAAGCACTCGATGGTTAGCTGGTTGTAAGGCGTGAGATTCAAAGTTCCAACTGTCTGCGCATACGAAACCCCGTCGAATACGGCGCTGTTGGTAGATCCTGGCGCGTTGGTGGGCACATCGCTGCTAAAGGTGATGTTACCATTGAGCGTCAGAGTGTTGCCGTTGCCAGAGGAGTCAATTGCCGGATTTGCAGCGTCGACTTTCCAGTCGGCCACTGTGGCTGCCCGCAAGGCAGGGTCCGCAAAGCAGAGGATTGTGACCCCCGCGGCAAGCATGGCCCACGATTTCCTGAACCGTCTCAGGGCAGAAGGGCGGATAGCCGCCTGACGCGAGGCCTTCACGGTTGTAAAACAGGGAATGGGACTTCGACCCGGAAGGCCGCTTGGAGGAACTGGGCGTTGATTCGATGAAGTCATAGTGTTGTGTTTCGTATGAGTGTTAAGTTATTTGCGGTTCATCTAAGGTGGCATCATGGCACTCGTGGTGGATTCCGTCTTGGTCTATTGGGCGGTTCGTGTTGGTCTTTTGGGCGAACCCTGGCGCGCCTCTCCTCCGCCCGATTACCCAAATGGCGTCGCCCATTTGACCAAGACACGCGATCAGCGGTAAGCTAGTTTAGACGCGAAGAAGCTGGACCAATCTGAAACGTCGTATGCCAATGATCGCCAAAAACAAGCAAGCGCGGGACCGAAAGCACGATCCTGAGGAAACGGGGCAAGGATTCACCCTCATCGAATTGTTGGTCGTGATCGCCATCATTGCCATTCTCGCCGCCCTCTTGCTGCCAGTATTGGCCAGCGCCAAAAGGAAGGGCCAGCGGATCCAATGCGTCAGCAACCAACATCAAATTGGCTTGGGATGGATGATGTATGCTGATGATAACAATCAAAGTTACCCATTCATTAGGGGCTGGAATGCAGCAGGCGGCCAGAAGGGAAATTATTCGGTCGATACCTTCGTCGCCCATTCTATCGGCGTGACGACTGATTACACAAATCGACCTCTGAACAGATATGTTCCAGCGGTTTTAACCTGGCGTTGTCCCTCCGATAAAGGCGATGCAAACTACGCGTGCTCCAATTGCTTCACCGGCTACGGGAACAGTTATCCGACACAGAATGATATGGATGCGTGGCGGACGGAGCACGTGACGGCCGATTCGGATCCGGGAATGCGCGCACAACAAGGAGCCCAAGGCTTGGCAACCGTGCCCATTAAGGCCAGCCGCGTCGCAGTGCGTCCGGTTAACAAAATCATCCAGGGCGACCACGAATGGGAGAATAACGGCTATGACGTCAATAATCCGGCATCTTGGTGGCATAATTACAAGGGCCAGCGACGGCAGAATATGCTCTTCGGGGACGGCCATGTCGCATTTTTCCAGTTCCCGCCCCAGATTGTTGGCTGGGCCTCCAGTCCGCCGCCCGATGTGAATTGGGTGTGGTGGTAGGGATATCCTCAGCCAGCCTGCCGTTTCATCCAGTCAATATCCTCCGCAACCGTTTTCTTGGTCGCCGAAAACCTTTTCGGAAACCGCGTTACAAGGCGCGCATGGATGTCTTCCATATTGTGGATGAAGTCCTGCGCCGTTGACCGCGAGTCTTGGCCGACCAGGAGCTTGCCGAATTTCCCCCGCACGGGATTCGTCCCGCCGCCTCCACCGGCTACGATGAAGCCGGGGTAAGCCTCCACCAAGTCTTTGAGCACGCGTTGTTGCTCGATGGTCTTTCCCAGCCAAAGAATGGCCTTCCCAATCGAACGCCCTGGATTGTAATTCCGAGGGTCAACCGCATAGTCCGCGCAGGTGGCCAAGGGAATGCGGTTGATTTGGTTTTGTGTATGCATGGGGTTGCTCAAATAACCATCCACGACTTCACACAAGTCAGCCTCGCGCCCGCTGACCGGTCCTAGATGGAGGGTCGGGCTGCCGTCGTTGACTGGATAATTATCCCACAGGAACAAGCGATGGTTTATGGCCCTCTTGTATCCCTCCGCGGCTATGCGGGTCACACGCGGCGTCACAACGTTGTCCCCATTCCAGAAGACGTAAACGTCCGGATGCATCTCGCGTGCCAGGGCGCCCAGGTATTCCCGGTGTTCTCGATTGGTCGCGTCTCCCCAATGGATCGTCGGACAGAAAACAAATTGGGCGGATTTGTCCCGGGCTCGAAGCCGGCCGAAAACCGTGTTCACAAAATTGGCGTGGGAAGCGCCTCCCAAACCCGGTCCGCCAACACCCCATCCCGTATCATCCATGTGGATGCTGAACCAATGGACCTCCTGGCTTTGCGCCCAGTCATAGTGCTGGTAGAATTGATCCACATCCCCGGCATTCGCAGGGTCCAGAGGCCGTGGCGACGCCAGTTGCGGGTGCAGCGCGAAACAAAACACGATCTGATGATCACGACACATACAGATGATTTTGCCGCAGGCTTGCTTTCTTGCCTCCGACATGGGCTTCCACCATTCATTGCACCATGCCTGCCCATGCTGGGAGATCATCATCGAGCCAGTGCAATTCATCAAGAAGTTCATCTTGAGGTCAGCCAGCACTGGAATCTCTTCCAGATACTGGTCCGTCGTCCAGTACCACCCCTTGATGCCGCGGACCTTAAAACCAAGAGAGGATTCACACGACTGCGCCCGTCGGGAAGAACCTTGTGTTTCTTCGGTAATCCGAACCTGCCGTTGCCCGCGGTAAAGCAAGGGAGAACAACCATAGGCCGCCTTAAAGCTGTGGTTAAAGTACGATAGATCGTCAAAGCCAGACTCAAATGCCACCGCCACCACCGCATGGTCGGTTTCAGCCAGCAATCCCGCCGCATGGTTCAAGCGCAAGCCAAGGATATATTGACGCCAGCTTTTTCCTGTGACCTTGCGAAACAAATCGCTGAATTGCCGCCTTCTTAAACCCACAGCCGACGCCGCCTCACTAATGCTCTCCTGACGGAAAAAGTGGGACTTAAGACTCAGCGCATAACGAGCCACGCGCTCCGTGCTGTCACTGCTCGGTTCAAATGCCGGAAGATCATTCCGGCCTCGCCGTCGAGCCAACCGTAGGGTCCGAACCGCCAAATCAATCAACCGGGAACGCAGAATCATTTCCCAACCCTCCTGGCAGGCGGCTTGCTCAAAGAGCATCTCCTGAAAAATCGAGTGAAAAACGCGCGCTTGGCTGACCGTGACCGTGGTGAGATCCAGCCGAAGCATCCCCAACGAAATCAGTTGGCTGTTGAGTGCAGGCGAAAGCAGGTCGGTCCGATAATGCATGGAATAGACGGTCGATGGGTCATCCGGCAGATCCGATTGATGATACGTTTGACCCGCAGGTATATGAAACAGGGTATCAGGACCGAGAAAGTAGCTCCTGCCTCCACCCTCCCAACGTGAATGACCGGTGATCCCCAAGTAAAACCTGGAACCGGCCCCTTTGACTTGGCCAGCATGGCCGGGGACCGGCCGGCTTTCAAAAACTACCAAGCCGCAATCCGGGACCACAACGCCTAGCGGGTGGTCCACCACCTGAGCCTGTGCTCTAAGAGGGAAACCCCCTATCGCTTGTGCCCGGTCGTTGCAACTGTCGCGGCTCACACATCAAATGTGACAGCGCCCTTCACAGAGTCAATCCCGGATTTGCTGATTGGCTGGTTGGCTGGTCGCAGCAGGGTGGATTCAACAAACCGTACCCGCCGACGGCAGTCGGCGCTAACACCGATGATTGAGGAAAAGTGCGCCGACTTTCAACTGCGTTCCTGATCTCCGCCTTCGCGACTTTTGCCCTTTGCGTTCAATCCTCAATTCGACCCACCCCCACAAAATACTTACCGTGCGCTGACATGAACCGTGACATCAACTTCGGGATGCGCTTTTGAAACCTTATCAACAATCTTCTGCTCAACAGTCCCTGTACTTTCAAGCATGAGAGACTTGTCTGCTAGAAAATGCATTATTACGAATAGCTGCCGGCCTGCATTACGCATCTTTACTGACTTCACACCTTTCAGTTGATGTTCAACTGCACATACGGATGCTATATTTACAATCTTATCCTTAAGCTCCTTGGGGCTTGCATCCACCAGATCGTAAAAACTCTCGCGTATGATGCTGATAGGTTTTATAAGTAGAACAGTAGCAAGCATGATACATGTGATCGGATCGACATAGGAAGAATACCCCTTCCAGTGGGTGGTGGAGATGTACGCCGAGAGACCAAAAGCCACAAAAACACCGAGACTGATTATGCCTTCAATTATCCACAACTGGCTATCTACAAGCAATATCTTCGAGTTACACCGTCTCCCCACTCTCTTCATATACATCCCAAACGTCATAGAGACAAGACAACCTATAAATGCGTAGATGACTGCCAGATTAATACGGTCCATAGGCTCGGGATGTAGGATATCCTGGATGCTTGCAATGATCGTGGCGGCACATATCGCAATAATCAGGATGGCATCTACGGCTGTCATGAATGGTTCATATTTTGCATAGCCAAAATTGTACTTTTCGTTGGGCGGGAGGTGAATCTTGCGAACAACTGCAATAGCAAAAAGAGCGATGGCGATATCAGCGATGCCGTAAAGGCCATCAAGCATCAATGTCATGGAATCGCATATAATTGCAATCGTGACACCTGCGCTGCCATAGATCATCGTGAGAGCTACGGAAAACTTCAATACGAAAAGTTCGCGTTCGTCACCTGCACGCTTGTCTGCAGATTGGCTTATCATGATACTGACAGGAAATTGCTTTTCGCGCGCCCGCTCGTACTGAGCGCTGCGCGGGCGGGGGAGAATTGATTTTTGGTCTCACCAAACATGGTGCCACCCTATCAAATGGCGTGCGCAGTGGCAACAGACAATTGTTGCCTGTCTTCAGCCGCCCATGCGCCTGACCGCGACCGGGCACCAAGCCGAAATCGTAACTGTGTAGGTGTGGGGCAGGCCGGAGGCCCAATGCCGCTAGAATTTGACCCAATGCCTTTCGGCTATTCTGTCCGAGGCCATTGCCGTAAGGAACGACGGAAAGCCCGGTGGTTCTGCAATCCCAAAGGGATTGTGTCCTCCAGCCCAGCAACCGAGTCCGCGAGGCTACCCTGGGTTGGCGTCCGCGCGATTTTCAACCCCAACGGGGTTGTGTCCCCACTACGCCATCGGACCACAACCCCGTTGGGGTTGGCCGACATCACCCGCTTTTCCCAGGGTAGCTCGCGGCTCGCAACCCGGGGCTTTGGGGCGGAATCCCTTTGGGATTCATCTGAAAGTTCCGCAAGGCTGGCTCAAATCCTAACAAGGCATTGGACCGGACATCTGCCCAACGCTCGGACTTGAGCAGTTACCCGAAATCAAACAATGTCGCGTCTCGGGTTTGGCGGTCAAGGCACCCAAGCTCCCGTCCAATACGGCCCGCACTTCCGGGGATTCACCCTCTATCCGCCCAAGCTCGCCGAAACCCTTTCCAAACGGCCACACAATTGGGCTAGATCAGGGAGACGCTGCAATGACTGTTCTCGATACGTTCATCCAGTCGATCAGCTCTGCCGTTGAATACAACCGGGATGCCCCGTTCACTCGAACGCCGTCCTGTGCGAACTGCGCCTGCTAGCCAGCGTACCGGGTATTTGTCATGTCCGCTGCAAATACGTTTGGATCAGTGAAATCAAGGTTGCCCCCAAGCATGGCTTGGGCAGGTAGATTACGGAGGACTCAGTTAGGTTGCTGAGGTCCGGCATTTCGGTGTTATACCCGCTGGTGATGATCACCTTCACGCCAGGTTTGTCTGCCATAACGTGTTCCGCCAGATCGTTGCCAGATAAACCGCCAGGCATCACCATGTCGGTGTAAACCAGGTCGATCTTCGCCCGGTGTTCCTGCCACAGGGCCAGGGCCTCGACACCATTGGCCGCCTCGAGAACCACGTAACCGGCGTGTTCAAGAAGCTTTCGGGCCGACTTGCGGACTCCAGGTTCGTCTTCGGCCAGTAGAATCGTCCCCTGGCCCACTGGCTTTGCCTTGCGGGGAAGTGGTGGTCGGGCAGGGACGTGAGCCGGCACGGGCAAATAAACCTTAAACGTGCTGCCTTTGCCCACACAACTTTCAACCTCCACCCAACCACCGTGCTGCTGAACGATCCCGCGGACCTCAGCCGACCCCAGGCCGGTGCCCTGACCGATGTCCTTGGTCGTGAAGAATGGCTCGAAGAGCCTCTGTAAGGTTCGATCATCCATGCCGCAGCCGCTGTCGGTGACCGACAGACACACGTATTTTCCCGGCTGTGCCTCGTGATGAAGATTGGCCTGTTCAGCGCCAACTTCTGCCTCTGCCAGGCGAAGACGGAGCAGTCCCCCATTCTTCATCGCATCCCGCGCATTGAGGCAGAGGTTCAAGACAATTTGCTCAACCAGGCCCTTGTCCGCGTTCACCCACGGCAGATTATCCGCGCTGGAAAACTGCAGGGTTATGCGCTCCCCGAGGAGGGGTTCCAGCATTTTGCACTGCTTCGAGACGGCTGCCGTGAGGTCCATCAATTGACAGCGCATCACCGACTGACGGCTGAAGGCCAGCAACTGTTTAATCAGGCCAGCAGCCCTTTGACATAACTTGAGCATTTCATTCATTAGCTCGCCAGCATCGGCCCCAGGGCTGCTCATCTGGACCAGTTCCAGACTCATCATCAGGGCGGCAAGGATGTTATTAAACTGGTGGGCCATGCCTCCTGTCAGATGGCGGATAGCTTCCATCTTCTGGGCCTGGTGCAGGCGCTCCGCACCCTCATGCTGCCTGCGCGTGGTGATATCAGCAAAAGTGGCAACGACCGCGTAAGGGCGGGATTGTCCCCTCTTAAACATCGGCTCGGCGTTGATGCTGATCCATCGCTGCAATCCGTCCGGCAGATGGATGCCCATGGTCACATCGCGGCAGGACTGGCCCGTGCGCAAGCTTACCACCGCCGGATGCTCCTCTCCCGAAAACACGCGCCCATCCTCGCGCACTGCTTGCCAACGCGCATCCATCGATGTCCGCCCCAGAATCTGGTCGCGGCTCAAGCCGAGAATCCTCTCCGCACTCGGGTTGCAGTCGATGATGGATGCGTCCACCGTTTGAAAGACGATCCCCTCGGTCATTGCCTCCTGGACTGATCGCAGCCGCTCTTCAACCCCAATGCGCAAGAAGAGAGACTGAGTTTCCAGGGCGAGGATGCGGATCAGTTCGAGGTGGCCGACAGTCGGCGGCTCGGGGCGGCGGGAAGCGATGATGAGAAAACCATAGGGTTTCCCCTCGGCAGCCAGGGCGACGCACTGCACGTGCTGAAGTCCAGAGGCCTGGCCCAAATAATTCTGTTCTGGAAACTGTTTGACGACGTCGAGCACCTCGTGAGAGTGCTCCAAGACCGCCTTTATATAGCCTGTATCCAACGGCCGGCGAGCCACCTTCGCGGCAAGCTCGGGATCCAAACCTATCTGGTGCAGGAGCACGGCTTCCTGGCCCTCGATGAGGTAGGCCCCACCGCAGTCCATCCCACCGAGTTCAATCGCTTTCTGCAGCAAGCAGACCAAGGCGGAATCAAAATCGGCGCAGCCGTTGAGCGCAAGGATGCTCTTATGCAAGAGTTCGTTGGCACGGGCGGATTGTTGCAGGGCTGCCTCTGCCCGCTTGCGCTCAGTAATGTCATTCACCGTGCTTCGGCTCATCACGAGGTTCCCATCGCTGTCCAAGATGGCACTGGCGTTGACCAGGATCGATAGTATTGAGCCGTCCCGGCGAATCAGATCCAGCTCCAAACCCCGCAGAACGCCTGATTCCTTGAACCGTGGGAAAGTCACGCGAAAGACCTCGCGGCTGCCGGCGGTCAGCAGCTCGGAAAACTGCATCTTCCCGACCACTTCCTCGCGTTGGTAGCCCAGCCATTCAAGCTCGGTGTCGTTTATGCGCACGATCACTCCGTTTTTGTCCAAAGAGTGATAACCGCAAGGGGCATGGTCGTAGAGATCGAGGATTTCCTCCGCCTGCTTGTGCAATACCGCTTCCGCTCTTCTCCGCTCGGTAATGTCCACCACCACGGCCCAACATTCCTGACTATCGCGGGCGAGGGTAGTCTTCATGTGCGCGAAGCGCAGAAGCTCGCCCTCCGTCCCGATGCATACCTCGCAGGTCTGACAAGGTTTGGCCGTAAAGACCTGCTGAAGGTGACTGTTGAAGGCCGGACGATCTGCTGCGGAGACAAAGATACCGAAACGCTTCCCGACCAAGGCAGCGCGATCTTCTCCGAGCAGGCGAGCCCCAGCCAAATTGGTTTGGATAATCTCCCCCTGGCGTCCCATGGTAAAGTAACCCACGGGAGCGAAGTCGTAGAGGTCGAGGTAGCGCGCAGCCGAGGCTTCCTCTCGCGCCCGCGTATTCCGCAATTCTTCGTTCTGCATCTCCAGTTCAACCTGGTGGACTTGCAGGTCCAGGAGAAGCCGCTCCAGATCGTTGGCTGAGCCAGGAACCTTCAGGGGCGTCGCCTGGCTCTGCAAGCGGGCTTGGGCGCGCCGGCGCAGACCGGTGGGATCACTAGTTTCCATCGATTTGTGGAAGATTTCTGACGGTAATCAGCGATTTCCCGCTATATCTGCGTGGCTTTCGCGTTGTGAGGGGTGTAAATCTCAGATGGCCGGTCTCGGCGGTGAGTTATCTTAATGCCCTGCTTTTATGGATTCTCAGGCAAGTTGGACCTTTGGCAATATAGGCTGATTGATAACCCAAATTTGGCAAATCCATAATGCCTTCTACGACACGCCACGAGAAGTAACCTATTTCTGGTGGCAAACGGTGCCACTCAATTTTACCTTCAACGGTCCAGGCTTCAGTAAAATAATAATCAACCGGAACGCCAACGATGTAGCTCACATCAGGCTCGCCTTCTCCGTTGCATGATGGAATATATTTCCAGTTCATCCATAAAGAACCGGTATCAAAATCTGACCGCAATGCGCGAGAAAACTCTTTGCATTCTTCATCGCTCATTTTCTTTAAGTTGCTGACTTCAGCTTCGACAAAACAGAAACCGTTTTCTGATGCCCGATAACCCGTTCGGTTGTTCTTTGTCCATGCTGGCTGCACATCGACGACCAACTTCGGCACACCAATGATTTCCCGGCCACCTGCTACAGCAACAAAATTGTTTTCCCACATTACGAAACAAAACACACCGCTTTGTTTGTCTTCTTTGCCTTCATAAGCAGCTTGTGCATTGATCCCAAGCAAGTTGTAACTATGGCCTCCAATGATATCAACCCCTTTGCACATGGAAAAATAAGCCGTGATTAAGGGGTTTTCCGGTGCAGTGAATCCCGGCGGCAAAACCTTCTGTAATTTGTTTCGATCAGTAAAATAACTTATCACTATAGCATGCTCTTCCACAAAATGACAATTCTTGCCATCCCAGCCATAGAGATTGCTGCCAAAATTCGCGGGCATTGTGCATAACGGTTGTTTCTTGCTGTTTTCGGTCATAATGTCTCAGTTTAATTTGTTACATGTTGCTTGTGATTGATGGGACTAAGAGGAAGTTGCTTTCTGGCGCGCCCTGCCGGACTTGACCCTGCACGGCCAGAGGAGAACTGATTCCTGCTCTTGCTCTTGCTCTTGCTCTTACTCTTGCTCTTACTCTTGCTCATCTGAAACCATCTTTATCAGCGGAAAACTTGTTGTGCAAGGGCTTTTTGTTTCGTTGTTTTGTGCGTCCTGCCGCAGGAGTGATGGGAAAATCTCTTCTCGATTGCCTGTCAGCCGCGAAAGGCTTACATCTGAGCCATGTTCGCCATGCCGCACTCGACATTTCATGGGCAGTCAGAGGCGCCACTGCAACCGGTGACGCGCCGGATGTTTTTGAAATGCTGCAGCGTCAGCCTCGGTGCCATCGCCACCAGCACCGTGTGCCCGGCTGCCTCGTCGCAATTGCCGCCGCCGCGGGATAAAAGCCCAACCGCTGAAAATCCAAACCGCGAACCTGGCCGCCGCACCTTCCACATCATGCCACACTCCCACATCGACGTGGAATGGTATTGGACCTTCGCCACGACGCGGGAGTGGACGGCAGATATTTTGGACAAGGCCATGTCGCTCCTTCGACGGGATCCTGAGTTTCGATTCACTCAGGACCAAGTGGTGCTGCTGCGAAGTTACTGGGACAGCCTTGGTAACGTTGATCGAGCCTTCTTCAAGCAAATGGTGATCGAGGGGAGGCTTGCAATTGTGGGAGGCATGTTCGTCCAGCCCGAGGTCGCCGAGCCGAGCGGCGAGTCGCTGGTTCGCCAGATTTTGCTGGGTCAGCAGTGGCTCCAGGCGACTCTGGGAGTCCGCGCCCGGTGTGGCTGGTTCATCGATACGTTCGGTCAAATCCCCCAAATTCCCCAGGTCTTGAGCCTGGCCGGCTTTGATTCCTACGTTTTCTTGCGCGACATTCCACCCTCATACCCCATCGACTCCCTGCCTGCAGACTTCTATTGCGAGTCCCCGGATGGCACAAGAATCCTGACGCATTGGCTGGCGGGTGGGTATTCGTTCGATGATGCGCAAGTGCGTGCGGTGGTGAAACACAGCCACACCCTCGAAGCTCTGATCCCTCATGGGTCCGATGTCTCGCGTCCCACCGAAGACAGCTCCGCAATCCGCCGGGATGTGGCAGGGCGGCTGAGCAAGCTGGGCATCGCGGAACCGCGCCTGCGCGTTTCCACCGCGTTGGATTATTTTGCGGCCTTGCGGGCGCAGCCGGACCGTTTGCCGGTATTGCGGATGGATTTCAATCCGCCGCAACGGGTGCAGGACTTGCGCGGAACCTATGATAGCCGGATCGAGCTCAAGAAACGCAACCGGGCGGCTGAACAAGCCCTCTACAGCGCCGAATGCCTGGCGGCCCTCAGTTCCATCGCCGGACATGCCTATCCCCACGCTGCCCTTCGACAAGCATGGGAGAATCTGCTCTTCTCGCAGTTTCACGACACCATCGGCGGGAGCCACTCGGACCCGGTTTACCTGGCCGCGATGGACCGCTTGGAATCGGTGCTCACGCAAGCCACGCGGATGGCCGAAACTTCCCTGCAGGAAATTGTGCCCGGCGCCGGGCAGACAGGGGACGCCTTCATTGTCTGCAATACCTTGTCGTTCCCCCGCAGCGAACTCTGCCGGTTGCCTCTCCCGCCCGGTCAACTTGCCGCCGTAGCGAGACTGCAGTTGCAGGACGCAGACGGCAAGAGCATCGCCTTTCGTGTGGTGGATGCTCCGTACAATGCGCCGCTTGCCAAACCGGGCATTGAGTTTATCGCCGATCAAGTTCCTGCCACGGGCTGTCGCACCTATCGATTGGCCCCGGGCACCCCTCGGCGATCTGCCTCGCGCCGCAAGACCGGCCCCAACTCCCTCGAAAATGCGCGCTATTACCTCGAGTGGAATCCCGGCAACGGAGATGTAACCCGACTTCGCGACAAACGACACAACCGTGAACTGCTCTCGGGCCCGGGCAACTTCTTGATTTTCGCTCAGGAGAAAAATCCCAACCTCGAGGGCGATATCCATCTCACGGGCCAGGAGATTTGCTCTTCAACCTATCCGGCCTCTTTGATTGTTCCGCGACAGGATGATTTGGGGCTTCGCCTCACTGTGGCGAATCCACTTCCCGAGTGTCTGCTGGAACGTGAAATTATTCTTTGGGACCAGATGGACCGAATCGACTTTCGGACAACGCTGCGCGACTTCTCGGGCGGCGATGTTCTGGTCAAAACATCGTTTGCGCCACGGCTTGATTGGCGCAAGGTGGAGCGCGTGTACGAGACACCTTTTGCCGCCACAGCACGGCCCGAAGGCCATTTCGCCGCCCAAACCTGGGTGGACTGCTCTGACGGCCAATTCGGCCTGGCCCTGCTCAATCGAGGGACGCCGGGCTATTGGATCGCCGGTGACAGACTCGAGCTCGTGCTGCTCCGCTCGCTGGCCAACTACACCGGCTACCAAAAGAGCGCGCTCAAAAAGGGCGTTCCCGGATACGAGCACAGCACCCAAACGGAACTGGCCCGCGAGCACGGCACCCACCACTTTGAATATGCCCTGTTGCCGCACCCGGGGAGTTGGCGCTCGGGCCACTTGCCGCAGTTTGGCCTGAGCTACAATGCCCCGCTGCTGGGCTTGTCGGCCAAGGGCAGCGCGGGAACCAAAGACACCAGCCGCAGTTTGATCGCTTGCTCGCCGGATTTCCTGCTCACTGCAATCAAACGCTCCGAAGACGGCCTCGGGCTGATCATCCGCGGCTACGAGACACGGGGCCAGTCGCACCGCGTCACGATACGGCTGCCCCGTGAAGTGCGCCAGGTTCAACGGGCCAATCTGCTTGAAGAAGCCGGGGAAACGCTGCCATTGTCCCGCAGGAAAGTGAGCTTCGCCTGCCGACCCCATCAGATCGTCACCCTCCTGTTGCGATGTTGATTGAATGCCGCCCCGATCGGTGAATTGAAACGCGTAAAGATTCAAATCATGAAGGCGGTCAAGTGCTGGGTTCCGAAGGGTTTCACAGCTTGAATTTGACGTGTGTATGTTTCCATGTTTTTCGGCGTTTTGGAAGAGACTCATTGAAACCTGGTAGCTTGCCAGAGGGGCGGATTTGGGTATGTTTGATGGGTCATACGCATTTTTGAGTTATGCCGACAGCCACACTGACAGTCAACTTGCCGAGCGAGGAAATTGAGTTCCTCCAGAAGTACGCGCAGCAGCACGGGTTGACTGCGGCGGAAGTCGTTGCCCAATACCTGCACCACCTGAAGTCCGGCGTGCAGCCAGCCATCCATCCTGAGGTTGCCGCGCTCACCGGGCGGGTGCCGGCGGAGACCGACGCCGAGGCTGAATACCACCGACACCTCCTCGACAAGCACCGATGAAAGTGCTGCTCGACCTGAACGTCTTGCTGGATGTCGTCCAGAACCGGGTTCCCCACTACGACGACTCGGCGAAGGTTCTGAGCCTGGCAAGGCTCGGAGAAATCCAAGCCGTTCTCCCCGTCCACGCGTTCACGACGCTCTACTACATCCTCGCTAAAGCTGCCAGCAAAGCGAAGGCGGAACAAACCGTCGATTGGCTGCTGGCCCATTTCGAGGTCGCCGTCGCGGACAAAACCATCCTCCTGCGCGCCCGGCAACTGCCGCTGGCGGACTTCGAAGATGCCGTCGCGACCGGCAGGCCACCGGCGGCATTCGTGACCAGGCCGAACAACAGCAAGCCAGGCTCGGGGAGGCCGAGGGGCGGCTGGGCCGGGCACGGGACGGTCTCGGGTCACGCGGCCATCAGTCCGCACCACCCGGCGGCAATCCAGTTCGCTTTCATATCGAGGAGCGGCACGGTGGTGTTCATGTCAAACCAAGCCAGAGCTTCACTCGTTCCTCGACATCCTTCAGTCAGCAATGTCGCAGCCGAGCACCAAAGCCGGACGCACCTTGGCGGCCAGGCCGAAGTCAATTTGCCAGACCTCACCGCGCCTTACGTTTGGCATAGGCTGCTTCCCGCTTGTCCAAGGCTTGCGCTCCCTCGGCGGCGATGACCATCAAATCGTCGTCGCTCAAATGGTCGTCCACCTGCGTGTGCAACCATTGGACGAGCGCCAACTTCTTGCGCTGGGGCAACTTGCTCACTGCTTGTTTGATTTCCGTCACCGTGCTCATGGATGTACAGTACTCGGCGCCGTCTCCGCCGACAAGGGCGGAAAGGTGTCCGTGGCCGGGACTGATTTACGAATTTCGCTATTGCCACCATGACCTGACGGTGTTTTACTCGGATTATTGGGCAAGTCTCCCGGAGCAGGGAAGCCCGCGCCGGGGCACTCAGCTAAACTCATTGTCGGCATGTCACACGAGCAAAAGGAAAACTGTTATGTTCACTAACCTCTCACGCAGGTGCTTTCTCAAATCCACAGCCGCCGGCCTCGCCTCCTCAGGCGTCTTGGCGGCATTGGCGCAGCAACTGGCGGCCGCCAGCGCGCCGGTCGCCCTCGGGCCAAAATCCAAAGTCCGCATCGGCAAACTCTACCTGGGTCACGAGCATCCGGGCTGGCCGATGGCAACGGTGGACGTGCCGGCCGATATGAAAAGCTTCGAGCAAAACCTGGCCAAGCTCGCCCCGCGGCTGACGGACGTGGAATTCGTCGAAGGCGGCCTCATTGCGAACGACCAGCAGTTGGCGGCGGCCAAGGAGAAGTTCAAGGGCGTGGACGGCATTTTGGTGGTCCACCTGACGATGGGCATCGGGGGGCAGTTGCAGAGCTTGATGGAGTTGGGCATTCCCATCGTCGTGTTCGCACTGCCTTACACCGGGCATGAGTGGCACACCATCGCCGGCTGGCAGCGCCAGGGGAAGTTGATCGAGGTCTATCCCAGCAGCAAAGTCGAGGACGTGCTGGTGGCGATCCGTCCGTTCCGCGCGATTCATCGGCTCAGGGAAGCGCGCATCTTGAACGTCAACCACGGCTCCGCCGACGCGGCCTACTGCAAAGCGGTCCAGGAAAAGTTCGGCACGGAAGTCATTTCCCTCAACCTGCCGGACCTGCAAAAGGCATACGACGCCGCCGACCGCAGCGAGGCGATGGCTGACGCGCGGCGCTGGATCAAGGAAGCGCAGAAAATCGTCGAGCCGACCAAAGACGAGATTATCAGGTCGTCGCTGATGTATGTGGCCATGCGCAACCTGCTGGCGGAGCACGGCGCGGTGGCGATCACGATGAATTGCCTGGGGATGGGTTTGATGCAGCGCGGGATGGGCTATCCGTGCCTGGGGTTCGTGCGCTTCAACAACATGGGGCTGGGCGGCATTTGCGAGGCGGATTTGAAATCAAGCATGACACACCTGATCTTCACTTATCTGGTGGGCAAGCCGGGCTTCGTCAGCGACCCCGTCTTCGATGTGTCAAGCAGCTCGATCATCCACGCCCATTGTGTGGCGGCGACCCAAATGGAAGGACCAGACAAACCGGCGTCGGCGTACCACATTCGCAGCCACCTGGAGGACGGCCTGGGCGCATCGTTGATGGTGAAGATGCCTATCGGACGAAAACTCTCGATGGCGCGGCTGATCGGCACGGACAAGATGCTCTTCTCGACGGGCGACGCTGTGGACAGCCCGTTTGTCGATCGCGGCTGCCGCACCAAGCTGACGATGAAAGTCGAGAACATCGACAAGTTCCTCGAGAACTGGTCCTCGGGCCTCCATCGCGTCGTGTTCTATGGTGACCATACCAGCGACGTGAACCGCTACTGCCGCTTTGCCCAAATCCGCGTGCTGCGCGAGGGCATCGACGACATCCAGAAAGTGGACGGCCTGGATTGGGACCCGCACGTGCATGCTTAAGCGTCAGCGCACAAAAACCCAGCAAGCTGACGAAATCAGATATGATACGGAATCGGCTACGCCGCAAGCCAAAGCGCCGTCGCCGCTACGCTCTGCCGGCGCACTCCAAAGTGAATTCCCTGCTGGTCAGCCGCGAGAGCTTCGGCTAGGCTGCCTGGAATGACAAATTCGTTGTCGAAGCCGGATGTAATCATCACCCATGAGAGCGATCTCGACGGGTTGGTGGCCGGCGTTCTGTTGCAGAGACTCGCACGCAAGCTTTTCAACACCGACGTTCCGCTCGAGGCCTATCACTACAATAATTGGCGACAACGCGACCTGCGCGAAAGATGCGGCTGGATTGCCGACCTGAGCTTCGAAGCGCGCATGGACCGGATTAACTGGGCCATTATCGACCATCACGCGACCGAGACGCCGCCCAAGAACGCAATGTTCATCCACGACCTGGGCAAGTCTGCCGGCATGATTTGTTATGACCTCTGCCGGCAGCAGGGCATCGGGTCGCCCGCGCTGGACCGCATTGTTCATCTGAATAACGTGGCCGATTTGTTCCTTGAAGACGACCCCGACTTCATGCTGGCCAGCGATTACGCGAATCTGGTTAAGATCTACCAGTTCTGGAACCTGCACACCCTCATCGGCGGGCAGATCGAGAAACTGCTCGACCATCCACTACTCGAGGTAATGGAAGTCAAACGCCGCATCGAAAACCCCCTCGGTCTGGCGTGGAGCAAAGAAAACGTCACCGAGATCACGCCCCACATCGGCTTCGTCGATACCGTCATCGGCAACAACAATCTGATCGTCCACCAAATCCTCGAACAACATGCGACAAACTACCCCGTGCTGCTGACCCTGTTCCGCCGTGCCAACGGGGTGATCATCGCCAGTTTCCGCAGCCGAAACGGCGAGGCCCTGAAGGTGGCCGAAAAACTCCAGGGCGGCGGCCACGCCAACGCTTGCGGAGCCACCCTGCCACGCTCAGTCAAGACGATTCCCGATGCCGTCAACTATCTGCGGCAGACCCTCAATCCCAAGAAGGAAGAGCCCCTGAACAGCCTCGAGGACATCTTCGCTTCCATCGACCTGTCGCAGAAATAGCGGCTCCGCAGTTCAAGTCGAGGGCGGTGGAAGCCGTAGAAAACCTGAGCAGGCTGCCTGACGTGGCAGCGGCATCGACACGGGAAGCCGGGCAGAGGAATAGGACGATACCGTTCATTGCCACCGTTAAGACGCGCTTGGCAGGCGAGTTGTGGGCTTGCCAGGCACCTCCTTGAGTGGCAGGGTGGAAAGGAGAGAGTCAGGCTATGAAAATAACCTACGATGCCGAAATTGACGCCCTCTACATTCGCTTGCTTGAGGGCAAGCACGAGTGCCGCTCCGTGCGGCTGTCCGATGAAGTCGCCCTGAACATCGGCGCAGGTGAGAAGTTGGTCGGCATCGAGATCCTCGACTCATGAGCGCGGTCGAAATGGTCATTGAAAAAGTGAAACAACTGGACGATGCGCATGCCCGGCAATTGCTCGCCTGGTTGCAGGGGCAGGAACGCGTCTCGGCACCGGCCCGGCAACCGGCGGGTGCGCTGGCGATGCTCGGTTTCGCGCGGCGCTTTCGACCCGAACCTCGCACCAGCGCCAATTGGATGGATGAACTCCGCGCCGGGCAGCATGAGTGATGGCCTGGGTGGCAGCAATGGTCCCAACAAAGCTGCTGCCCCTGCAAGGAGTCGGAGACTCCGTGGACCGGCAACTCTCCGTTATCTCTGTTATCTTCTGTTCAAACCCGAGTCAACAATTCCGCACGGATGTCACCGGGCGGACCAAAACCAGCCACATGTAGGCGAAATCGACCCAGCCACCTGAGAATTCTCCCAAAGTTGAGAGTGCTTTCGCAAACAAGCCCATATATGAGCAGTTTGCGTGGGTTTGTTTGTGGAAGGACTCTCAACAACCGTCTTTTGGCTTTTGGCTGGGTCGATTCCGCCCAACCCTGGCTGGTTCAAACTGCCCCCTGACACCGTTGCACCTCCGTTGCACCTCCGTTGCACCTCCATTGCACTTCCGTTGCACCTCCATTGCACCTCCGTTGCACCTCCATTGCACCTCCGTTGCACCTCCGTTGCACCTCCGTTGCACCTCCGTTGCACCTCCATTGCACTTCCGTTGCACCTCCGTTGCACCTCCGTTGCACCTCCGTTACACCTCCGTTACACCTCCGTTACACCTCCGTTACACCTCCGTTACACCTCCGTTACACCTCCGTTGCACCTCCGTTACACCTCTGTAAGCGATACGGAGGTACTACGGAGGTACTACGGAGGTGCAACGGAGGTACTACGGAGGTGCAACGGAGGTACTACGGAGGTGCAACGGAGGTGCAACGGAGGTACTACGGAGGTACTACGGAGGTGTAACGGAGGTACAACGGTGTAGTGTAGGCTGCGAGCGGGGGACTCTGGTTGATTGTCGCTGTGATAAGTAGTTATGGGGACGTGAAATACCTGCGAATATGCGAGAGCCGAGGCGGGTTCCGGTAATTGCTGGAGAATAATGACCAGGCGCGATGTCGCTAAGAGAAATGTTGCCACCTTCCGCGCCAGAAGCGTGACGCCAACGTCAAGGGCACATTGTGGTGTTCATGCGCATGAACTTATCGTTAACGTTCAATACTTGGCTCCGACCAGCCCGTCCGGGACACCACAACCTGTAGGGGGCAATTACGACTTGGAAAGGAAAGAGGCCGCCCATCGGGTGGCTCACTTTAAGTGAGCAGGAGGTGGCAACATTTCTCTTAGCGCTATCGCCAGGCGGGAGACCTGGCCTGCGGCGCGGGGACGATGGCGCTTTGAGCCGGTTCAACGTCAGGGATCCACCACTCGGAACTGGACTGCGCTGGCGGCCCAATGGTCCCCCGCCAACGGGTCAAGACGCTCCGTGATTCTAGAACCTGGGGCGCATGTGGCCCTTGCTGGTCTCATCGACCATGCTGGAGAATCCGCCGTTAAGGATGCGGCGGGCATTGCCAATCAGGTAATCCCATTGGAGTGCAGGGCCGGGGTCCACCTTATTGGCCTGAATATGGAAATGGCCCAGGACGCCCTCGACGGTCTTGAGTTCGGTATCTGGCAGTTTGCTTCGGATCAGGTTGCCGGCGGCATCCCTGGGATAGTCGCATTTGATTTTGGGCAGCACTTTTCCAAGCGTGGCGGTGAGGTTGATCAATGCCTGATATTGTTCAGGGGTATAGTCATATTGAATCAATTCCTTGCCCTGGATCATGCCGGTGATGGGTTCCGGGCGGGCCGGGTGGCCGACAAAACCCTTCGTGAGAATCCCCCCGTCGCCATATTCGGGAGGAATCGTGATGCGGGTCTTGCCGTTGGGCTCTTTCCCGTACCATTGGGCGAACGGGTTTTTTCCGTTCACCGGGTAGGCGCCCATGTTAGCGATTTCGATGCCCACGGAGCGACTGTTCGAGGAGGTCGCGTGCCAGGCGCGTTCCTTGAGGTCGAGCGTTTGGTAAAGCGTGCCGTCGAGGTCGAGCATGAAATGCACGCTCAAGTCGCGGCGGTCCTGGAGGATTTTGAAGCACTGGCGGCTGGTGCCGCAGACGTCGTAATGAAGCACAAACTGATCGACCTCTCGTTGCAGCAGCGGCAAATCCCAGCCCCCACCGCGCACCCGCTCAACCTCGGCATCCGTCAGGCTCCGGTTGCGCATATTGTAGCGGTTCGGCGACGTGAGGTCTTTGACTTCGGCTTGCGAGCTTTCCCAACCGGATTTGTCAATCGGGCTGAAACGCCGCTCGACGCGGTATGCGTCGTAGCCGCCCGGGTCCATCCACAGCACCACCCGGGTGCCACTGTGGACGAATTGGCCCGCTACGACAATTTCGTCACCGGTTCGAGGCGCGAGCGTGCCGGGTTTGGGCATGGTTTTGCAGCCAGTAACCGACATGGCGGCGATGAGCAGGCTCAGGAGCGGCACGAAGCGACAAAGACAGGAGCGGAGGGGCATAGGCATTTGCATTGCAATCACCGCACCAGTAGGGCCTGGAAATGAACTGCCGTCAAGCACGACCGGCGATGCGCTCGTGATGTGGTTTCAAGAACCTGCAAAATCGTAGCCGCCGACGGCAGTCGGCGCACTTTACCTCAATTACTGAGATCAGCGCCGACTGCCGTCGGCGGCTACGATTTCTTGAATCCGCCCTGCGTGATGTGCGCCGGAAACTCTGATGCCGACCCTTGAGGCTATGATGGTGGATTGGAGAATCGAGGGGAAACAGGAGCTTGCGCCTTAGAAAGATTCTTTCAGCAGCGCGATGAACTGTTTGATGGCCGGGGAGAGGACTTTATGTTTCTTATAAATCAGGGCCAGCGGCCGGAAGAAGTCGCCACCTTCGATTTGGACAACCGCCAGGGTTCCGGCGGCCACCTCCTGTACGACAGTTTCCTCGGGGACAATCGCAATACCGGAATCGATTTCGACCGCCCGTTTCACCGTCTCGACATTGTCCATTTCCATCACCTGGTCCACCGTGACGCGCTGGCTTTTGAAGATTTTGTCCAGAGCTTTTCGTGTGGGGAGATCCTGTTCGAAGCCGATGAACTTCTGTCCATTCAAGGCGCTGCTCTTGACTGATTTTCGTTTGGCGAGAGGATGTTGTGGGTGGCAAATGAGCGCCAGCTTGTCTTTTCGCAACAAGACGGTTTCCAGCTTGGGGTCGCGGACGGGGTAGGCGACCAGGCCGAGGTCCACGACGTTGCCCAGGACGATGTCATACACCTGGTCTGCCCGGCGATACTCGACATGCACGTTGACCGTGGGATAGCTCTTGAGAAAGGATTTCACACAGGGTGGCAGCACATGCAGACCGAGCGTATAAACGGTCGCCACGCGGATGTTGCCGGAGATGACATTCTCGATCTCTTGCAGCTTGCTTTGGAGGGCGTCGTGCGTTTGCAGAATCTGTTTGCTGTAATCATAGAACACATCGCCTTCCTGCGTGAGCCGGAAGTTCTTCTTGCTGCGCTCGATCAGCAGCGACTTGAATCGCCGTTCGAGCGTGCTGATGGTCTGGCTGACGGCAGATTGGGTGACATCGTTGATCTGTGCCGCCTTAGTGAAACTTTTCGTTTCGACCAGGTCACAGAACACCTTCAAGCTTTCGATTTGCATAACCAGAATAAATGGTAAGAATCGTTTTTTGTCAACAGTTGTTGATGCAGTATTTTGTTTTTGTGCTCGGAGATGGACCAGATGACCGAAACCACCCGCAATATCCACAAGCACGCTGGCGACCTGACCAAGACCTGGCGTCCTTCACGGACAGCATCGAGGACAGCTTCTAATCCGGAACCTGGATGGCACGGGTCGTGCTGGTTCGCCACTGCGACCAGACCTTGTTGCGGAGGTCGTCGAGGAGCGAATAGGCCACCGGGGTCACTACCAGCGTCAGTATCAGGCAGAGCGCCTGCCCGCCGATCACCACCACCGCCACCGCGCGTCGTTCCTCCGCCCCCGGCCCGGTGCCCATTGCCAGGGGCAACATCCCGGCGATCAAGGTCAGCGTCGTCATCAAGATCGGGCGAAGACGCTCCCGGTTGCCCTGCAGAATTGCAGCGGTGCGATCCATGCCGGCGGCGCGGAGTTTGTTCATGTGATCTATTTGGAGAATGGCGTTCTTCTTCACGACGCCAAAGAGCACGAGCAACCCGAGCGCGGAATAGAGGTTGATCGTCTGGTTGGCCGCCAGCAGCGAGATAAACGCGAAGGGCACCGCCAGCGGGAGCGAGAGCAGGATGGTGAACGGATGCACGAGACTTTCAAACTGGGATGCAAGAATGATATACATCAAGACGACTGACAGGGCGAAAGCGAACAGGAACTCGCTGAAGGTGGTTTCCAACTCGCGGGCACGGCCCGAGATGCGCGTCGAATAGCCGGTCGGTAGCCCCATCTTCGCCACCTCGCTTCGCAACGCGGCGATGCGATCCGCCTGGGCGTAGCCTGGGGCAATTGCGGCGCGCAAGCTCACCTGCCGCTGGCGGTCCAAGCGGTCAATGCGCGAGGCAGTCTTCGTCGGCACGACCTTCACCACGTTGTCCAATCGCGCCAACCCGCCGCC
>Ga0194053_10000765_pt1 | contig 22532 bp, 13 predicted proteins | sample SepL228m_MetaG_FD_161684 | JGI IMG/M metagenome (GOLD analysis project Ga0194053, IMG submission 161684) | Anoxic zone freshwater microbial communities from boreal shield lake in IISD Experimental Lakes Area, Ontario, Canada - Sep2016-L227-8m | ecosystem: Environmental > Aquatic > Freshwater >... | reverse complement strand
GCGCCGACCGATAATAATCGGCAGCACAAATCCCAGGGCGATCGTCAGCCACAGGCTACCCACTGCCAACCAGGCCCACGCGTTGGCGGGCAGGCAGGTGGAAAAGGTCTCCCACCATCGCAACGGCAGTTCGGCGAGTTGCGCTGATTGGCGGGCGAAACGCAAGCTGGCGGCGGCGTCCGCATCGTACGGATTAATCCACAAAGCCCGTTCCCAGGCGAGGATTGCCGGCCCGGGATGCCCGGCTTGCCACTTGGCATTTCCCAGATTACGCCATGCCTCGGCGGAAGGCGCCCGTTTGATCTCGTCACCAAACAACTGCGCCGCCCCGGCGAAATCCCGCGTGTCGTAAGCCGAGCAGGCTCTTTCGAAGTCATTCGTTTCGCCGCGCGCGGCGGAGGCAAAAGCCAGCCAGATAACCCCGGCGGACAACAGCGCGAGACTCCGGAGGAAAAATGCAGAGCGGATCAACATAGCCGCCTCCGCAATTCCGCCATCAGGGTCTCCAGCGCGGGCTGGAGCGACCAGAGGGTTTCCGGGTGGGGTGACTTGTCTTTGAAAGCCAGCTCATCAGCGAACAAGAACAACTGGCGCAGCAACTTCCCGGTTTCGCCGTTTTGCTCCTCGGGCGGGAGCGCGCGCAGGACATCGTCGCAGACCAATGCCTCCGGACGAGCGGACAAATGCGGCGCGCAGGCTACGCGCAACGACGCCACTGCCGCCCTGGCATAAGCCACCGCGTCGCGCTCGGCAGCGGCGCGATGTCGGCGACGATCCTGCCAACGTAATTCGCGTCGTGCCCTGGCCATGCGCACAACTTCCGGGTGCGCGGCGAGAAAGCGGCGGCGGCGACTCCATCCATACCACCCTGCCAGCCCGATCGCCAGCAGAAGCTGAGACCACCAAAAGGCGGGACGTTGCTGCATCGGAACCAGTGAGGCAGCGAAATGCGCCGGACGACGCGCCAGGTTACCCAGGCCCTCCGTCGAGCGCCGGGCCGATGCGTTGTGGATGACACTGGTCGTGTTGGTATCCGGCACCGTTGTGCCGGCTCCGGCGGAGCGCAGCACGAGAATCGGGATCGAAGGGATCGTGAAATCCACGTAACTGTTTTGCTGCGGATCGAAGTAGCTGAATGGGATTCTCGGTGTTGCCGTCATGCCGGGATGCAGCGGAATCAAGGTGTAATGAAACACGTTGCTGCCGTCCAGACCCGCGGTGAGGGACTGATTGTCATGCGAAGAAGTCGGAACCACCCGCCAACCCGGCGCGTTCGTGATGGGTGGCGGAATCACTCGTCCAAGGTTCCCTGTCCCCTGGATGACGATCGGCAGATCGAACGGATCACCGGCATGAACTTCGCGAGACGCGGGCCGGGGCGACGGCGGCTGAAACTGCCCGATCAGGCCGGTGAACCCCGGGAGGGCGTCGCCGGGCAGATGCCTGACCACAATATTCACCGGCGCGGCTTCCAGGAAAGGACGATAACCCGGCAGCTTTATGGTCTGTGAATCGCTGGTAGGGCGAAGTTCCACGAAAGCCTGGGCGCTGAACGCCTGCCTCCCTTCGCGTATCGGTATGGCGATGACCTCCTCGACCATGGCAGAAACGGATCGTCCGTTGTCCTCACGCAGATCGCGCCGTTGGGAGCCGGACACCCGGTCGAAAATAAAGGCGTTCCCCAGCGCCTTCGGTTCCACCAATCCAAGCACGCTGCTGTCGCCCGGGTCCAGCGCCACGATTTGTGCGCGGATGGCCTGGCCAACAAAGAAATCACCTGCGGGAACTTCAAGGCGTAAACTCGATGGCCGCCGCGCTTCGGGCGAACCGGCAGCAACCACTTTGAGCGTTCGCGGCGGCACCCCGACTCGCCAGGCTCCCACGTTGGCGCCGAAAGATTCGATGGTGAAGGTTCCCGCCGTCCGGGCAGTCACCCGGTAATTGAACGTGGTCCGATACTGTGAGGTTGGCCCTTTGCTCACAAACGAACTGCCAACGCCCTCTTTCTGGAGTTGAAGCTCGTCCGGCGCTGGGATTTTCTCCGGCAAATCCACCGCCTCCGGTGCGGCGGTAACGATGACGCGGTAGAGCGAGGGTTCACCTACGGCCACTACCGCCGGATCAAATCCGGCATCCGCCACCAGTTCTGATTCCGCCGCCGCCTGCCGCAGCAATTGCGTCATGGTGGCATCGAGTGGCGCGTTGGAGTTTTGCTGCGCAAATGAGGCACCCGCCAGCAGGAAGATACCGGCGGTGAGAATTGGCGATTGGCGCAGGCAGTTCATGGTCGTCACCAGTTGCGGCCGATGTTCTTCCTGGCGTCGTCGGGCGCATTGCCGGCGGAATATTGGCGGCTCAAATCCAAATGGAGCGAAGAGAGCAGGCGCATCGCTTCCGCCGGGGTGAGCACCATTTCTTTGCCGTCGTTGCCCTTGGTCTCCTGATCGTCGGGTTTGGACGATTGGTTGGGTTCCTTGGAATCGCTGTTCTCGCCCTGTTCACCCTTGGTCGCTTCCGGTGGCAACTGTCGTTTGAGCGCGTCGAGGCGCTTCTTGAGATCCGCCTGCCTGGCGCTGATCGCATTTTCCATCTCGATGATCCTCCAGCGCTCGGCGGTCAGGTCCGCAATATGCAAATCGACAATGCCGGCATTGGTCCGGGCATTGTCGTAATCCGGCCGCAGCTCCGCCGCGCTCCTGAAATCATCCCCCGCGCGTTGCCACCGCAGCAGCACCACTCCGCAAGTGTCCGCGCTGCTTCGGATGGCCGCCAGTAGCTTCTTTAGGCTTTTGGCCGTGGCGCTGCCAGCCTGATAAGCCGACACTGCGGCTGGCAAATCATCGCCCGCCAAAGCGGAGTCCGCTGCCTTGATGGCAGAATCCGCAGACCGCAATCCCTGCTCGCTGCGCGTCTCCAGCTCAGCGGACAACGGTGTTCCTTTGAGGGCTTCCTGGCCGGCGCGAAACCGCACCTGGCCGACATTGTAAAGCGCCAGTGGTTGCACCGCGGCGTCGTTGCTGGTGACCGCGGCGTCCAAGGCATTCTCCGCCTCCCGTAAATGCCCTTGGCGCAAGCTTATCGTCCCGAAGTTGAACAAAGCGCGCGGCGATGAAGGCAGTCCGGCTTGATTGCCCCCGCTTTGCGCTGACATCGCGCATCCAACGGTGAAGATGAATGCAGTGAGAGCCGGGACCGTGGCGCGCCCCGGCGCGGCCCACTGTCGTTCCGGTCGGCGCGTGCCAAGCAATGATTCGACGATCAAGAAAACCAGTGCCAAAGCCACCGGCAGATGGAAATGATCCACGCCATCGCGGCGGGTGGTCACAAAACGCGGCAAACCCTCAGCGCCCTCCAACGCCTGACGAACACGATCGAGACCATCGCCAAGTGCGCCGAGCGGCTGATAAGTGCCGTGGGTGGCCTCGGCAATGGCGCGCAGGGTCGTTTCGTCCAAGCGGCTGTTCACGGGCTGGTTCTGGGCGTTGAGCAGCCGCTCACGGCTGCCGGCCGGAGTCGAGACGAGCACCTCGCTACCGCCTGGAGTGCCAACGCCGACCGTGAAGATCACGACATTTTTCGCCGCCAACGTCTTCGCCTGGTTCACGCTGCCCTTCTCCATATCTTCGCCATCGGAAACCAGCACGAGAATCTTCCGCCGCCCATTTTTTTCGACCGCCGCAAAACCTTCATTCAGGGCGCGGCCAATGTCCGTTCCCGGCACGGGAATCGTTCTTTCATCCACGGCCTGCAAGGCATCGCGAAACGCGTCGTAATCCAGCGTGAGCGGGCATTGCAAAAACGCCTGGCCGGCAAACGCCACGAGGCCGACGCGGCCACGTCCGAAATTCTGCACGAATTCCTGAATCGCCAGCTTCGACCGCGCGAGGCGGCTTGGATTCACGTCCGCGGCCAGCATGCTCTGCGAGCAGTCGAGCAGGAACAGCACGTCTTCGCCGAGCGATTCTGATTTCTCCGTCTGCTCGCCCCATTGCGGTCGCGCGAGCGCGACACCGATGCTGAACAGCAGCGCCGTCTGCAGCACGATCTTGATGATCCGCCGCCCCGGACTGTGCGAACGCGACATGACGGCGAGCGCACCGGGGGAAGCGAGTCGCGCCAACTCGCGGCGGCGGGCCCGGCTTGCATGAAGCTGGAGCAGTACCAGCACCAGCGGCGCGGCAAGCGCCACCCAGAGCCAGGCGGGATCAGCAACATGGGGATTGGTGAAATCGATGTGCATTTCAGGGAAGACGCCGCAGCCAGGTGGTGGCCAGGAACTGTTCCAGCGACACTACGGCCAATGCCGCCGCCAAAGGCCATTGAAACAACGTCGTGTGACGCGTGTAGCGGCGCAGCTTCACGTCGGTCTTTTCCAACCGGTCAATCTCGTTGTAGATGCCGGCCAACTCGGCGCGATTGGCCGCGCGGTAGCTGCGGCCGCGCGTCATACGGGCCATTTGATCCAGCACCTTGTAGTTTGGCGGCTGCAAGGTGATGGTGGGAATAATCTCGCCGTTCGCGGCAAACCGCAACTTGCCGGTGTTGGGCTCAAATGCCGGCAAGGGGCAGGCGCTTTCCTGTCCCAGGCCGATCGTGTAAATCTTCACGCCCAGCGCCGCGGCCAGGTCGGCGGCCGGGACCGGATCGAGCTCGCCGATGTTATTGTCGCCGTCGGTCAACAGAATGATGATGCGGCTCTTGCTGTTCTTGATTCCGGCCAGACGCTTGACTGCCGAGGCCGTGGCGTCGCCGATGCCTGTTCCCAAGTCCTGCACGGAGCCGATATGGATGCGGTCCAGATTCTGGACGAGCCATTTGTGATCCAGCGTGAGCGGGCTGACCGAGTATGGCAACGCCGAGAAAATAATCAGACCAATGCGGTCGCTTTGACGCCGGCCGACAAAGTCCCGCAACACCGACTGGGCAATGTCGAAGCGGGTGACACGTTCGGCAGGTTGCGCCATGTCCACGGCCATCATGGACCATGAGACGTCCAGCAGCAGCGCGATGTCCACGCCGCTGGCCTGGGTCTCGGTCTGCTCGTGGGCAGTGCGAGGTCCGGCCAGAGTGACAGTCAGCAGAGCTGCCGCCAAAAGCTGCAGGAAGAGTCGCAGCCGACCGGCCGCCGACCGAGCCGGGCGGCCCACCTTCCGGGCCAGATCCACACTGGGGAAGCGCAGGGCGGAAGCACGGCCGATGCGGCCGCGCAGGACGGCGTAAATCGGCAGCAACGCCAGCAATCCCAGCACCCACGGATATTGAAATTCAAAGGCCGTGCTCATGGCGGCGCAGCGGGAATGGCCGAAGAGCCGGCTTGTGCCGCTTCGACTTTGTCGATCAGGGCGAGCGCGCGCGCTGCCAGCCCCGAGGGGGTGTCGAATCGGCCATGGAAGAACTGGCGTTGTTCGCACTGGCGCAGCAGCACAGCGATTTCTTCTCTCAATTCGGGCCCCAAAGCGGCTTCGTGACGCAAGGGAACGATCATTTCGTCAGCGGTCAATTCCCCCCGCGGCAACGTGGGAATCGCGGCGGGCAGGTAGCCGCGCAGCGTTTTCAGAACCACACCCGCCAGCAGGCCGTTATCCGGCCCGGTTTCCAACTTTCTCAAGGCTTTGCGGGCAAGGTCCGCGGGCGGGGCGACCTGCACCGGACGCGTGCGCCGGAGCCACCAGGCCACGACCACAAAAATGGCCAGGCCCAGCAGACCACCCAGGAGGATGGCGACGCGATGCTGCTCCCAAAAAGTGGGGGGGAACAACTCCTCGATTGGTTGCAGATCGGGGATAGCACTGCTAATGAATAGCGAGAGTGCCGGATGGCTGACGGAGGGAGGCATGTTCACGCCCGGCGCCAGCGGCGGTGCTCAAAGAAATGCTGCAAAGCCCCCGCAAACGGCTGGCTGGCTTCCAATCGCAGCGTGTCCACCCCTTCGCGCTGCAGCGCGAGATCCAGAGCGGCGAGCCGTTGCGCGTTTGCTTCGGCGTAGATCTGCCGATTCGCCGCGCGGGCCAGGTTGACTTCCAACAGCTCTCCCGTTTCGGCGTCCTCGAACCGGACGAGGCCCACGGCCGGCAGTTGGACCTCGCACGGATCAAACAAGTGCAGACAAACCAAATCATGCCGGGCGTTGACCCGGCCGAGCGCCTGGGCCAGTTCGTGGTCGAGCGGACACAGGAAATCGCTGATCAAGACCGCCATCGAACGATGCGTAAGCCGGTGAAGCAGTGCCCGCAAAGCAATGGCGGGTTTGGTGCCGCGACCGGCCGGGGAGTGGAAGAGAATTTCCCGCAGCACGCGCAGCAAGTGACGACGCCCTTTGCCTGGCGGAAGGTAGAGTTCCACTTCGTCCGTGAAGAGCAGCAACCCCACTTTGTCGCCGGTGCGCGCGGCGGCGAAGGCGAGCGTGCCGGCGACTTCGGCCGCCAGCCGGCGTTTGGTGGCGCCGCCGGAGCCGAATTCGCCCGAGGCGGAGATGTCCACGAGCAGGGTCAAACCGAGTTCGCGCTCTTCGCGATAGCGCTTCACGAAGGGCCGGCCCAGCCGGTTGGTCACATTCCAATCAATGTGACGGATGTCGTCGCCGGGCGCATAGTCGCGCAAATCCTCGAAGTCCATGCCGCGCCCTTTGAACGAACTCAGATAGGCGCCCACCATGGTGTCGTTCGCCAGCCGGTTGGCGGCGATCTCGACCTGACGCACGGTCTGGACCAGTTCGTTGAGCGCCTGGGTATCCCTCATGGGACCGGGATGGTGTCGAAGAGGGTCTTGATGATCGCATCGCTGGTGACACCCTGCGATTCCGCTTCGTAGGAAAGGATGACGCGGTGCCGCAGAACATCCGGCCCAATTGATTTCACATCTTGGGGCGTCACATAGCTGCGACCATGCAGTAAAGCCCATGCCTTGGCGGCCAGCGTCAGGGCGATGGTTGCGCGCGGCGAGGCCCCAAACTGAATCAGGTGCTTCAAATCGAGATCATAGTCCGCCGGAGTGCGCGTGGCGAAGACCACCTTGACGATGTAATCGCGGATATCCTCGTGCATCTGGATTTCATAGACCCACTCGCGCGCCTGCCGAATCGCTTCCAGCTTCACCACGGGCCGCACTTTCGTGGCCGACCTCGCAAAAGTCATTGTGTCGAGAATCCGCCGTTCCTCCTCAAATGTGGGATAGCCGATGATGACTTTTAACATGAAGCGATCCACCTGCGCCTCGGGCAGGGGATAGGTGCCTTCCTGGTCAATCGGGTTCTCCGTTGCCAACACGAGAAACGGATCCGGCAGCGGCACGCTCTTGCCTCCGAGCGTTACCTGCCGTTCCTGCATGGCCTCCAGCAAAGCCGATTGCACCTTGGCGGGCGCGCGGTTGATTTCATCGGCCAGCAGCAGATTGGCAAAAACCGGGCCTGGCGTGGCGCTGTATTTGCGGTCCTCGGGATTGTAGATCAGCGTCCCGATGATGTCCGCCGGCAACAGGTCGGGTGTGAATTGAATGCGGCTGAAATCCGCGTGAATTGCCGCCGCGAGCGTGCGCGCCGCGAGAGTCTTTGCCAGCCCCGGCACGCCTTCCAGCAGGATATGACCGTTGGCGAGCAAAGCGACCAGCAAACGATCCACGAGAGGTTGCTGGCCGATGATCGTGTGCGCGATTTCGGTGCGCAACCGTTTCACCCACTCCAAGGCGTCGGCAATCCCTTGATCCAGCGCTTCCGCGTCTTGAAATTCCGTCAGGGAGTGAGGCGGATTGGACGGGTCTTCGGTTTCGAGAACGGCAGAGGATTCGCAGGCTTTCATTTGTTTCAGTTTGAGGCAGCCGCGGGAGTTAATATCGAATCATTGGCAGGGCGGGCTTACGCAGCCAAACCAGCCCGCCCTGCCTGCTCGTTACTCAATCGGCCCCCGAACCAGAGCTGCAGCGGAGCCCGGTTCACGATTGAGCAAAAGGTTCATGCCTTGATGGCGTTGTGGTTTCAGCGGTTAGGGGATCAACCGGAAGAACACCTGTTTGTTGGTGGCCGATTCGGAATACGGACTCGTCGCCCCAGGAATGGTGATGAACGGTCCGGTGGCGTTCGTCGCGCGTTGCAACTGGCCTGTGCCGGTCCAGGTGATGCCGAGACTGCCACTCGTGAGCGAGTAATTGCCCAGGAGCGGCGGGACGAGCGGTAGCGGAGGCGGCAGTGGCGGTGTCAGGGCGGCCTGGTAGTGCTGGGTGATGCGGTCGGGGCTTAAGAGCGTGTTGTAAATGACGATGTCGTCAACGATTCCGTCGTAGGTTTCGGTGCCAAACTGGTATCCATCGTGGCGGAAATTGGTGGTGCCTTGTCCCACCCGGATATTGGTGCCGGCATGCGAGTAGAGTATGCCCGCCGGCAGGTCTGAATCGCCCACCCACACACCATTGGTGAAGAAGTGTAAAGAGCCGATTGGGTGGCCGTCGGTCGGGTCGGCCCGGCCTTCGAGTTCCGCCACGACGTGGTAAACCACCCCCGTAGTCACCGTGGCGCTAACCTTGACGGCATAAGCCGCTCCGCCCGCCAGCGTGCCCCATTGCTGGTAAGCGCCTGGGCCATCGTTGGCAATATTGCCGGCGTTGAAATACAACGATGCCTCAGCCGGGTTGGTGGTGGTGCTATCCGTGCCATAGAGATAGACCACGAAGTAGCGGGAATTGGCGCCTTCGCTCCAGAGCGAGAAGGCGTGGTTGGTAATGGCCGGATTGCCATTGGTGTCCGTGATTGCCTCGGCATAAGGCAGCGAAGTGGCTTTAAACCAGAATTCGGCCGTGTGGTTGGTGAACTGAAGGCCGGTAGAGTTCCCGGTGTTGGTGCCGACAACATCCCATTGCTTGGCTTGAAACTGGATGAAATTGGTGTGGCCCCTCACGAACTGGAACGCGGTGCCGGGGGAATTGGTGAACAAGGCCGGAACACCCGGAACCACGCCGTTCTGAGTGGTGCCCTGCGCCACGGCAAACGTGTCCACCACGGTCACGTCAGTGTTCGCCTTGGTGCCGTTGGTTTCGTCCAGGCGATAGTAGCGGACCGGGCCGTCAAGCAGCGACTCCTGGTAATAGCTGATGCCGGTCTGGAACGTGACGTTGGTGTTTAACGCATGGGGGACGGCAGCGTAGTCCAACAGCCCGCTGATGGTGAGGATGTTCGTCTGCAGATTCTGCTGCTGGCTGGTGAACAGAGTCACCACCGTGCCGCTGCTGTCGAGGGTGACCCCGTTGACCGCCAGCGTGTTGATGTCGTAATTCAGCAGGTTGGTGGCCGAGACCGCGTTCAACTGCTTGCTGAACTTGATCTGAACCTGGTTCACCGTGCCGCCGTAGCCGGCAATGCTGGTCACCGCCGCCGGATTCTGGTCAAGCTGCACCGAGACGGTGGCCACCGAGCTGGTGGCGGAACTGAAATCGTTCCTTACCACCACTTTGTAAGCGCCCGCCGTATTGGTGGTCACCGTTACCCCCAATGTGCGGTTGGTGGCCCCGGCAATGGGCGAATTGATGTAATACCACTGATAGCCGAACGGCGAGTTGCCGGCGGGAGCCACGCTCAAGGTGATCAACTGGTTTTCCAAAGCGATCGTGCCCTGCGGTTGGCCGGGGGCGGGAATCGTCACCGGGCCAATCAAGCCATCGGCAAAGTTGAGATTGACGTCGTCAAACCAATGCGTCTCGTAGGCGGAGGCCGTGGTCTCGGCCGCAATATTGACCTGTGCCCCGGTGATCGGCTGGAAGCCGGTGGTCAGGTTCGTGATGATGGTCACGCCATCATAGCTGACACTGAGCAGCCCGCTGATCTGGAGATTGATGTCCACATTCGCCCAATGCCCATCGGCATTGTTGAGCGCCGGGACACCGCTGACGCCGGTCAGCACATTGATCAACCTGGCGCCCTGCCAGAACACCGAGATAGAAGGCGGATTGGTGCTCAGATTGTTGAACGACACCGTCAAACGGCTGGTCGCGGGAGCCACCAGATAACCGGCTTCGGGCGCGCCGAAGGTGCTCGTCGGCAAATCCGGGGCGATGTTCACGGAGAAACCCGCTCCAGGTGGCGCGGAGCCGTTGGATAATCGCGCCTTGAAGCGGATGCGCGCCTGTGTCACATCATGGCGGTCGCTGAACAACACAGCACCGTTTTGATTGGAGGCTGCATCGGTCAGGTCAAGAAAACCGCTGCCGTCATAACTGCCGGCATTGGTCACATAGGCGGCTCCGTAAACCTCCACGCCGACGGGGAGTGCTCCATTGAAGGCATAAGTGGTGCCGGCAGACGCGTGGTAAGCAAAGGCCACATTCGTCGGATTGGGTGTGAGTGCGATCGCCGGTAGCGACTGGTCAGTGAGGTTGGACACAGTGAGGGTGTAATTGGAAGTGACTTGGAAGCCGAAACTGCCCAGCAGCCGCACCGTGGTGTCGCCGCCCAGCAGGGTGGCGTTGGTGATCGCGAGAACAGTGCCGGACGCTTTCTTAAGCCCATAGTTGGCGAGGTTGGTCGCTGTCGTCCTGCTGACCGGCTTGCTGAGTGTCAACAGCAGTTGGTTGGGATTGCCCAAAGCATCCAGCCGCGACACGACCAGCGGCGCGGAGTTGGTCGTTGATATGGTCACCGCGTTGGTGCCCGCCCGATAGTGCAACGCGACGGTGTTGGAGGACAACGCCGTATTGTAGAGCGAGAGGTCATCCAGCACGCCATCGAATGTGGCCGTGGTGCCGCTGTCCCCGGTGTGCAGCAGGGTCGTGCCGCGTCCAATCTGAACGTTGCTGGTGTGGGCATAAAGCTGCCCGGCACCCGCCGCGGTTGCGACGCGAACGCCGTTGACATAGAGAATCAACTGACCGTTGGTGCTGACGGAATCACCATCGAGCACGCCAACAACATGATACGTTTGTCCGGCTTGAATGCTCGTCTGGGCATAGACGGCCGGCTTGGGAGAGGGTGGGCCAGCGGCGGCACCCCAGCCTGAACCCGGACCGTCCGTGGCGGTATTGTTCCACGCATGAAAGACCAGCTTGCCGATGTCAGGATCCAGGTCGGCGGGATCACGCCAGAGGTAGATGGCAAGGCCACGGTTGGCGCCGCCTTGCTCAAACAGGGTGCTGGCCGCCGAGAGATTAGCGGTGCCTGGAGCCGGCACTGAATTGGCATTGAACCAGAATTCAAACGACTTTTTGGCAATCGGATCGGTGTAGGCGTTGATATCCGCGCCATTGGGAACCAACAGCCAGTCCGTGTTGGCTTTGGAGAGCAGGAGGGAAGAATCGAGCCGCTCGCCGGGTATCAGGCTGGGTGCGCCCAGAGTCGGGCTGCCGTTAAAGGTGGCCACGCCGGTGGAAATTGGATCCAGGCCCGTGGTGCTGCTGGCAACCGTTAGATTGCCGACGGCTTCATCAAACCGCCAGTAGCGGATGGCGCCATCCGAGATGATCTGCCCCGCATAGTCCACGCTGTCCCCGACCGTAGTGACAAACGAGGCGGTGGTCGTCAGGGGGTTGCCCGCCGCGGAACGGTCTTTCAATCCATTGATGGTAAAGAGATAGATTTGATCACGTTCCAGTGTGCCGGTGGATAGCACGACGCTCTGCCCGTCGGCACCCAAAGTGGCGGAATAGAGCGCCAGGAAACCGAGGTTGTAGGTGGCGGTGCTCGTGGCCGTGGCAGTATCCAGCGGCTCGCTGAACGTCAGCACCACCTGGTTGTTGCCGGAGGACAGAACGCGCGCATTGAGCAGGCGCGGCGGCGTCGTGTCCGCCGTGACGGTCAGGATGGCGGTTGTGCTGTTGGTGGCGCTGAATTCATTGCTGACCACTACTGAATAGCTGCCCGCCGCGGCGGGTGTGGCCAGAATATTCAGGAACGAATCGGAAGCGTTGGCGATCAACGAACCGTTGAAATACCACCGGTAGATGAATGGCGCGGCCCCGGTGGGCACCACTGCAAGAGTGGCCGTCTGATTTTCCGCCACGGTGAGGTTTGTCAGCGAGGGGTTGGTGACAAATCCAGCCGGCCCAATATCGCCGTCAGTGTAATTGATATTGACGTCGTCGAGCCAGTGCGTCTCATAGTTCACGCTCGTTTCAGCCGCGATTTCAAGCTGGGCACTCTGGATCGGAAAGAAGCCGGTGGCCAGGTTGGTGAAAATTGACACCCCATCGTAGGCGAGGCTCAAGTTGCCGCCGCGTTTGAGCTGGAGATCCACATTCGCCCAGTGGCCGTCCACGCTGTGGATGCTCGGAACTCCGCCTGTGCCGGCCGGCACATTCGTAATAATGTTGCCCTGCCATTTCACGACGATGGCCGGGGATACTACGCCGTTCACGATGCCGTCGTTGTCAAATGCCACCACCAAACGAGTGGCGTTGGGCGACGCCACGGGCGCATAGCCCTTCTGCTGGTTGAGATAGGTTCCCTGCGGCAGATCAGCGGCCAGGTTGACGGAGAAACCGTCGCCGGGTGTGGCGCTGGCACCGCTGATGCGGGTCTTGAACTTCAAATGGAATTGATCCACCGTGGTGCGATTCGAGAAGAGAATGACACCCTTTTGATACTGGATGGCGTCGGTCAGCCGAACGTAACCGCTGCTGCTGAATCCGTCGCTCGCGGCCAGCACGGCGGAGCCAAAGATATTGAAGCCGTTCGTGATCCCGTCATTGAAGGTGTAAGTGGTTCCCGACGTCGCCGCGTAAACAAACGTGGCCGAGGTTGGATTGGGCGAAAGGGTGTTGGGCGTGGTCGCCTGATCTTGAACGCTGGAAACCGTCAGTTGATATGTGATGCCCGGCTGGAAACCAAACGAGCCGGCGAGCTGCACGGATTGTTGATCGGGAAGCAGGGTTGCCTGGGTGATTGTGAGGCTCGAGCCGCCCTGAATTTGCAGCGCGTAATTGGCAAGGTTGGTGGCCGTGGACGGAAGGACCGGTTCCGAGTACGTGACGCGCACGCCATCGGGATTGCCGCGGGTATCCACCAGCGTGATCGCCGGCGGCACGATGTCCGGCGTGATGGACAAGATGGCCGGCGAACTGGTAATGGAGCCGTAGCTATTCGTGACGATGAACTGGTAGGAGGCGCCGTTGTCCACCGCGTGAACCTGTGAAAACTGCAGGTAGGCCAGATCTTCGCCGGGCAGGAGGGTGCCGTTGCGGTACCACTTGAAGGTGGTGGGCTGCGCGGCGATCACGTCCGACTGGAGGATTAACAGGGAGCCTTCATTCGTCGCCACCGTGGTCGGCAAATTGCCGCCGTTAAGCCCATAGGTGTTCAAGGATGGTGTGGTGTAGGTCGCACTGGTGCGGGGATCGTTCGTGAATTGCGCCAGATGCAGCGTGGGGATGATTTCCTGGACCCCGTCTGGCCGCTGCCAGCCAACCTGAACATAGCTGTTACTGGCGCTGTTTCCCTGTTGGAGAACCTCCAGAAAGTACTTCTGGCCTCGCACCAGCGCGATCGGCGCGGACTGGCGCGTGCTCAAACGAGGGCCGGTGAACAGGGCCGTGCCTTGATTGGTCTCGAAGGCTATCAGCCTGCTCCCGGCTGCCGTATGGTTGGTGCTCAGCCAAAGTTCGGAGCCGCTATAGCTGGCGATATAGAAGCTGAAGTTCCCGTTGGTGGGGGCTTCGAGATAGCCGCGCGTATAACTGCCGAAAAGAGTCGGGTAGTATTGTCCGTCCACTTTGCTTTGCAGGCCATACTTTGGCGGATTGAAGTCATCCAACTGCTCGGACCAATTCGGCTGGTTGGGAAACTTGACCAGGCTGGTAAAATTGCTGACCGTGCCGAAAGCATCGTAATAGATCAGCCGCTCGATCGAGCCGGCCAAGGCCGGCTGCGCCAGTGTTGCGAGGACGGCCAGAGGCAGGGTGAACTTTATCACCCGGGAAAATGGATTCAATTGCTTGAGTTTCATGGGATGGGAAAGGAATTATATGTTGAGAATCAGTGAGTGATGCCGGATCGGCTCATTTTGTCCAGCCAGGCAATAGTCCGGGTATGGCCTGCCACTTGGCTTCATCCCAGTTGCGGCTCCACTTCAGCCCCCAGAGATCCTTGACGCGCTGACCATGAGCCGATCCGTCAATGAACACCGAATTGAGGCGTTTTCCGTGACGAGGCAGGGCGAAATGCTCCATTTCCAATGAGGCATAACCGCCGATGTTACCGTTGCCGCTGGTATCCGTATATTTATCCGGTAGATCGGGAGCACGATACTGTGTCACCAGGCCATAATCCGGCCCGCCGCCACGCCAACGCGAATCCAGTTGCAGCGGGATGATCGAAAGATTCCCCGGAATATTGTTGATTGATCGCCAATGATAAGACTGCGGCCGGCCCTGGAGGTCTGACGGGGCATTATACACCCACAAGTTCAATCCATAGCTGGAATAGGTGCCGTCAATTTGCTTGTAGGCCGTCTTGATGCCGCCAAAATCATAGGGGGCCGGATGGCCAGCGTCACCGGGTGTGGGTCTCACCGCCTCGGGGCAAGTCACCAACTGCGGTTTCTTGCTCCAGTAGTTTTGCAGCACCATAAACCACTCGCCACGAGCGGCCCCGTTGGCCGCCGGGTCTGTGCCCGTTGAAAAGCGGCCGTTGTAATCCATGGTGTAGAGATTCCAAAAGACGCCCCACTGTTTAAGGTTGGAGATGCAACTGATGTTCCTGGCTTTGTCCTTCGCTTTGGATAGCGCTGGCAACAACAGCGACGCAAGAATCGCAATGATCGCGATCACTACGAGCAGCTCGATTAGGGTAAAACCGCGGCGGGAAACCGGCCGAGGTGACGATTCTATCCGACCCGGGTGGATCGGTTTATTTTGCAATATTTCTTTTTTCATAGGCGCATTACGTTTGTTTTCCCGGCCATTCCCTCGGGGACCCACAAGGGTCAAAGGGCTCTTTCCGTTCACGCGCCTCTGGAGAGGTAGCTAACCACAATCTACGGCCGGCTTGACTTGGGGCCAATCAATGAGGCCCCGCTAACATGGATAACCATATCATTTCGATAGAGTATGTCAACCATGCATGTAAGATTGCAGTCTATCTTATGTTATACAAACCTAAAACGGATTCAAGACTGCAATATATTCCGCAAATACAGGGTCTTCATGCAATTCATCATTATTACGGTTAATCATCTATTATCATATTGTGCAGCTTGGAAACTCGCTATTCCAGCCGGAGTATCGTATATTGTTGATAGGCTTACTAGACTTTAGGTGGCGCAGATGTCCGTTGAGGTCTGACGCACTACATTGAATCTATAAACACTGCGGTTTGCGGTTGCCCACAGCAGGAACTCGTCCAGCCAGCGAGCATTGAAGAATGGAGCGCGGACATTTTTGTCTGCAACGCAGGGGTAGTTAACACCGAAGCGGACAAGAATGTCCAATGTCACTAGGATTTGATCCCAGAGAAGGCCCGAGAAACCGGTCCAAGCCTTTGTTCCGGAGGGACGGCTGACGAATCGCACAAGGTTTCAGCGGTCCCTTCGGGACTTGTGCCCCTCTAAACTCGCGTACCCAGCGTTGAAACTCTGGAGGGGTGGTTGAGGCGGGCACCGCCGAAGAGGAGGCGGAGGCTGTTCATCACGACGATTACCGTGCTGCCTTCGTGGCCGACCACGCCGACGGTGAGGGGGATTCTGCCCAGAATGGCGAAGGTGACCAGCACTGCGACCGTGCCCAGGGAGATAATCAGGTTCTGACGTATAATACGCCGCGCCCGCTGGCTGAGGCGGAAGGCGGCGAGGAAGTTCTCGAGGCGGTCGTGCATCAAGACGACGTCAGCCTGCTCGAGGGCGGCGTCGGAACCGCGCGCACCCATGGCGACGCCGATGTGGGCAGCGGCCAGGCTGGGAGCGTCGTTGACGCCATCGCCTACCATCGCGACGCGCTGCCCCTCTTTGGTCAGCGAACGAATGGCGGAAAGCTTCGCCTCGGGATTTAACTCGGCGCGCACGTCGTCAATCCCCAATTCCGTCCGGAGATGGTCGGCGGTGGCCTGGCGGTCGCCGGTCAGGACAATGGCGCGCAGGCCCTCATGGCGCAATTCTTCGAGCACGTGCCGGGCTTGCGGGCGGATGTCGTCGCGCAAGATGAGTCGCCCGAGGAGGCCGCCCTCGACAAGCCAGATTTCCGATAAACCGGCGTCTGTGGCGGGCACTTGCGCTATGGCCGCGGCGCGCGGGCCTTGGGCGAGCCATTCGCGCCGGCCCAGCAGACACGTCTCCCCATTCCGGCGCGCCCGCAGCCCCTGGCCGGTAATGGATTCAAACTCGGAGAGGTCGATGGGTTGAAGACCCTGTTGTTTGCCGTGGCGGGTGATGGCGCGAGCCAGCGGATGGGTCGAAAGGCGCTCGAGCGAATAGGCCAGCAGCGCCACTTCCATTTCCCGGCCCGGCGGAAAGCTTTCCACCGTTTCCACCCGGAGTTCGCCCGTGGTCAGTGTGCCCGTCTTGTCAAGCGCTACTAGCGTCACCCCGGCCATCTTCTCCACCGCAGCCCCGCCACGAAACAGAATGCCGTGCCGCGCGCTCCATGCAATCGCCGCCAGCACCGCTGAGGGAATCGACAGCACCAGCGCGCACGGCGACGCCACTACCAGAAGCGTCATCGTGTGATAAAATGCGCTGTGGTTTGAGCTTATCGCAGCGAACGGCGCTTGACTGCACCCGAGCCACCAAACGAAAAACATGATGAATGAGAGTCCCAGCACGCTATAGGTGTAATACGTGCCGAACCGGTCGGTGAACTGCTGCGCGGGGGCCTTCTGCTGCTGGGCGTCCTTGATGAGATGAATGATCTTCTGCAACGAACTCTCGGCCGCCGGTCGCAGAATGAGCGCTTCGACCGCGCCCCAAAGATTCATCGTGCCGGCAAGAACGCTGTCGCCAATGGTCTTTTCGACTGGAGTGACCTCGCCGGTGAGGTTCGATTCGTCGCTGGCGGTTTGGCCTTTGACAATCTCGGCATCAACCGGAAATTGAACTCCGGGCTTGATCAACAACCGCATCCCCGCGCGCAGTCGTTCCACCTGCATCTCGCGCTCGCGGCCCTGCTCGTCAATGACGGTGGCAAACTTGGGCGCTTCGCGGAACAAAGAACGAATCTCCCGTTGGGTGCGGCCGAGCGCAAAGTTTTCCAGCGCGCCCGAAAGCGAGAAAAGGAAGAGCAGGGTCGTCCCTTCGCCCCAGGCGCCGATGCTGGCGCTGCCGACGGCGACGGCCAGCATGAGAAAGTGGACGTCGATGGCACCCTTATGCAGCCGCTCCCAAACGTCCTGCGCGGTGAACCAACTGCCGGCGAGATAGGCCGCCGCATAGCCCGCCACCGACAAAGGGTGGGCGCGAAAAAACCAGGCGCCCAGCCCAAACACGCCGCAGAGAATTGCGGCCGTTAGTTCGGCCTTCCATTCGTTGACATCGTCCGCGTGCTCGAGAAACTCGACGTCGCGCTGGACGACTTTTGGCCAGGGGATGTCCCGCCAACGCCAGAACTTCGGCGCCGTCGGACACGTGACGCGAGCAATCGTCGTGGTCTCCGCATCCTGACGAATCGTGATCTTGCGCTGTTGGAAATCCGAAAGCGGCTGGCCGCAGGTCTGGCAATTGGTCTCTCCGGCCAAAAGCGTGCAAGGTTGGCTGGCACTGGTTTCCTGGGCCCGTTCCACGGTCGCGCTGATCCGTTCGGTGAGCCTCGGAACATCGGTTTTGCCGAGCGTCGCCACCGAAATCGTGTGGCGCGCCCGGTCCACTGTCACCGCTTCGAGTGTCGGATCTTCGGCCAGGGCGTCCGCAACCGAACGCGCTAAACACTTTCCCGCATCCAGCTTGCCTGCAGCATCGCATTTGGGCGGTCCGCTCATAGACAGTTTAACGCTTCTAAAATACCTGCCATTGCTCCGCAATGGCAAACCAAACCCCATCCCCGCTCAGGGTTGTCGCGGACTTCCCGGTGTCCGCAAATCAACTCGAAAGCGCCTCTTCAGCAGCGGCGGCTTTTTGCGAAAATACCAGCCGATCCGTTTCCATAGTCACCAGCACTGGCTCGCTCTCGTGAAAGACACCTTTGAGAATCTCCTCAGCCAGGGGATCCTCGAGAGATCGTTCGACTGCGCGGCGCATCGGCCGCGCCCCGTAGAGTGGGTCGTATCCCTTGCCAACAAGAAACTCCTTCGCCTTGTCGTCGAGTTGCAGCACAATGTTCCGGGCCTTGAGCCGCTGTATAACCTTGGTGATTTCCAAATCCAGAATCTGGATGAGGTCGGGTTTGGTCAGCGAACGGAAGACGACGATGTCGTCCAGTCGATTAAGGAACTCCGGCCGGAAGGTCTTCTTGGCCTCGTCCATAATCTTTTCCCGCATCTTTTCGTAGCTGTTCTCATCGTTAATCGGCGAGAACCCCAGCGTGGATTGCTTCCGAATGGTATCGGAACCCACGTTTGAAGTCATCAGAATGATCGTGTTCCGAAAGTTGATTACGCGGCCAACGTTATCCGTCAGTTTGCCTTCCTCCAGAATTTGCAGCAGCAAGTTCCATACGTCGGGATGCGCCTTTTCAATCTCATCAAACAACACCACCGAATACGGCTTGCGGCGCACCTGCTCAGTGAGTTGTCCACCTTCCTCGTAACCAACATATCCAGGCGGAGATCCGATGAGTCGCGACACGTTAAACTTCTCCATATACTCGCTCATATCAAGCTGGATGAGCGCTTTGGAGTCCCCAAACAACTGCTCCGCCAGCGTCTTGGCTAATAGCGTCTTGCCCACCCCCGTAGGACCAAGCAATGCAAACGTCCCGATGGGTCGGCGCGGGTCTTTCAGATCAGCTCGCGACCGGCGCAAGGCTTTGCACAGCGACGCCACAGCTTCCTTCTGGCCGATGACGACCTTGCCCATCTCCGTTTCTACCTGCAGCAACCGTTGCATTTCGCCCTGTTCCATTCGTTGCAAGGGAATGCCGGTCCATTTAGAGACCACATGCAGAATGTCCTCTTCATCGACCTTCACACGCTTCTCCTCGCGTGCCGTGCGCCAATCTTTCAGGACCGCCTCCAGCCGTTCCTTGGCCTGCTTCTCTTTATCCCGCAGCGCAGCGGCCCCTTCAAAATCCTGGCTCTTGATCGCCTTTTCTTTCCTGCCCTTGATCTCCTCAATCTCCCCCTCCAAACCCTTGACCTCCGGCGGCCGCGTCATCGTCCCGATGCGTGCGCGAGACCCGGCCTCATCCATCACGTCAATCGCTTTGTCCGGCAGATGGCGGTCTGTGATGTAACGGTCCGAAAGCTTCACCGAGGATTCAATCGCTTTTTCCGTGAATTCCGCCTTGTGGTGCTCCTCGTATTTCGGACGCAGCCCCTTCAAAATCAAAATCGCTTCCTCGATCGACGGAGCCTCGACCTTCACGGACTGGAATCGCCGTTCCAACGCAGCGTCTTTTTCAATATACTTGCGATACTCGTTCAGGGTGGTGGCGCCGATACACTGCAGTTCCCCGCGGCTCAGGGCGGGCTTGATGATGTTCGAGGCGTCCATTGTCCCCTCGGCCGACCCGGCCCCAACAATCGTGTGCAGTTCGTCGATGAATAAAATAATGTTCTTCGAGCGGCGAATCTCGTCCATGACGGCTTTGATGCGCTCCTCGAACTGGCCCCGATACTTGGTGCCCGCCACCATCAATGCCAGATCGAGTGTGATCACCCGCCGGTCCCGCAGCAGCTCGGGCACGTTCCCAGCCGCAATTTCCTGCGCCAACCCCTCGACAATCGCGGTCTTGCCCACACCCGCCTCTCCCAGCAGCACCGGATTGTTCTTCGTCCGGCGGCACAAAATCTGAATCACCCGCTCAATCTCGTTCTTGCGTCCGATGACCGGGTCCAGATCGCCCTTGCGCGCGATCTCGGTCAGGTCCCGCCCAAACGCCTTGAGCGCCGGGGTCTTCATCTCACCCTTCTTTTCGGACGCCGGCTTCTCCGCGGCTCCCGCGGGAACGGATTCATCCTGCGCCGCAAAGTTCGGATCCAGCTCCTTCAAAACTTCCTGACGCGTTTGTTCGATGTCCACGTCCAGATTCTTGAGCACGCGCGCCGCCACACCGTCCCCCTCGCGCAGCAGACCCAACAAAATGTGCTCGGTGCCGACATAGGTGTGATTCAGGGCCCTGGCTTCCTTTTGCGCCAGCGCCAAAACTTTCTTCACGCGCGGTGTGTAAGGAATATTCCCCATCATCTTTTGATCAGGCCCCGTCCCAACCTGCTTTTCCACCTCCAACCGGACGGTCTCCAGGTCGAGCCCAAGCTTTTGGAGGACATTCACCGCCACGCCCTGGCCCAACTTTATCAGGCCGAGCAAGAGGTGTTCTGTCCCCACAAAATTGTGATTGAAACGGTCGGCTTCTTTCCGTGCCAGATCAAGCACCTGCTGCGCTCGCGGAGTAAAATTGTTCGTGGCTTCCTGATCGCTCATATATATAAAAGTGCAGTTACTTTGCGGTTTTGTCCAATCCGGCTCCTCCGGCTTCCGGGCTGTGCGCAACGGGCCGGCTGATGTGCCGCAACCGCTCGCGCACCATATCAGCGCGCAGCAAATCGCGCTCCTCGGCCGTAAGTTTCTCCGAATGCTGTTTTTGCAAGTGCGCCGGCTGTGTCAAAATGAATAACTCGTCCGCCACCGACCGCTCCACCCCCCGAAATAGTCCCACGTCCACCCCCAGTCGCATCAGCGAGAGCAGGTTCATGGTTTCCTTGGAAGAAATGCTGTGCGCATTGGCCAGAATTCCATACGCCCGCCCGATGTGGTTATACACCATCTTCGGCTTCTTCTCCAATAACGTCGCGCGCGCGTTCTCCTCGTGCTCGATAATCTGCGCCAGCACCTTTTCCAGCCGTTCCACAATCGCCCCCTCCGATTCCCCCAAGGTCATCTGGTTCGACACCTGGAAAACATTCCCCAGCGCCTCAGTGCCCTCCCCATACAATCCTCGAACTGCCAGCCCCAGTTTGCTGACGGATTGGATGATCGGGTTGATCTGCTCCGCCAGCACCAAACCCGGCAGGTGCAACATCGCGCTGACGCGAATGCCGGTGCCGATGTTCGTCGGACAGGCCGTCAGATAACCGAGTTCCGGGCTGAAGGCATAGACCAGCTTCCGCGCCAGCGTCGTATCCGCCTGGTCAATCGCCGACCACGCCTGCCTCAGTTGCAGTCCGGGACGAAGCGCCTGCATCCGCAGATGATCCTCCTCGTTGATCATGAAACAAAACGTCTCGTCCCGGTTCAGAACCAGTCCGCTGCCGGCGCTCTTCGCGGCATGTTCCCGGCTGATCAAATGGCGCTCCACCAGTATCTGCTTGTCCAGTGCGGATAAACTATCCATCGTTCCCGAAAAAGCATCCTTCATCTCCGGCAACTCTTCCACTGCTGGCCGAACCAGTTCCAGTACCCGAATCCGCTCCGGCTTCTTCGCCCATCCAGGAAAAGCCGCGTCTTTGAGGTTGCGCGCCAGCCGGACGCGGCTCGACATTACAATCCGATCATGCGGCCCTTTCCGCCGTGCGCTCTCGGCGGGTGGGGTCAGAAATGTGTGCAGTTCCATGTCGCTCAATTGGCTGGTGTATCGGTGAGGTGCGCCGTCGTTTGCTTGATTTCGTCCCGCAAAACCGCTGCCTTCTCGAAGTCTTCTCCTTCGATGGCCTTGGTCAGTTTCTCTTGCAGCGTGTTCAGCCGGTCGGACAAATCCCGGCTCTGCCGCAGCGATTCCGGAACCTTCCCAATGTGGTGCGTCCCCTTGTGCATCGTCTTCAGCAGGCCTTCCAGCGCCTCGGCAAAGGCTCCGTAGCATTCCGGGCAACCCAGACGGCCAGCCTTCTTGAAATCCGCCTGCGTAAACCCGCAGCGCAGACACTTCAAATCCGACCCGCCCGCCGATTGCTCAATCTCATGCGAAGCCCCCAACCCGAGCAGCAGGTCCGCCAGCGAAAACCCTTGAGGATCGTTGACCCCCTTGGTCTTGGCGCAATCCTCGCATAAATCCACTTTCTGCATCTTGTCCCCAGTTATCTGGGTCAAATGCACTTTGGCTTCCTTTTCCTTGCAGATGCAGCACAGCATAAATTCGCTATTCGTATATCGGCTCCCCGGAAGCTTTAGTCAAGGCATGGTAATGCCCCACCAACTTCTTGGTCACTGCACCCGGCTTCCCGCTCCCGATTACCCGACCGTCGATCTTGACCACCGAAATCAGCTCTGCGCCGGTCCCAGTCAAAAAACATTCCTCGGCGTTGAACAATTCATGCCGGGTCAGATCTTTCTCGCTCACTCTGATGCCTGATTCCGCTGCCAGTTCCATAACCACGCGCCGCGTAATTCCATTCAAAGCGCCCGCCGAGAGCGGCGGTGTCAAAAGCTGACCTTCGGCCACAATCAAAATGTTGTCGCCAGTGCATTCCGCTACGAACCCCTGGGCGTTCAACATTATCGCTTCTTCGCACCCGGCGTTGTTCGCCTCGATCTTCGCCAAAATAT
>Ga0194053_10000761_pt1 | contig 22656 bp, 17 predicted proteins | sample SepL228m_MetaG_FD_161684 | JGI IMG/M metagenome (GOLD analysis project Ga0194053, IMG submission 161684) | Anoxic zone freshwater microbial communities from boreal shield lake in IISD Experimental Lakes Area, Ontario, Canada - Sep2016-L227-8m | ecosystem: Environmental > Aquatic > Freshwater >... | reverse complement strand
CCTTCTCCCATGGCGCGATCGTGACCCCCGACGGGCTGTTCGTCTATGTCTGCGATCTCGGCACCGACCAGGTTTGGATCTTCCGCTTCGATCGGGGATCAGGAAAACTGACGCCTGCCGATCCGCCCTCCGGGAAGGTTTTGCCCGGCGGCGGCCCACGCCATCTCGCGCTCGGTCCCCGGGGAGATTTTCTCTATGTGAACAACGAGATGGGGATGTCGGTTTCGGTGTTTGAGAGAAACAGCGAAACCGGAGCGCTGCGGTTGGTGCAGACGATCCCGACACTTCCCGGAGAGGCATCGTGCGAGGGGGCGACCACATCAGGGCTCGTGATCCACCCGACCGGCCGCTGGCTCTACGTCTCGAACCGCGGGCATAACAGCCTGACTGTTTTTGAAATCCTGGCGGACGGACATTTGCGGTTTGTTCAAAATGCCCCGTCACCGGTGGACATGCCGCGCGAATTTTCCATCGAACCCTCGGGCGCATGGCTCGTTGTCGGCGGGCAGAAAGACGGAGCCATTGCCACGATGAAAATCAACGGCTCCGACGGGACGCTCGCGCCGGGGGACCGCCTGGTGACAGGCTCTGTTCCCGTCTCGTTTTCGTTTCTCCCATAAACCGGACAAACATTTTTAACCACGGAGGACCGGAGAACGCGGAGGGGAAACAAAAGACAGCGCTTGCAATTTCGTCCCGCCGCCAACAGTCCTTCTTCTCTCCGTGATCTCCGAATCCTCCGTGGTGAACAATCGCCGGATTCGGGACAACGCGGAATTCGGGTTTGCTTCGGGGAAATAATTGAGGCATGTTACCTCCCGAACTCGGAACAGGAGAAGACACTATGGAAACCACCACCCCCGTCGGTTCTATTCTCGATAAAAAAGGGCACCAGCTCTGGTTCATTGAAGCCACAGCCACCGTCTATGAGGCCATTTCCATGATGGCGGAAAAAAATGTCGGCGCCCTGCCCGTGATGAAAGATTCCCGGCTGCTCGGGATGATCTCGGAGCGGGACTACACGCGCAAAGTCATCCTTCAGGGACGCGTCTCCCGCGAGACTCTCGTGGCGGATATCATGACCAAGGATGTCATCACCGTGAGCGGCGGCGACTCGGTCGAGGCCTGCCTCGAAATCATGACGAAAAACCACGTCCGCCATCTGCCCGTCATGGATGGAGACAGCCTGACCGGGCTGGTGTCGATCGGGGATCTTGTCAACTGGATCATCCTCGCCCAGTCCAACGCCATCGAAGATCTCCACCGCTTCGTCACGGGAGCCTATCCTGCTTGACGTCCGACGAGATCATTCCCGACCTGCAAGCCTGCGTCCTGTGCGAGGACGTGCGCCAGGAAGCCAGCGGCCAGCAGACCCTGGTCGGAATTATCGGAATGATTCCCGCCCCGGTGATGCCGATCGGATTTTTCAAGCTGTGCCTCTGGAGCCGGTGGTGCGGGGGGGTCGGGGAGTTTGTCCAGCAGTCGCTGATTTTGACTCCCGACGACGACGAGCCGATCGCTCAAAGCGAGGTCCAGTTCACTCTTCCTTCGCTCGAGGCGCACGCCACGAACGTCCACGTCTTCGGAGGAATCCAGTTCCAGAAGCACGGCCTCTACACCGTGGAGGTCAAAGTGGACGGCGAGTTGCGCCTGCGCTTTCCCCTGCCGGTGGTTCCGGTTCAGCAGGCCCAGTCCTGACCCGCTTCGCGCAGGCAGCCTCGTTTGTCGCATTTTTCTGATCGCCCTCGCTTGCAGAGAGCGATCTACGGTCATAGACCGCTGCTACAGACCTCTCTCCGCGCGGCTCAGCCTTGGAATAGCGAGTTCCGGATCGACGCGAGTTCGGTCTGCTCGGCGAGCATTTTGGTCACGCCGCGCAGTCGGCGCCCGAGCGTCGCGGCGACTCCGATGAGAATCTGGATCCCCGCCTCGGGGTAGTTGTTGATGAAGTCCTCGAGATCCTGGCGGGTGATCACCCAATACTGGCTGGGTTCGATAGCGATCACCGAGCACACCGCGCTGGCCGGGTCGAAGAGATCGACTTCGCCGACCCATTCGCCCTGGTTGATTGTCCCGAGAAGAATGTCCTTTCCTTCCTCGTGACGCCTGGCGTGGAGCAGGCCGCTGATGATGAAAAAAAGTTTCCCGTGAGGCAGGCCCTCGGCGATGAGGATATGGTCCGGGTTCGCGATGTGGAAGCTGCCATAAGAACTGAGGGTATCGCGGTCTTCCTTGCTGAGCTGAGAGACCAGTCCGACCGCGGGAATATGCGGGGAGGTGAGTGACATGCCTCCTTGGAACCATAAATCCGGGCCGCGGACAAGCCGGATCGTTACTTTTGACGTTTGTAGAAGTTGACCGCTGTGACCAGATCCATGGCGCGCTGCAGCACCGTGTCGCGCAAAGGCGGACGGGAGCGGTCCCTGCCGCTCTCAATTTCCGGGTTGGTTCCGGCGACGAGCGCGGCTTCGTTCATGCGCGGGCGTTCGGAATCAAAAACGAACTGGCTGACTCCCTTGTCCTTGGTGGCCGCATGGATTTCCGCGAGGACGCCGGGAGGAAGCGAGATGGCGATGTCCGGCTTGACTCCGCCGGGAAAAATAGTGGTGCTCTCCGGAAGAACGACCTGGGAAACCGCGACGCGCAGGATTTTTCCGCCCCCCAATGGTAACTCCGAAAATTCGACGGCTTCCCCTGCGGTGTCGCTCCCCACGATCATCGCCCCGGCGTTCATTCGCAGTGTCGCCGCGACGGCCTCGGCGGCCCCTGCGGTGTCGGGGTCAGCCAGAACGACAAGAATTCCCTGGTAGGCCGGGCTCTGGTTTGAAGTCAAAATGCGCTCCTGCTTCGCGCTCGGCTTCTGAATCGAAAACAGGATCTTCCCTTTCGGGCAAAACCGGCGGGCGAAGTCGGCGGCGGATTCAAACTCGCTCCCCCCGGCGACCCCGCGCAAATCCAGGATCACGGCTGGAAGTTTCTTTTCCGAGAAGCTCGCGAGCGCGACATCCAGCTGGCTGAGCGAGGCGGCATCAAGCTTCCCGGGCCGGATATAGCCCGCGCGGGCGTCCAGAATTTCCGCAAGGAAAGGAACGGGCTCCGGCCGGTCTTTCACGTTTTCCGCCGCGATGATCGCCGCCCCCGGCGAGAGTCGCCGGAGCAGGCCTTCCAGCATCGCTTTTTGTTTGGAGTTTTCGTCCAGGGCAGCCGGAGAAAGGAAGTTTGACTGCAGGGCATCGAGTGCCTTTTGGACCTGCGGAGCATCCAGCGAGTTGACGGTTGCGCGAAGGCTCGGAGGCGGCGTATCGCCGGCGGGCAGAGCCATGGTAGAAAGCAAGAGAAAGGAAGTTGTGAGGCAGAATTTCATGCGGCGGCTCCGGGGTTTAGGGATCAGCGGACAAACCCGGTCACTCCGCCGTGAGTGTCGGGTGGCAGCAGGCGGAAATCAAGATCTTCGCGCTGGGCAACCAGTCGGGTGGCGCGGAGATTTTGCGGAGATTTTTTCGGGATCCGTATGATAACGGTTGAACTGCGCTGGGCGTGCAGATACCCACAGAGCAGTCAATGACGGACCACCCCGAGTATTTTAACTTCGCCGCAGATGTGTTTGACCGGTGGGCAGCGGAGCAACCCGAGGCGCTGGCCCTCTGGTGGGTCAACGAGGGCCGGACCCGGGAACTCCGTTTCACTTTTTCCGAACTGCGCGATCTCAGCCGGCGTGCGGCCCGCGTTTTTCAGGAATCTGGAATCCGCCCCGGCGATCCGGTGATGGTGATGCTTCCGCGGGTGCCCGAGTGGTGGATCTCCATGCTCGGTCTGACCCGCCTTGGCGCGGTGCCGGTTCCGTGCACTCCCCAACTGACTCCTCACGATCTGGCCTACCGGCTGGAGGCCGGCCACATCCGCGCCGTGATCACCGACGCCGAAGGTGCCGACAAACTCCCAAACTTCACCGGCATCGGGTGGCAGACCGATTCTCCGATGCCCGGTTGGCTCCATCTTGGCGAGGCTCTGCTGCACGCGGTGCCGGGGTATTCCGGGCCGGCCACGCGGGCCGACGCGCCGGGCATCATCTATTTTACGAGCGCCACCACCGGTAGTCCCAAAATGGTGCTGCACACCCAGTCCAGCTACGGACTCGGCCACGAAGTCACCGGGAAACTCTGGCTCGATCTCGGCCCCGCAGATGTCCATTGGAATACCGCCGACCTCGGCTGGGCGAAGGCCGCGTGGTCGAGCTTCTTCGGCCCCTGGCATTGCGGGGCGTGCCTTTTCGTCTGGGACGCTCGTGGAAAATTTTCGGCCGCGCAGATGCTGGATGTTTTGGGATCCTACCCGATCACCAGCCTCTGCGCTCCGCCCACGGCCCTGCGCATGATGGTGCGGGAGGACCTCGGCCAGCGAAAATTCCCGCAGCTCCGGCATTGCGTCACCGCCGGCGAGCCACTCAACCCGAGCGTTTTTCACGCATGGAAAGCCGCCACCGGCCTGCCGGTTTACGAGGGCTACGGGCAATCCGAGACCGTCATCCTCATCGGCAATTTCAAGAGCCTCGGGTTTCCGGTCGTTCCCGGCTCGATGGGGCGGGCGACTCCGGGCTACGAGGTGTGCCTGCTCGATGACCACCTCAACCCGGTCCCCGATGGCGAAGAGGGCGAAATCGCCGTCCGCCTGGGCAAAAACCAGCCGGTTGGAATTTTCAAGGAATACTGGAAATGCCAGGAACAAACCACACACCACTTCCGCGGAGAATGGTATCTGACCGGCGACCGCGCCACCCGCGACGAGTCGGGCTATTTTTGGTTTATCGGGCGCAAGGACGACGTGATCAAGAGTTCTGGCTACCGGATCGGGCCGTTCGAAGTCGAGAGCGCGCTGATCGCGCACGCGGCGGTCTTGGATGTGGCGGTCATCGGCAAGCCCGACGAGGTCCGGGGGCAGATCGTGAAGGCGTTTGTCGTGCTGCGGCACGGCCACGAGCCGACCGATGACACAAGGCGCGGCTTGCAGGACCACTGCAAGCACCTCGTGGCTCCCTACAAATACCCGCGCGAAATCGAGTTCGTGATGGAATTACCGAAGACGGTCAGCGGCAAAACCCGCCGTTTTGAATTGCGCCGTAGGCAGGCAGAGGCCCGTCACGCGTAATAGCGCCGGGCACGTTCGCGGCGCGCGAAAGGATTCGACGAACGGCCCCGCCGGAACGACAACTGGAGGAAATGGAACCGCGAAAATACAGCACAGGAACGAAGGGCCGCCTCAAAATGCACTGCGACAAGTGCCGGGAGTTCATCCGGGCCAACACGTCGTTCAACCTCGCAACCGAGTTCATCGAATCGATCGATCCCGACCACGACGAACAAGTCTGGCAGCGCTTCCAGACGCCAGCCGACATCCTGCCGGAACTCCAGGAATGGCTCGGCGTCGGAGTCGGGAAGGTCGCCGCTCCAGCAGCTCCTTCACCGCTCATTCCCAACAGGCCTGATATCAAACCAGCCAGCCAGCTCGCGCCAAAAATGGAGGATGCCTCCCTGAAAAGAACCCGCGCGTGGATCGCAAGCGCCGCCGGGCAGGAGAAACTCGGCAAACTCGCTCCGCTGGAAGCCGCCGAGGCCGCCGTGCGCAAATTCTACAAGGAACTCACCGGCGGAGAACCGTGAGGCCCGCTGGCTAAGTTTCTCCTGACACTCTTCGTCTGCGGTGTTCCGCGTTCCCTCGGGATCGGGAAAAATGCTCCCCCTGCTTTCTCTGCTTCCCGCACATGGGCTGCGACCTTGCGCACCCGTTGTTTGAACACGTCCCACGCATCCGCCCCGTCGATGTTCAGCGCTCGGGCCAGCGAGGCTTCGTCGCGGAACCCGCGGAACTCGTGCTCTCCCGGGCGATCACAGAATTTTTCCAGCTCGAAGAGATTGGCCGCCACCTCCGGGTCGAACCGGGTGACCCAGCTTTTGAATTTATCCAGGTAGCCCTGGTCGTTCTTGAAACTTGCGCCGCCATTGTCGAGCGCCACTAGCCGCGCCCGTCCGGACTCGACGTAAGCATGCAGGTTGGCGCCGCTGAAGCGGTCCCATTCTCCCGCCATCGCATCGACCAGCAGAATATCCGAGAGCTGCCGGGCCAGCTCACAGGCCGGCGCGCTGCCTCCGACCCCCGGGAGGTCGATCATTTCCGTTCTCGCCTGCGGGGCACTGCGTTTCAAGAACCGGGCGATCGGGTCCGATTCATTGAGTGCCCCGTTGGGCGGGAAATCCGGCAATTCAATCGATCGGTAGGCGACCGGCTTCATCGGCAGCCATTGCTTGAAGACCCCGTGAAGCACAGCGGGATCGGACGCGATTTCGTCGAGCACCTGCTGCCGGTTGAGTTCCTTTGCCCCGACGAATACCCCCGCCTCCAAAAGCCGTCGGAACGTCGCGAGCCCGGTGCCGCGCAGCTCCATGTTCACTGCCGGTTGAAAAAGGCCGCCGCATCCCAAGGCCCGCCCGATTTCGAAGGTGGAGATCTCGCCGGCCACGCTGGTCGAGGAGTTTTCGGAAAGAAATGCACCCACTACCTCGCCCTCGAACAGCACCTTGGCATAGGCCGAGTTTTCCTGCCCGGAGTTCTTCAGCTCGAGCCCAAAGCGCGGATCCCCCTCGCACAGGCCCCGCGCAACGTCCTTCGAAAATTCAAACCAGCGGTGCAGTTCGGCGGACGAAGGCAGAGCTCCGGGCCTCGCATCGAGCGGATGTCCGCTCTGTGCCAACGCGGCAACCGTCAGTAGGCCGCTGAACAGGCACCAGGAGATCAGCAGCCTGAGGCCGGGATTGTGTTTCATATTCTTGTCCTCTCCGATTCCAGATCGGTTGACGTTGGTCGTCACATTATAGATGAGCGTCCTGGCCGGGGCAAACCGCCACATAGACCGTGCCGGAGGATTCGCCGCCGCGGATCGGATTGGGAAAACTCACCGTATGCGCGCGGACGAGCGGGAATTCGCGTTCCAGTTTTGAGCAGAATTCTTGGTCCGGAGATTCGTCCGACCACATCGCAAAAACTCCGCCAGGAAGCAGATGCCGCCGGAGTTCGTGCAATCCCTCCAACGTATAAAAAGTCGCGTGTCGTTCGTTGAGCCAGTGCTGCGGGGTGTGGTCGATGTCCAGCAGGATGGCATGGAATTTCCGGCCGGATGCAGCTGGGTCGAAGCCGGCTTCTGGGCACGAAGCGAGCGCGAAAAAATCGCCTTCCACAAAACGGGTTCGCGGATCGGATGCAATCCCGGCTCCCAGCGGGACCAGCCCGGATTTGTGCCAACGTATGACGGGTTCAAGGAAATCGACGACGAGCAAAGCCCTCACGCTTTGGTGCCTCAAGGCGGCAGCCGCGGTATAGCCAAGCCCGAGGCCTCCGATCACCACATCCAGCGGCCCCGGTTTCGCCGCCGCCAGACCCAGATCGGCCAATGCGTCTTCCACCGCATGAAATAGGCTGCTCATCAGGAACTCCCCGTTGAGGATCATCTCGTAGACGACCTCGTTCTCCAGCATCGGGATCCTGCGCCTTCGCAGGCTCAATTCCCCGAGCGGAGTGGTGCAGAAATCAAGTTCCTCAAAAGCTTTTTCCATCCGAGGACACTGCTGCCCGCGAACATCGATGGCGAGAAGTTTGCGCCACGGGCAATGTCCGCCGGACAGCCGGGCACGCCGATCACGCTTTCCTGCGGCGTTCGAGTTCCGCACGCACTTCGTAGGCTTTTTCCTCGGTGATTTCGAAGGTGGAGATGAGCCAGATGGCCAGGAGGGAAGCCGCTGCAGGGACTCCGGCGTCGAGAAGGCGCATGAAAAGAATAGTTCCGCCGCTCTGGGTAGGCAGGGCGACATCGAAGCCGGTGAAATTCAAGAGGACACCGCTCAGCGCCAGCGCGGCTGCCATTCCGACTTTGATCACCCACCAGAAAATCGCCCCATACATTCCCTCGCGACGCTCGTGCGTCTGAAGTTCGTCGTAGTCGCAGACGTCCGCGATCATGGATCCGACAAGCGGGAACATGCTCCCGAACCCGAACGCGATCAGGACGCCTGGGATCACGGAAAGCCAGGGGTTCGCCGGGGTGAACAGGAAAAATTTCGAAATATAGCCCACAACGGCGACGAGCGTGCAGGTGATGAACGCGCGGCGTTTTCCGAGCGAGGTGCCCAGCTTGGTCACAACGATGACGACGATGAAACCGGCGATTCCGGAAACCGACCCGGCGACGCCGGCGATCCGTCCGCCCAGCTCCTTGTCGCCGCCGCAGACATAATAGATCCACACATACAGAGTGAACGAAGCCACCAGCATGTAGCCGTTGAAGACGAGGAACGCGGTCGCGCTGAGTTTGAGAAACGGGCGGAATTTCAAGGAAATCCAAAACCCCTTGAAGAAGTCGGAGACCACCGCCGTGAGGCCGGCGGGTTTCTTGTGTGCCAACTGCGCGGCTTGCTGGTCCAATTTTTCCATCCCGGCGGCAAACCGCTCACGAAGAAAGACGGCGCAGAGCATGCAGCAAACAAGCACCACCAGAGAAATTGAGAATGCCAGCCATGTCGCTCCACGCATGATATTGCCGAAGGTCTTGAGCTGCATGAACCACAGGAACCAAGGCGTGAGCAGGAACGCGGTTTGCCCGATAAACGTCGAGTATCCCATCACGCGGGTCCGCTCGTGGTAGTCGGGTGTCAGCTCATATCCCAACGCGACCCAGGGCGCGACCCACACCGTGTAGGCCGCATAAAAGACGATCGAGCCCAGCAGGAAATACCAAAAGACAAACGTCATGCTGGCATTTGCGGGGAACGCCCAGAGGAGCGTGTACGCGATGCCCGAAAAGATCGAACCGAAGAAAATATACGGCCTGCGCCTGCCCCAGCGCGTTCTCGTATGATCGGAAATGTAGCCCATCACCGGATCGATGATCGCGTCGAAGATCCGCGGGATCGCGCCGAGCAGGCCGATTTTCGCCGGGTCCATTCCCAGGCCCAGATTCAGCGCGATCATGAGGCTGCCGGTCGCTGTCCCCAGCATGTTGTTGGCCAACCCGCCCAGCCCGTAGATGAATTTTTGAAAGACAGACAATTTGTCGCCGGGGGCGGTTGTGTGGTGGGGTGCGTGCATGAATGACGATCGGTCGGTTTTGCGCGGATACAGTCTCAGGAAGTCAGCCGGCCGGTCGGGATATTGACCGTGAGAGAGGCCACCCGGCCAGAGCGCGAAAAGATCTCGCGGCTGGTTTCCGGCGACAACGCGTTCCCGTAAAAAGTTTCCCTTCGTCCATCGGTCCAATCCACGCGGACTTCCTCGCTGCCCCCCAACTGGAAGCAGACAGGCACTTGGCAGCAGGTGAAACCCAGACTTGATGCGGGCAATTCCACATTCCGTTCGCGGCCATTGATGTCGACATAGGAAAAAATTCCGCCCCCGCCCAGAAATTCTCCCGCTTCAAGAAGCCGCGGTTCGAAATGGAGCCGTCCGTTCCGGACTTCGACTCCAAGCTCGCCGAGGCGAGTGAGAATTTCCTCTTTGACCTGCCCTGTCATCCCCGGCTGCTGGGCACCGCGGTGGCGGGGTGTATGGGAGTAGGGGTCCGTCGGAAATGCGCCGTAGACTTCAGGGGATTTTCGGAATCCGAGCCCTTCCCGGATGTCCGCGTAGGCGGCGGCGAGCCGGTCTGCCATGCCTGCGTCCTTGCAGGCCCTGGTGCATTCCTGCACGGCGAGCAGAAGTTTGGCGACCATGTGCCAGTAGATCGACCCGAGCCCTTCAAATCCAAAAATCGACCCACTGCGTCCGGTGAAGGCGCTGTGGTGGAAGACCTCCTCCCAGATCTGAAGAAGCAGGGCGCGGTTGTCGGCGACGTCCGTCTCAAATCCGGGACGCGCGGCCATCGCATCGAGCTTCTGTTCGAGATCCGCAGAGTTCTTGAAGTCCGGATGAAAATGCAGTCCTCCTTCGGCATCTGCCACGACCAGACTGCGGTCGCCGGCGGAGAGGAGCCGTCGAATCAGGGCCGACCGCTCTGCAGCGTTGGCGGGGAGCCGGTTCCGGGAGAGAAACGACGGGAGCTCGCGATCCGGCTGAAGCATGTAGCTATGCTGGTCACTGCGGTAGAGCGGGCTGGCCTTCAGCGCACCGAGCAGGCGGAGCGAACCGGCGGGAGCAAGGAACCCGCTGCCGATGGCAGCCGCCTGGCCCTCGAGCATCAGGTCGAGCCTGGTCACGCGCGCCCCGTCCTCGCGGATTTCCAGAAGGTTGTAGCTGTGCGCCAGACCGTCTTCACGAATGTTTGCCTCGAGCGTGGCTTCGATCACTGAGAGGGCTGCGCCCAGAAATACGCGAATGTCCGCCGCCGAAACCTCTGCCATATCCGGACAGAGGCGCCCGTAAATCGCCTGGCGATGTTTTTCCCCGGCGAGCCCAAGGCGCCGGGTCAATGCCAGGCGGAGCGAGTCGTCCAGAGAGGCATGCGAGCCGGTAGGACAGGTTCCCAGAGCGGCGGCCAAATCCTCGAGCAACCCGAGCGACGGGAGCGAGAATGAAATATTCCCGGAGGCATTCGAAAAAATCTGTTTGAGAAGAAGAAGATGGCGACGGAGGTGGAAGCCGGTGACGACCGAAAGCCCCCATCCAGCAAGCGCGTTATTTCCATCGTTCCACTCCGGGCGCTGGGTGTTGAGCCAGATCCCGCCTCCGGGGACGAGGTTGCTGAGCTTTGCCATCACGGGAACCAGCAGCTTTTCCGCCAGCGAAAACAGGACCGGTTCGCCGTCCGCGTCGGCGAGAAGTTTTCCGTCGTTTCCGGTTTCCTCCGCGCGGCGGAGCAGGTCGCCGTGGAGGGTCTTGTCAAATGTGATCGAATTGCGCGGATCGCGGCAGAGAGACTCGAACCCGGCGATTTCGTAGGGCACGATGGCAGTGGAATACAGCCTTTCCGCCAGCCCGGCAGCCAGTTTTCCCGGCTCGTGTTTTTCCTGGCATTCGAGAAGGCGCGACAGATAGACGATCTGGTGGTCGCCCCAATACCCGATCTGGCTCCACGGATCTTCGGGATCAAGCACCTCCCATTCGAGCCCATCGCGGGTGATCCGGTAGGGGTTGTATCCATCCGCCGTCGAGGCATTCAGGAAGACCGCGACCATGCCCTCCAGAAATCGCGGATAGCTGTGGGCCAAGCTTTCCCAATTTTGAAAAATATCGCGCCAGTTCCCTTGGTATCCGTATGCCGGCCGGCCGGCTTCGTCTTTCAACCGGATCGAAAACCGGTTCCATGGGCGGCTCGGGTCGCCGTGGCGACGGCTGAACAGCAGGGGAAGGTATTCGCGGGCCAGCCGCATCAACTGCGGATCGCCGGTGGGGAGGGCAAGTCGTTGGAGCTCGTCGCGGTCGAGCTTTGCGGGAAGCGACTCCAGCCACGCCATGTGCCGGCCGGCAACCCGGCGGCTGCGGGCCCGCAAAAACTCCGCAAAGTCGAAGGACGGAAATTCGTAGCCGTCGTCCGGCACGCCGCCGCGCATGCAGTTGAAAACCGTGTTGGCAAAGTGGTGCGCATCGAGGTCCGGCTGGGACGTTTTCTGCAGGCCGTCGGCGGAGGCCGCACGCTTCCGAAGCTTTTGTTGGCCGTCCGCGAGACTCGCATGCAGGCTCGCTTCCAGCGTTTCCGGATCCTCGAGCTCCCGGGCCAGTGACAGGACGGACGCATGGTCGAGAGCGGTGTCGGCCACGCATGTCCACCGATGTTCCGCGCCCGCAGCGATCTCGACCGCGTCCATCGCCAGCCATGCGCCGAACTCCCCGCGCACATTCATCTCCGCAAGCACGGGGGCCCCGGAGCGAAATGCGGCGATTTGGCGTCCGGAGAGAAGAAAGGAGGGCTCCGGATGTCCGAGCGACCACGCGCAGGCGGCCCGGAGCGACTCGCTGGGCTCCGCGCGGTCGGTCACGCCGGAATTGAGCGTAAAGAGCCCCAGCCCCCCTTCGCGCTCGTGGCGCATGTAGGCGCAGGCCAGATAGCTGTAACGCAGATAGAGCATCTCGCTCACCCCGGATGGAAGCAGATGGTGGAAGCCGTCGAGATACTTCACAAAAACGGTTTCGCCAGTGGTGTTCACCAGCTCGCAGCGCCGGACAAGGCCGTATCGCCCGCTGACCTCGAGCGTCCACCGGAACCTCAAGCCAAGATTCGTTTCTTCGAACACGACCGACGTGCCAAGGGCATGCTTGTAGAGGTGGCGCCGCACGCCAGGCGCGGGCTCACCGTGCCATGGCTCCCAACGCATAGAGCCCGCCCCGCTCTCGATGTGAAAGATGCTCATGGCTCCCGCGGATTCGGGGCACGCGAGAATTTTATCCGCCGTCTGGTAGGGGAAGAGTGCGTGGTCGGGATCCGTGCGGCCCGCAGTGAAAGAGCCGTTGCTTCCCGCAAAAATCCAGAGATCCGTATCGCTGACGATGCTCATCAGGAATGGGGGCATCGAGCACACATCGCGGATGACAAAATGCGGCTCCCCGTCGATCAGGGTGTTCTCCATCGCTTTCTTTCCGCCTGTGGGAAGACCATTTTCCGGCGGACACGCAGAAATGTCCCGCTGCCGGGCGGAGCGGGGTTGGGCGGATATGGCAATGGAGGAGTCCGTCATTTGACCAGAAACGGGATGTTGTCCGCGCTGGCGCTGCCCTTCCCATCCCGGACGGTGAGAAAGAGCCGGTAGGCACCTGGTTTTCCCGGTGTGCGGAGGCTGACATCACTGCCTGACTGCGAGACGATACACCCTTCCACTGGCTGGGGCACAGCCTCGGCGTCGCCGCCCGCGTGGACGGACGTGCTCTCGGGGAGAACGGCCCATGCGTATGTCACCGCGTCGCCCTCGGGGTCCTCCACCTGCGCGGAAGCTTTGCAGCTCTGGTTCGCGCCGACAACGGCTTCGCGCAGCGAGGATTCAAACTTCAGAATTTTCGGGCACCGGTTTTCCGGCCACTTGCCCGACCAAGCGCGCACGATAGCATCTACGCTGGGCAGCTTTTCGCCGGACTTCAGGAACATTCCATACCATGTCGCGGTCACCTCCTGCTTGTTTCCCCAGAGAAACACGTAGCTGCCGAGGCAGAACCCCGCGCCGTCCTTGAGCACATTGGTCTCGGTCGCGTAGTAGCTGGCCGCCTTGTCGCGGCTGGTGGGTTCGATAGGTGCTCCCCAAGATGTCTTGGCGGTTTCCCAGTGCCCCACCGGACCGAATTCGGTCAGCACAAACGGCTTCTTCCAGCCGAGGTCCATCAACGCCTTGCCGAGTCCTGCGGCTCCCGCATAAGCGTTCACTCCGAGCACGTCGAGCGACGGGTAGTTCGCCATGATGCCTTGGATCTTGTTCGGGGCGGCCCCGGCAATTGCGGTCATCACCGGGTGGTTGGGATCCTCCTCCTTGATGACGCGCGCCAGCCCGTCCAACACTTTCCAAACCGCCGGATTGGATCCGTTCGGCCCTTCCATCTCGTTTCCCAACCCCCACATCAGCAGGGCCGGGTGGTCCTTGTATTTTTTCACCGCGTTCCGGACCTCCTGCTGCAGTTGCGCGATTTTGGCCGGGTCCGAAAAGTTGAATCCCTGGCGTTCAGCCTTGATCCAGATCCCGGCCGTTACCGTCAGCCCCAGCTCCTGCGCGCGATCCAGCAACGTCTTCCCGGCCACCTTTTCGTCGAGCTGCTCGATGCCCCATGTGCGAATCGAGTTCCCCCCATACTTGACGAGGTCTTCCAGATTGTGCGTCCCCCCAGCCCCGTTGATAAAAAACGGCTTCCCGTCGCGCCGCAGCTCGAAAGCGTCAGCCGCGTTTTTTTCAACCTTCACCACCGATCCCGCTCCCGAAGGCAGCGCGGCGGCAAGAAGGATCGCAGACGGGGCCAGAAACCGGAACAGACGGGAAAAATGCGGGGTGTGAAATGGGCGGAGAGAGTAAGGAAAAAAGGGAGTCATCTTGGGGATATTGCATAAATGTGCATCGGATGGCAAGGGGTTTTTTTTGCTGAGATGCCAGCCGTGCATAAACTTGCACTCCACGTGCAATCTGTTCATCCTGACGGCGCACAAACCTATTTTTCAAGAGAGATCCTATGTCCAAAGTCAACCAGCAGTTGATCGCCGACCGCGCCGGAATTTCCCGGGCGACCGTGTCGCGGTGCTTCACCAACCATCCGGGCATCAATCCCGAAACCCGGGCTACGGTCTTCCGGCTGGCGAGCGAGCTGGGCTACCGGCACATGGAGATGCGCACGGAGTCGAAGAAGAAGAGGACGACCGGCCAGACGATCGGGGTGCTGGTATGCACGAAGGTGGAGGAGTATTTCCGGCCGGATTACCAAAGCCCCGGCGTCGGGATTTACGCGGGCATCTGCGAATATGCCCAGCTCCACAAGCTGCACCTGGATCTGCGCTACGTGAACCCGGCGGACGCGTCGCTCGCCGGGGCTTCCTACCGGGAGATCGACCCGCTGCAGCGGCGTGATTGGAGCGGGGCGCTGCTGATCTATCCATTTCCGCGGAAGGTGGTGGACGGGCTCCACAAGCTGATGCCGGTGGTTTCCTTGGTCGAGCAGTATGTTTCCGATCCGTTGGACTGTGTGGACGTCGACCACTTCAAGGGGATCTCCTCGGTCATCAACCGGCTATACGAGTTCGGCCACCGGCGGATCGGATTCTACACGAAGGAATATGACGTCGAACCGGGGTGGTCCTACCGCCGGTTCAGCGCCTTTGTCGAAAAAATGCGCCGCTTGCATATCCGCGTCCCGGATCAAGATCTCATCAATATCTACCCCACCGTCTTCCCGGATCTCGAAGCCAGCTACGACTATGCCGCGAATCGTGTGCGGGATGGATTGACCGCCTTGGTTTGCGCCGCCGACCACCAGGCCTACGACGTGATGGCCGGGCTGAGGGCGCGCGGGCTCCGGATTCCAGACGATGTTTCCATTACCGGATTCGATGGCATCGACGCACCCGCCTCAGAACTGGAACTCACCACCATCATGATCCCTTACCGCGAGATCGGGTTCACCGGAACCAAGCGCCTGCATGACCTGATGCGCAAGCGGTTCGTTTCCCCGCAGCACATTCTCATCGGGAGCCGGATGCGCGAAGGGCGGACGGTTGCCCGCCTGAAAAATGCCCCGAAAGTCCGCTCGGACCCGACATGAGGGAAGTCCACGAAAAATAGTGCATAAAATTGCAATTTTTATTTGACCCGGCATGCGGCGGGTGGTTTATTGGGGTCGCATCCATACCAACCTTATGAAAATTCCATCCCTTCTCCTTCTCCTCAGTCTCGGAACCTTTGGCTCGGTCCTCGCGCAGGATGCGGCGCCCGCGGCACCGCTGGACTTCGGAGACTTCACCTCTGCGACATTGACATCGAAAGCCTGGAAGGCGAGCGAGTCGAAGGATTTTGCATCGGCGTTAGGATACGCTGCGAAATGTATCGAGATGCACGGTGGCGTGGCAGTCCAGCAGCAGAAGGCGCTCACCGCGCCGCTCACGGAGAAGGAGGAGATCTTCAAGCAGTGGGCGTTGAACGATGTGGGCACGTGCTATTTTATCCAGGGCCAGGTCCTCGAAAAACAGGGCAAAACCAAAGAGGCTATCGTCTCCTATAAATTTTTGACGGACAATCTGGCCTTTGCGCAATGCTGGGACCCCAAGGGCTGGTTCTGGAAACCCGCCGGAGCGGCAGCCGGGCGCATCAAAGCGCTGGAATTTGACGCCCTTTGACCGATATTGACTTGTCCCCCGAGCAATGAAGACTCCACCTCCATCCGGATCGGCTCAGCGAAGCGGCTTTTCGCTGATCGAGCTGCTCGTTGTGATGGCGATCATCGGGATGCTGTCCGCCGTGGCGATTCCCGCGATGAGTTCGATCAAGGGTGGAGGGGACCTGATGAAAGCCGCCTACGACATTTCCGGCGTGATCGAGCAGGCGCGCTCGTATGCGATGGCGAACAACACCTATGTCTTCGTCGGATTCACCGAGGTGGATGCCTCGAATGCGGAGTCTGCAGCCGGCCAGCAGCCCGGCACAGGGCGCGTGGTCCTTGCCGCTGCGGGATCGAAGGATGGGACTCGGAATTTTGCCGCAGCTAACCTTGTCGCACTCTCCAAAATCCGCCGTTTTGACAATCTGCACCTCGCGGATACGCCGCCGAATTCCGGCAATATGGCGCGCCCGTCAGTTTCGGACCAATACCGGGCTGGAAATGCGGCATTCGTTGCGGAGAGCACCTTGGCGTGGCCGCTCTCCGGCGGCAGCCCGACCTACACGTTCTCGAAGGTGATCCAGTTTGATCCGCGCGGCTCGGCAACACTCCAGTCGAGCGGCCGGAGCCTGCCGCAGTGGATGGAGATCGGGCTTGCCCCCGCGCGGGGCAACGTCGCGGTGAGTGGTGCCAACTGCGCGGCGCTCCTCCTCGACGGGGTGACGGGATCGGTCAAAATCTACCGGCCGTGACGAGCTCCTCCGATTGCCGGTTGCTGATATGCAGCCGGAAATTTCCGGCCCGTTGGCCGGGCGACATTCCGCATTTTTCCTCGGGCTTTTCGCTCATCGAGGTTACGATCGCCCTCTCTGTGGCCGGCTTCTGTCTTCTGGCCATCCTCGGGCTTCTTCAGACTGGCGTCACCACCCAGCGGGCGACAACCGAACAGACCGCCGCGACCGGGATCGCCACGATGATTTTTGCAGACCTTGTCTCGGCGGCTGGAACGAATCCGTCTCCCCGCTTCCAGATCAACCTCACAAACTCCTCCTCCCCGCAGACGGTTTTCATCAGCGAAAATGGGACGACGAACGGCTCTGCGGGGGCCGCGCGCTATCGCGCCAGCCTAGACGTCCGCCCTCCCTCCGCAGGAACAAAATCCCCCACCAGCGTTCGCATCCTGATCACATGGCCTGCCTCGGCGGACCCCTCCACGGGCCAATGGCCGACAAAATATTCGGGTGCCGTGGAGACATGGACGGCCCTCGACCGGAGCTGATTCCCCGACATGAAAGACCTATCGATCGGGCGCATCTCCGGGAGTTGGAAAAGCAAAAGAAGTGGCGGCGAGGCCGCGACCACGCCCCGACACAGCGGGGCGGCTACAACGGGCGCACAGCGTGACAGGATCGCCGGCATTGTAGCCACGGCGCTGTGTCGCCGTGCCCTTCCCGATCCGAGCGAAGCGTGCTTCCCGCCGAATATTTTAGCTGCCAAAAATGTGTCGGGTTCAATCATCCAGCGGACATTACTCCGGTTTTCTGGCTTCACGATCCTCGAGCTTCTGGTGGCCATGGCCGTGCTGGCCATGCTGGTCCTGATGGTGGCCCAACTGGTGAAGAGCGGTTCGGCCGTCATCGCCGGAAGCCGGAAGAACCTTGGCGCTGACGCTCAGGCGCGCGAGGTGTTCAGCCGGTTTGCCTTGGATGTGGCCCAGATGGCCAAGCGCCCGGATGTGGACGCTGTCTTCTCCGATCAGGCCGGCAACAAAAAGATGTTTTTTTTCAGCGAGGCGCCAGGATTTGCGTCCTCGACGACGAACCTGGGCACGCTTTCCCTGGTTGGCTACCGGGTGGGCACAAATGCGGGGTTGGAGCGGCTTGGCAAAGGCCTGCCCTGGAGCGGCACGAACTCAGTCACCTTTCTCACCTACTCCGGCCCCGGCGCGACAAATGCCACCCCTGAAAGCACATTGCCGGGAGGAGCTTGGAGCACGGCTGTGGGCGCGGCGCCGGACTACAATGGCAGCGACGCCGACTACCACCTGCTTGCGGACGGCGTCTTCCGTGTCGAGTATTGCTTCTTGAAAAAGGACGGCACTTACACCCTCGCCCGCAGCGCGGGTCAGGGGTTCCGCGACGTGGCGGCGATCGTGCTTTCGCTCGCCGTGCTCGACGGGGATTCGCGCAAGATCGCGACCGTCACCAGCAACCTCGCCACCGCACTCCCGTTTGACGTTTCCAACCTCACCAACAAAGTCCTGCCCGCCGAGATCTGGCAGAACAAGATCAACAACAGCGCCACCTTTGCCGCCGCCGCCGGCATCCCGCAGGCCGCCGCCTCCAAGGTGCGCATCTACCAGCGCGCCTTCCCCCTCAATTCCCCGTGAAGAAAAGCTTTCAGTCTTTCCGCTCTCCGGCTTCCGCTCTCCAGTCTTCCCGGCGAGGCTTCGCACTCGTCGTGATCCTCGCATTTGTCGTCCTGCTCACCGTCCTCGTCCTGGCCTATTTTTCCTACTCCGCGCTCCAGCGGCAGATCTCGAACGCCAGCTCGAATCAGGCGGCCGTCGAGATCTTCGCCCAAGGCGCGATCAATACCATCGTCTCCGATTTCAAGCAGGAGATCTCCGATGGCTCCACCAACTTCGCCTTCGGAACGAACACGGTTTCCATCCCGAAGGCCTCGACCAATGCCGCCCCTTTCCTCGTGGGAACCAGCACCAACCTTCCGAATCTCCTCAAGCGCAGCGCGGGCGGCCTGGCATTCTCGCCGGGCGCGGCGAGCCGGGCATCCGCGGTCTCCAGCACGAACGCCTCGCAAAATGGCCGCTCTATCTCCCCCGCCCGATGGAACGCCGCCCTGCTCCTCCCCAAAGCCAACACCAACTCGACGACCGACCTCACCCCGGCGAACTTCACCCCGCCGGACTGGATCCTCGTGAACCGCGCAGGCGGCAATCCTACCGCATGGAACACCAACATGATCTGGTCTCCCGATGTCACCAATACCAGCTCGGTGATCGGCCGCTTCGCCTACGCCATCTACGACGAAGGCGGACTGCTCGACGTCAATGTCGCGGGATGCCCGCCCGGCACCACCAACACGGTCACCAGCTACAAAAACGCGCTCGCCTTTGCGGATCTCACCCAGGTCGGTCTGGACACCGGCACGGTCTCGGCCATCGTCGGCTGGCGCAACACCGCCTCCGCGCAGCCCGGAGGCAGCTTTCCCGCCTACACGTTCGATGCCATGTCCCGCACGAACTTCCTCAAAACCCTCACCAATTCCTCCGGATTCCTCCGCGCTGCCAACACGAACCTGTTCAACGGCGAAAGCGACCGCCAGTTCAGCAGCCGCCAGCAGCTGATCCAGTTCATCAACGCGCTTCCCGATGCGGGTGGTGAAACCAAAGCCACCCGGCAAAATGCCCTCCAGTATCTGGCCACCTTCACCCGCGCCCTCGAACAGCCGTCGTTCGCCCCAGACCCCAACCGCCCGAAGATCGTTTCGGATGCTCCGAGTACTCTTAACAATTACAGGGGCGGAAATGACGCATATTCTGCAGACCATTCGTCTGACAGTATTATAAATCCTTCATTTCTTACGATAAGGGTGACCTCTGCGTTCCCTCGATTCAATGGAGCACAAGCCGTCCTGGGAGAACCTTTGGTGAAGACCCGATTCCCGATCAGTCGTCTAGCCTGGCTTACATGGGAGGGCCCCAGTTCAAACGCATCGTCAGCGACAAAGACGGCCTTGCTCAACACCGGAGTTTCGCAAACCACAATCGACGCAGGTACCGCAGCCAATATCCTCGCCTCTTTCGGGCTGACTTGGAATTCGTCAACTAAAGTCTGGACTTATAGCCATGGTGTTCCCGGTGGACGCATCGGCACATTGCAAGATGTTCAGGCGCTTGGCAGCAGGGAACCCGATTTCGCAGAGTTGCTGAAAGCCTCTATCGCTGTGGGTTCTCTCGGAAAAGCAAACTGCAATGGAGGCACCACGGGCTCTTACCACTACACACTTGATTCGTCGGTCGATCTTCAAGTCCTACAAATCATGGCCAACTTGATGGATCAAGCCGACCCGGATAGTTACCCCACGATCATTCAGTTTGGATCTCCAACGATCAGGACGGTCCGTGGCGTCGAGGACCTTCCCTACTTCTATCGCTTTTATCCTTTTGCGGTGGTGACAAGGAATCCTTCTCCATTGTTAGCTAAAAATGATACGGTCATTTTGCACAACTACCCAATAACTTATGGCTCGCCGCCGACGAGTTCTGGAACCGGTGATTTGAAGCTTTACAGATCGCAAGCTGGAACCCCGGAGGATAAGGGCGAAACTGCATATTTGTTAATTCCAGAAGTTTGGAATCCGCACGATGCAGGTGGCACATCACTCACAAATGGCACCAGACCAAGCCAGTTCAGGGTCACCGCCGCCACCAGTAATCCGGACGGGGGTTCGCCCAGCACCCTGACCGTCAATGTGGGACTCGATAGTCCCACAGTAAGCGGCGTCGTCTTTCCAAGTCCAACCCCAAACCCTACACCAAATAATCCAAACGTAAGCCATCCAGGGGCAGGGGCAGCTCCATCCCCAAGTCCCAATCCAACACCCTTAACAAGAGATAGCACAGCCGTGCTGTTTCAAGACTCGGGTGGTTCACTGTTTAGACAACCAACCTTGCTCTGGCGGCCGGATGCGCCGGCAAACTCTAACGTTGTTGCGGGACCAAACAGTCTTTTTCACTCTGTGTATTCCTCTGGAAGTCTGACCGACGCGAACACAAACCAGAGTTATATTGGAATGCTAGTAGCGGTCAGTGACATTTCATTCACATGGAGCGCCACCTATAATGCCACATCAACAACATGGAACGGGACGTCGATCAATATACTACCAGGAACTGCTCTAATGTCACAAAGCATTACTTGGACCGACATTAATAAGGATTTTACTTTTCGAGTTGAGTATCAGGATCCAAACGATAGCACAAAATGGATAATTTACGATGAAAAGTATGTGAATGTTCATAATGCCGGAGCACCCAATATTGTTGTGAACAAGCAAAACGGGTCAACTAATCTCGATTGGACCTCTGGGGGGGGGCCCGATGAGAAAAACCCGATTCTTAATAACTCAATTCGCTTTGGCGGCACAGCATACGATCCCCGGGGTTCACGATTCTCCTCGAGTTGCTCCGATCCGTTTGTCTCAGCGTCTATGGCATCAACTTTTCCTGATCCACTCATAGAACTTACCGCTTCAGCCAATTCAGTTGCATTGAATAACTCAATGGGATCTACAAAATGGACAATGACTAAAACTCAGAGACCTTCTTTTGATCGAGGCCAATACTATAACTATAATGCCCCTGGTGATGGAGCGAGTGCATTTATACCACTAAGTCTGATTGGCTTCTATTCTGCAAACTCATACTACCCTCAGAACTCTGTTGGAAACGGAAATTACTGGGGGGGGTACCTGACTCAAAACGACCAGCGGGTAATAGTTAAAAACGCCAGCAACGCATCGCTTCTTTCGGCGTATTATCAGGACGCCGATGGTGTCTCCCGTCGTGCGATGGGAGGTTATACGCTAGATCCGGCAACTCTAACAAACACATCTCCCAACGGGTTGCCTCTTGTCACTGCAACCGACTCAAGCGGCAACCCTATACCCCAGATGCAGAGCAGACCGCTTATCCTGAACCGACCCTTCAAGAATATAGCAGAAATGAGCTATGCCTTCCGGGGAACACCTTGGAAACAAATTGATTTCTTCACGCCCGAGAGTGGAGATACCGCTTTACTGGATGTGTTTTGTGTGAATGAACCGCCAACGAGCGAGATGGTGGCGGGACGAGTTAATCTTAACACAAGACAGCCTCTTGTGTTCCAAGCTTTATTATCCGGCGCATATCGCGAACCGCTGGGGACAATGTCCACCCCGCCGTCCAATTACGCTGCAGCGCCCCTCAGCGCGGCAGAAGCGTCCAGTATTGCGAACAAGCTTGTCGAGATCACATCCGGAACAAACGCGTTTCGTGGGCCGCTGGCAAATGTCAGCGAAATTGTCGGAAAATATGTTTTCAATCCGGGAGATACCACCGGATATCCCGACCCGTGGACGGTCGCGCAGTCGAGATCTGACTCTGGGCTAACTTCTACGAACTATACATTTAGTGGTTTAACTTCTGCCTTGGGAACTCTTTATGGGGATTCCAAGTCGCCAGTTATTCAGCGTTTACGGGAGTCGGCGATCCGGCCGCTCGCTGCATGTGGGCAGACGAGGGTGTGGAACCTCCTCATCGATGTCGTCGCGCAGACGGGGCGCTATCCTCAGGCTGCGACGGCCCCTTCAGGTTTCGTCGTGGAGAGCGAAAAGCGCTATTGGGTTCATGTTTCAATTGACCGACTCACCGGCCGTGTGATTGACCAGCAGATTGAAGCGGTCATTGAATGATCCTTATCCTATGAATCTCAATATTGGCCGCTTCACCTTTGCTTGTTTGATTCTTTTATGGCTTTTTGAAAGTCCCCAAACAGGTTTTTCGCAGGTGCCCCCGCCGGAACGAAAGTATCCTCTTCCTGAAGGCCCCCTGCTTAAACCAGCACCAGATGCTTCCATGTGGACTGTGACGATATCATACCCCGAGGATCGAATTCCAAAGTCCGACTCGGAACCCGCAAAACCACTTCCAGATTATCTCACGCTGCGGCCTCGAATAATTACCACCACAAAAGCAAATGGTTTGATTCGTGAGGAAATCAGCGACCTAGGTAGGGCCTGTCCGGCAGCCGGAAGCGAAGGCAGGAAAAGGGATAGCGGGTAAAAAAGTTCGGGCATGAACAGCGAAAAACGCTGCCATGCCCGAAATCGAGTGGTTATAAT
>Ga0194053_10000758_pt1 | contig 22743 bp, 17 predicted proteins | sample SepL228m_MetaG_FD_161684 | JGI IMG/M metagenome (GOLD analysis project Ga0194053, IMG submission 161684) | Anoxic zone freshwater microbial communities from boreal shield lake in IISD Experimental Lakes Area, Ontario, Canada - Sep2016-L227-8m | ecosystem: Environmental > Aquatic > Freshwater >... | reverse complement strand
TTTTTGAGCGGCAGGCCATCCACCTGGCGGTGATTCCGCAGCCGGACACCCAGGCACCCGGCGCTCAAACACCCCGAACCGTGCGCGAACGCTTCGACCAGGAATACATCATTGTTACGCCGGCTGACGCTGCCCGATGAGTTGCTGGTGGGGCACTCGGGTCTCAGGTTGCCAGCGGGTGTGCCCCCAGACGCTCACTTCCAAACCAACCGCCGGTGCGGTATGGTGGGTGCCTCGTGTGGAATTACGGTTGCATTTAAGCGCCCGGTCCATACCCTGATGATACAGACTGAATAGATGCGACAGTTCATTACAATCGCCACGAACGCTTTTATGGAACTGGTCCGGCAGCCGATATTTCTGCTGCTAATGACCAGCTCGGCTGCGTTCGAGATTTTTTTGGCGACGCCGTTCTATTTTGCATTTGGTGACGAGCCCAAGCTGGTGAAGAACAGCACGCTGGCCGTCATGCTGCTGGCGGGCCTGTTCGGAGCGGTGTTGAGCGCCTCGGCCTCGCTGGCGCGGGAGATTCGCACGGGGACGGCGCTGGCGGTGCTATCCAAACCGGTTGGGCGCGCTCAATTTCTGGTGGCAAAATTCGCCGGCTTGGTCGTCGCGCTGGCGGTGCTGACTTATGTGAACCTGGTCGCCGCGCTGCTCGCCAGCCGGATGGCCTTCGATGCGTATGGTTCGACTGATTTGTTCGCGCTGGGGCTATTTGTGCTGGCGGTGGTCATTGCTTATCTGCTCGGCGGCTTCAGCAACTTCTTCCTCCGCCGACAGTTTGTGTCCGATACCGTCTTCAGTCTGATGATCATGGCGACCATCGCGTTTGTAGTGATCAATTTTTACACCAAGGCGGGCGAGCCGCAGGCATTTGCCACGGGGGTGGACTGGCGGCTGATTCCGGCGTCTGTGCTGATTCTGTTCGCGCTTTGGATACTGGCGGCCCTGGCGCTGGCGTGCTCGACCCGCTTCGATATGATTCCGACCCTGGCGATCTGCTCGGCGCTCTTTCTGGTCGGCATCATGTCAGATTACATTTTCGGCCAACGGGCCTACCCGGTCTGGCAGCGCGACTTGGGGGAGGAGATTAGCAGCTCGCGATGGTCCTACGCCCAAAAGAGTTTGCTGAAGGGAATCGTCGAAAAGCACGACCTGAACCGCGACGGCAAGGTGGACATCGTCGAGCGGGAAACCATCAGCCCGGCGGACAAGGCCCGCTTGAAGCAGGCGGGGATGGGGGGGGCCTGGTGGGCGGTCATGCTTTACACCGTGACGCCAAACTGGCAACTTTTTTGGGTCGCCGACGCGCTGGACACCGACAAGAGCGCGTTTCACTGGGGTTATGTGGGTTTGGCGTTTGCGTACGTCGTGGGGTATGTGGGTGCGGCGTTGGCGGTGGCGGTCATGTTATTTGAGGATCGGGAGTTGAGTTAATTGAGTTTCTTGGGTTAAATGGGTTAGTAAGCTAAACAAGCCTACAAAGTCAAATGGAACGAAGCATACAAAAGAACGGGCTGACCAACCTGCTGGTGTTGCTGGCGGTGGGGATGGCGGGCTTTGCGGTGGCGCGGTTCGCGAACTCGCTGGCCGGGATGGTGAGCGTTGTCTTCCTTGGGCTGGGCATCCTGGTCGCCGTGGTGAGCTGGTTCCAGATGCGGCTGGAGGACCGCGAGCGCCTTGAAAAGCTCGAGATGGAGGAGCTGGCCAAGACGCGCGGCGGCTCGGCGCTCTTCGAGGCCAAGGACGCGGAAGCCTTCCCGGCGCAACGGTCGCGCGAGCAATTCGAGCGTTTCTTCGTCCCGGCGTTCACCGCGATCTTGTGCCTGGCACAATGGAGCGGAGCCTATTTGCTGTGGCGCTGGCTGGCGAAGACCACAACGGAGGTCGAGCTGAATCAGCCGACGGTGGTTTTGGCGTTGTTTGCGTTGCTTGCGTTGGTGCTGTTCCTGCTCGGCAAGTTTTCCGCGACGATTGCGCGGTTGGAAGACCACCGGTTGTTGCGGCCAGGCGCGAGCTATCTGTTGCTGGGCGCTTATCTTTGTGCGTTTGTGGCGTTGGGCATCGTTGGCGTGGAAGCCGGCTATCCCAGAGTGGACTTTTACGTCGCCCACGTTTTATGCGGCCTGCTGGCGTTAGTCGGCGTCGAGACGTTCATCCAACTGCTCCTGGAAATCTATCGGCCGCGGGTCAAGGGCAAGGTCGAGCGGCCGTTATACGAGAGCCGGCTGGTCGGGCTGCTCGGGCAGCCGGAGGGACTGATTACCACGGCGGCGCAGGCCCTGGATTACCAGTTCGGGTTCGAGGTCTCTGAAACTTGGTTCTATCGTTTTTTTGAAAAAGCCCTTGGGTGGCTCCTGTTGTTGCAACTGGCCGCGCTGTCGCTATCGACCTGTGTGGTCTTCATCAACGCGGGCGAGCAAGGTCTGATCGAGCGTTTTGGCCGGCCGGTTGAAGGCCGGACCCCGCTCGGCCCCGGAGCACACCTGAAATGGCCCTGGCCCATTGACCAGGTCTATCGTTTCCCGACGGAACAGATTCAGAGTTTCGATATTGGCTTTACCCCCGATCCGAACCGCGAAAAGGAGATGGTTGTGCTGTGGACCGTCGCCCACATGAAGGAGGAAAGCGAGTTCCTGGTGGCGAACCGCGAGGAAACATCTCTCCACACCACCAACCAGGCGGCCGGCAAGCGGACCCCGCCGGTGAGCCTGTTGACCGTCAGCATTCCCGTGCAGTTCGAGATTACCAACCTGGTTGCCTGGGTCTATAACAACGAAGATTCCCCCGCCCTGTTGCAGGATTTGGCGACGCGCGAAGTCGTGCGTTACCTTGCCAGCGCCGACATGAACGACATCATGTCGTACACCCGCCTGGAGATGGCCCAAGTGTTGACGGATCAAATCCAGACGGCCGCTAACCGGCACAGCCTGGGCGCGAAGATCGTGTCTGTCGATTTGGAGGATCTTCACCCGCCCGTCAAGGTTGCCGCCGAATACGAAAAAGTCGTCGCCGCGATTCAACTGAAGGAGGCCAAGATCCTGGCCGCCAGGGCAGACGGCATCCGGACTAACGCGCTGGCCGGTGCCCAAGCGGTGAGCATCGTCAATAAGGCCACCGCTGAGCGCGTCGCCCGTGAGATAGGATCCCTCGCGCAGGCCGCGCTGTTCACCAACCAAATTCCGGCTTTCGAGGCAGCCCCCTCGGTCTATGCCCAGCGGGCCTACTTGCAGACCTTCGTCCGCGCCACCGCCAACGCGCGCAAGTACGTCTTGCTCGTTACTAACACCCACGATGTCATCCAATTCGACCTCCAGGATAAAATCTCCGAGAGCATGCTCAATCTGACCGTCAAGCCAAACAAACCATAGCAATGAAACGCAATCCACTCACTCTTGTCATCGGCGTCCTGTTGATCTTCATCTTCGGCCTGTGGCTGTTTGTCTTCCAGGTGCGCACCACCGAGGTCGCCGTGGTCACCACCTTCGGAAACCCGACGCGGCCCATCACCCAGCCCGGGGCTTATTTGAAAGCGCCTTGGCCCATTCAAAAGGTCTGGCCGCTGGATAAGCGCGTCCAGAATTTTGAGGATAAGCTCACCGAGGGGCTTACCCGCGACAGCTTCAATCTTCTCACCACCGTTTATGTTGGCTGGAGAATTACCGATCCAACGGCCTTCTTCCCGAAGTTCGTGGGCAGCGCCAATCCCATCGGCGAAGCCGAGCGCCAACTGGAGCAGTTGCTCGGCAACGCCAAGAGCTCTGTCATTGGCAAACATCGCTTGTCCGATTTCATCTCATCCACTGGCAATGGGACCAATTTCCTGGCCATCGAGAACGAAATTCTGACCACGCTGCAGACCCAGGTCAGCGCCAATAACTACGGCTTGGGCATCGAATTCCTTGGCTTCAAAAAGCTCCAGCTCCCGTCCAACGTCAGCCAATCGGTATTCGATCGGATGACCTCCGAGCGCAAAGTTCTGGCGGACCAATTGCAGTACGAAGGCGAGGCAGAGGCCCAGAAGATTCGTTCCGACGCAGATCGCAAGGCGGCGGAGATGCTTTCGAGTGCCGAAGCGCAGGCCACGCAGATCAAGGGGATGGGAGAAGCCGAGGCGGCCAAATCCCTCGCCGCCTTCCAGAAGAATCCGGAGTTGGCCAGCTTCCTGTTCCGCCTCAACGCGCTGGAGGGCGCGCTCAAAGAAAGGTCGATCCTGGTTTTTGACCAGAACACCCCGCCTTTTGACTTGTTCCGTGGTGTCTCGACCAATTTGCTGAATAAATAACGAGGTTGAAATTGATGCGTCATCTCCCACGCGTGATCGGCTGAGAAACCCAGACTGAAATGAACGACCACCCACATTCACACGACGATTCGCCCGGGCTGGCGGCGCCGGCTGAGACGCCGGTCGATGCCGGCTCGCAGGCTCTGTCCGAGGCGCTGCGCAGCAGTTTTGCGATTATCCGGGTGGTGATGATCGTGCTGATCGTCGTCTTTTTCGCCTCCGGTTTCTTCACCGTCGGGCCTTCTCAACGGGCGATCATTCTCCGGTTTGGCAAACCGTTGGGCGAAGGCGAGAACGCCTTGCTCGGACCAGGAAAGCTCCATTGGTCATTCCCGTATCCCATCGACGAGTGCGTCAAGGTTAACATTACCGGGATTCAGCAGGTTGACTCGGCCGTGGGTTGGTATGCCCAAACTCCGACAGAAAGGCTCTCCGGCATCGAACCTCCGGCTCCGGCCGGCACTCCGATGAATCCGGCGGTCGATGGGTACGTCCTCACCGCCGACAACAACATCCTCCACACGCGCGCCACCTTGAGGTACCGCATCAACGACCCAATCCGATACGTGTTCAATTTCGTGAACGCCTCCAATGCCGTGCAGAACACCCTCGACAATGCCCTCCTCAGCACCGCCTCGCAATTCAAGGTGGACGACGTCCTCACGCTGGACGTGGCCGGATTCCAGGTGGCGGTTCGCCGGCGGGTCATGCAGTTGGTGGAGCAGCAGGAACTGGGAATCGCGGTCGAGCAATGTGTGGTTCAGAGCATCCGGCCTCGCCAGTTAAAAGAGGCCTTCGATCGAGTGACCGATGCGGCACAGACGCGCGGCAAAGTGCTCAATGAGGCCCGCAGTTATGAGAACCAGGTCACCAACCGGTCGAGCGCCGACGCCGAATCGCGCATCAACCTGGCCCAGTCCGATCGCGCCCGCTTGGTCAGTGACGTGGCGGCCCAGGCAGATCGGTTCCAGGAGATTTTGCCCCAATACCAGCGTCAGCCGAGCCTCTTCGTGCAACAGCGCCTGACGGAAACGCTCGGTCGCGTGTTGACCAATGTTCAGGACAAAATCTTCGTGGCGGAGAGTCTCGATGGCAAACCCAAGGAATTGCGGCTATTGTTGAATCGTGAACTGATCAAAAAGGCCGAAGAGCAGAAACCGTGATTACAAAAACATGCAAGTTACTTCCCTTTTGAGCCAACACGAGCACGAGCACGCGGACGGTGAGTCTTGCGCAACCTGCGGCCATGACCATGAACACGCCCCTGTGCGGTTATGGCAGACGCTGGTCGGCGTGGTATTCGTGCTCAACGCGTTTATTGTGGACTGGCTTTTCGAGCAAGGGCAGACCGTCGCCAGCGTCAGCGCATTCCTCGGCGCCATTACCTTGGGCTATCCCATTGTCTGGACCGCCATCAAGGATATCCGCAACGGCGTCCTGAGCATTAACGAGCTGGTAGCCATTGCCGTGCTCGCTGCGTTTGCGTCCGGCGATTACAAGACGGCCGGAGTCGTTGCCTTTTTCATGTTGATTGGCGAAATCATTGAAACCCGAACGGCGGAAGGAGCGCGCGCTTCCATCGAATCGCTCATCAAGCTCACCCCTACCAAAGCCCGTCGCATCACGCCGCATGGCGAGGAGGAAGTCGCCGCCAAAGATCTGGCCATCGGCGACATCATTCGCATCCGCCCCGGCGACAACGTTGCGGCGGACGGCGTGATCCGAAGCGGCCAGGGCTCGGTCAACCAGGCTACCATCACCGGTGAATCCCTGCCGGCGGATAAGAAGCCGGGCGACGAAGTGTTTGCAGGGACGCAGAATCTGACTGGCGTGTTGGAAATCAAGGTGACCCGGGCGGGCACCGATACCACGCTGGGGCGGGTGCGGGAACTGATTCTCGCGGCAGAGAAAACGAAGCTGCCCATTATGAAGATCGTAGATCAGTACATGGGTTTTTACACGCCCTTGGTGCTGGTCATCGCCGCGCTGGTCTGGGCTTTTACCGGTAAGGAACACGGTCTCAACAACGTGATTTCCGTCCTCATCTTCAGTTGTCCCTGCGCCTTCATCCTGGCCACACCCACCGCCATGGTCGCCGCCCTTTCTGCCGCCGCGCGCCTGGGGATACTCATCAAAAACGTCGCGGACATCGAGACGGCTGCGAAGATCAATGCCTTCGTCTTCGATAAAACCGGCACCCTGACGACGGGCGAGCTGGCGGTCAGCCGCCTGGCGCCGCTCAACGGCGTCACTCCCGCCGAACTACTGCGCATCGCGGCGGCGGCTGAGAAATACAGCAACCACCCGACCGCCAAGGCACTCGCGCAACTGGCGGGTGAAGCGGGCGTGCCGTTGCCCGAGCCTAAACAGTTCATTGAGACCGCTGGGCGCGGTGTCAAAGCCGAGGTCAACGGCGCCAAGGTTCTGGTCGGCCGCGCCCAGTGGCTGCAGGACAATGGTGTGACGGGAGATTTTCTGAAATCGGTGGACCTCAACGAAACGGAGGGCTGGAGTCTCATTTTTGTGGCGCGCGACGGCCAGTGCATCGGGTGGGTTGGCTTGCAGGATCAGACCCGCGCCGAAGCCCGCGAGTCGCTCATCCAACTAAAAGAAACCGGCGTGCGGCGCATCGCGATGATTTCCGGCGACCGCCAGGCGGTCGCTACGCGCGTGGCCCATGAGATCGGCTGCGAAGAAGCCAAGGGCGAGTGCCTCCCGCAGAACAAAGTCGAGTTCGTCCGCAGCATCAAAGCCAAGGGCTACAAGGTGGCCGTCGTTGGGGATGGCGTGAACGACGCCCCCGCGCTGGCCGCCGGCGACATCGGCATCGCCATGGGCGCGGCTGGCAGCGAGGTGGCCATCCACAGCGCGACTATTGCGCTGATGAACAACGACCTCCGCCGCTTGCCCTTCCTGGTGAAGCTCTCCCGCAGCACCCGCATGGTCATCAACCAGAATTTTCTGTTTGGTGTCGCGTTCATCATCGGCGGCATGACGTTGTCCGCCCTAAGCTACGTGCCGCCTGCGCTGGCTGCTGCCATGCATACTGCCGGCTCGCTGATTGTGGTGTTCAACAGCGCCCGTCTCGTCCGCAAGGGCGAGGAGCTGGAACATTACCTTCCGAAACCCGCCGCCCCCAATCCCGGACGCCCCGCCGCGCCGGGGTCAACCGCCGAGTTGGCGCCGAAAATAGCGTGAGCGGCGCGTGGCATGAGTGCCGCTGCGGCGCAACATCGGTAATCAATGACCATGACTCCCGCTGAACTTCACCACCCATCACCGATCACAGATCGCCAGTCAGGAGAAACGGTCATCTCGGTCACCGGGCTGACCAAAGTCTTCAAAGATTTCTGGGGGCGACCCAAGGCGCGGGCGGTCGATAATGTCGATTTCGAGGTGCGACGGGGTGAAGTCTTCGGCCTGCTCGGCCCGAACGGTTCCGGGAAATCGACGACCGTGAAGCTTCTTTTGGGCCTGCTCTATCCGACGAAGGGACACATCGAAGTCTTCGGCCATTCCCCACGGCACGTCGCAACCAAGTCGCGCATCGGTTATCTGCCGGAGGAATCCTATCTTTATCGCTATCTGGATTCCCGCGAGACTCTCGATTTCTTCGGGAACCTTTTTTGTCTGCCTAAGAAAGATCGCGAGAATCGTGCCGGGCAGTTGCTGGAAATGGTGGGGTTGAGTCGGACCCAAATGCGGGCGGTTGGGGAGTTCTCGAAAGGCATGCAGCGCCGCATTGGCCTGGCCCAAGCCCTCATCAACGACCCCGATTTGGTTATCCTCGACGAGCCAACCTCCGGTCTTGACCCCATCGGCTGCCGCGAGGTAAAGGATTTGATCGTCGCGCTGGCCCGGCGCGGCAAGACGGTAATCTTGAGCAGCCATTTGCTGGCGGATGTCCAAGACGTGTGCGATCGCGTCGTGATCTATTACGGCGGCAAGGTCCAGGCTATGGGGACTTTGAAGGAGTTGCTGGCCACGCCCGATGCGATCCAAATCACCACTCCCGCCCTCCCGCGCGCAACGATGGAACGTGTGCTCGAAATCATCCGCCATGATGTCGCTGAAGACAAAGTCAGGGTCGATACCCCGACGCAGAATCTGGAGAGCTACTTTCTCGCGGTGGTCCAACGCGCGCAGCGGGCGGCGGCGGAAACTTCCGGCGCGATGTCTGGCGCCACGGTGGCCGCCTATTTGCGCGGTGACGCCGAAGCCAAACCCGCTTCCGACAAAATCCTCGAACGGCTCACCCTGCCGCAAGCCGCTGTGCCGGAGACCTCTGCCGCGGCGCACCTGGTCGAGACCGTGGACCAACTAAGACTGGAAGGGCTGACAAAAGCCGCCGAACCAGCCGCGCCTCCGCCCGGACCGGGAACCGAGCCGGAAAAGTCCGCTGACCTGGATAAGGCGAATGAAAAGCTCGCGGGGCTGGTACAACCTCCCCGGTAATGCAACGGTTACTTGCCATCACATGGCTGACCTGGAAGGCCGCGTTTCGGTTCCGGCTCTTTTTGGTGGTGGCAGTCTTATTGCTTGGCGCGGTGGTCGGTTTGCCATTGTTGATCAAGGACGACGGGACGGCGCGCGGGTTTACCCAAATTCTGGTCACCTACACGCTCAGCGCCATTACCGCGCTCCTGGGCCTCTCCACTCTCTGGCTGGCCTGCGGCACGCTCGCTCGGGACATCGAAGAGTGCCAGATACAGATGGTGGCTGTGAAACCAATCGGCCGCTGGCAAATCTGGCTTGGCAAATGGCTGGGGATCATGTCGCTCAACGCGGCTCTGCTGGCGCTGTCCGGCGCCAGTGTCTATGGCTTGCTGCAATGGCGCGCCACACGGCTGCCGGCCAACGAACAGAAAATATTGCGCAAAGAAGTGCTCGTCTCCCGTGGGTCCGTCCTGCCGAAGAACGTTGACAAGAAGATCGATGCCGAGACTGATCTCAAGCTCAAGGAAAGGCTGCAAAAGAATCCAGGCATCAAAGCTGATATTGCCGAGGCCAGAAGGCAAATCCGCGAAGGGATCAAAGCCGAGTATCAAATTGCGCCATCGGGATGGCCCCACGAATGGAAAATAGATTTGGGGCTGGCTAAACATTCTCTCCACGGCCAGCCACTTTATCTGCGCGTGAAATTCAACGCCGCTGAGAAAAGCGCTTCCGGCACGTATCAAGGAATCTGGGGCATCGGGGTGCCCCGCAAGACGCCGCTTTGGCGCAGCGAAGAGATGAGCCTGGCCCCTGACACCTTTCATGAGTTTGAAATCCCGCCGATCTTCGACGACACCGGCGTGCTGACGATCACCTTCGTTAACCTGAACAACACGGCGCTGCTCTTCCCTCTGGAGGACGGCCTGGAGGTGCTTTACCCCGAAGGCGGATTCGCGCTGAACTTTGTGCGCGGCCTGGGGATTATCTTCTGCTGGATGGCGCTGCTGGCGGCGCTCGGCCTGGCGTCGGCAAGCTTTCTCTCGTTCCCCGTCGCGGCGTTCTTGTCATTGGGTGTTCTGACCCTGGCGCTTTCGAGCGGCACTCTCTCCAATGCTGTATCCGAAGGAACCTTGATGGGCTACAACGAGGAGACGGGCCGGACCGGGCACTCGGTGTTGGATATCGTCGCCATCCCGGTGTTTCGGGCTGTGCTGCAGCTCATCAACCTGGCGAAGGACTTCTCGCCCATTGATTCGCTCAGCACAGGCCGCTGCATCACCTGGACCCAGCTCGCCCTGGCGTTCAGCCAGATCGTTTTGCTGCTTGGAGGAACCATCAGTCTTTTTGGCATCGTCGTTTTTACCCGCCGCGAATTGGCGACCGCCCAGGGCAACCAATGAGCAGCCGTTTGAAAAAGTTCCTTTTGCTCCTTTTGGCTGTCGTACTGCTGGGCGGGGTGTCCTTCGTTCAGAAGTCGCTCAACCGCGACCGGGATAAGCTCGGCCTGACACGCGTTCAGCATCTGGAGAACGCTCCGCCAGTGCTCGCGTTCACCACCCTGGCACTGGGCGGCTTTCGAGGGCTGATCTCGAACGCACTGTGGATGCGCGCATCCGATCTCCAGGATGAGGACAAGTTCTTCGAGATGGCGCAATTGGCCGATTGGATCACCAAGCTCGAACCGCATTTCGTCCAGGTCTGGCTAGTGCAGGCCTGGAACATGGCCTACAATATCTCGATCAAGTTCAAGGACTTCCCCGATCGTTGGCGCTGGGTCAAGCATGGCATCGAGCTGCTGCGTGATGACGGCCTGCGTTACAACCCGAACGAAACCCTTATCTACCGCGAGCTGGCCTGGTTCTTCCAACACAAGATCGGCGAGAACCTCGACGACGCGAATATGTATTACAAGGCGGAGTGGGCGAGGGAGATGCACGAGATATTTGGCCGAAAGAAGCCCAACCTCGAGGAACTCATCCATCCGCAAACGGCTGACCAGACGAACCGCGCCAGGCTGCTCGTCGAGCAATACAAGATGGACCCAACGTTCATGAAGGCAGTGGACGAACGCTACGGCCCGCTCGAGTGGCGTCTGCCCGAAGCCCACGCGATCTACTGGGCGGCCCAGGGGTTGAAGCGGGCTGAAGAACATCCAACGAAGATGGTGAAGGACGATTTGATCACCCTGCGCCGGATCATCTACCAGTCCATGCAATTGAGCTTCCACCGCGGGCGGCTCGTCTCGCTTCCATTCACCAAAGCCTTTGAATTCGGCCCCAATCTCGACATTATCCCGAAAGTCAGCGCCGCCTATGAGCAGGCCGCGCAGGACGAGGAAAGCAACCGCGACCACATCCTGCGCGCCCACCGGAATTTCTTGCGCACCGCCATTTACTTCCTTTACGAGTACAATCGCATCGCCGACGCAGCGCATTGGTATAAATACCTATGCACAAAATACCCGGATAAGACGCTTATTGATGGCAAGGGGAATTCACTTCCGGCCAATCTCACCCTTTTCCAATACGTCATGGCCCAGATCGGGGTGGACATCAACGAAACATCACGAGATCGAGTCCAGGCGGCCCTCGAGGGCATGTTCCGCAACGCCTACGAGAGCCTGATCATGGAGGAGGAAGATCACTTCGCCGGATATAAGGCCATGGCCCGCCAGATCTGGGATACCTACCAAAGTAAAATCCCCAAGGAAGGTCTGGGCCGGGTTGGCCTGCGTCCCCTTGATGACATAGATCGGGAAATGCTCAATCGCTTTCTCGACCCTGAAGGGGGCGTGCCGTTCGAAGCGCGAGCCATGCTGCGCACTCGATTGGGCATGCCCGCGGAAACCATTGCCCCTCCTCCCACGACCAACGCCCCGCCGGTTAAAATCTCGAGCAGTTGATGCCGAACCAACAGGTTCACGGCGCAAGCTGCTAATGGAGCTATTCCTGCCCCTGAACCTCCAAAACTCGATAATCGCAACGCCCATTACCACAGCGTGTTGCGAAGATCCTGCACCGGCTTCCAGAAGCATTACGGTCTGAGGCAAGTTCCAAACTGAGCCGTGTGAAAGCCACTGAGAAAGAAGTCCTGGCCATCGCTATCTTCTGTGTCAGCTACCTGCTCATCAGCGGGCGGCGGTTGAAGATATTGCCATTAAACCGTCCAGCCGCCGCATTACTGGGTGCGGTGCTAATGGTTGGGTGTGGCGTGCTTACTCCCGAGCAGGCCTACCGCTCGGTGGATTACGACACCCTGGTCCTCCTGCTGGGAATGATGCTCATCTCCGCCTACCTATTTCTTGCTGGATTCTTCGATTGGGCGTCTGACCGGATTCTGCGGCACGCCACAACCCCGCACTCATTGTTGCTCTATTTGATCCTCACTTCGGGCGTTTTATCGGCGCTGCTCGTGAACGACACGGTGTGCCTCATGCTGACACCACTGGTGGTGGCGGTCATGGTTCGCGGCAAACTGCCTCTCCCGCCATTCCTGCTGGCACTAGCCATGAGCGCCAACATCGGCAGCGTCGCCACCCTCGTCGGCAATCCTCAGAACATGATCATCGGCCACATGTCGAAGATTCCCTTCCTGCGGTTCTCCGCCTTCCTGCTCCCAGTGGCTGCCGTGGGCCTGGCACTCCAGTACGCCGTCTTGCGAATCGGCTTCCGCAAGGTGCTCAACCAGGCTGTAATCCATCGACCCGAAACCCCGCCCCGCCCGCTGGACCGCCGGCTCCTGACTTTGACGCTCGCCGTGTTGGCGTTGGTGTTTGCGGGCTTTTTGGCGGGCCTGGATTTGTCCTGGACTGCGTTGGGTGGCGGCGCGCTGCTGATGGTTCTGGCGCGGCGCGACACTCATGAAGTCCTGAAGCTGGTGGACTGGCACCTGCTCGTCTTCTTCGCGGCTCTGTTCATCGTGGTGGAAGGACTCAGCGGAACTGGTTTGCCCGACCAGGTCTATCATCAGGTCTGTGGGGTCTTCGGCGCGTCAGCCACCAGCCAGTCGTGGAACTTTGCCTGGTTTTCCGCCCTCGGCTCCAACGTATTCTCGAACGTGCCGTTCGTGCTGGTGGCCGGCAAATGGATTAGCAATTTTGCGCAGCCCGACTTAATGTGGAAAGTCATGGCCCTGGCCACCACGCTGGCGGGCAACCTCACGATTCTCGGTTCGGTCGCCAACATCATTGTCGTCGAGTCCGCCCGCTCCCACATCGAGGTTGGCTTCTGGGATTACGCCCGGTTTGGCATTCCCGTCACCATCCTCACGACAGTCATTGGCATGATCCTCTTGCTCCTGCTCCATTCATCTTCATACTGTTCTTAGTCTTATGCCGTCCGAAACTCGCAGGAACGCTCTCAAAGCGCCGCGCATCTTGATCGTCGATGACGACCCTGGCCAGCGCAGCCTGCTCGATTCTTTCCTGACCAGCCAGGGCTTCGTAACCGTGCCGGTGGCGTCCGGCGAACAGGCGCTGGAGACTCTCCGCACCGGCGATTTCAGCATGATGATATCGGACGTGCGCATGCCGGGTCTCACCGGCCTGGAGACCCTGCGACGCGCGCGTCAGGAGCATGCGGTGCTGCCGGTCCTGCTCGTGACGGCTTACGCTGACATCCGGGAAGCAGTCGGCGCCATGCGCGACGGCGCGCTCAACTACCTCGCCAAGCCGATTGACCTCGATGAACTGCTCGCCACCGTCCAGCAAGCCACCGGCATAGCCAAAACGGTTCCCCTGAAGTTTAGCCCCGACAAACAATTACCCCCCCACGTCGTCGCCAAAAGTCCGCTCATGCAGGCCGTGTTCCACGACGCTTCCCTGATCGCGCTTTCCGAAAGCCGCATCCTGATCACAGGCGAAAGCGGCGTCGGCAAAGAGGTGCTGGCCGATGTCATCCACGGCTGGAGCGCCCGCGCTTCCGGCCCCCTCGTCAAAGTGAACTGCGCGGCTATTCCCGAGACCCTGCTCGAGAGCGAACTCTTCGGACATGAGAAGGGCGCTTTCACTGGCGCGGTGGCGCAACGGATCGGCCGCTTCGAGATGGCCAACCGCGGCACCATTTTTCTCGATGAAATCGCCGACATGTCCCCGCCGCTCCAGGCCAAGCTGCTCCGCGTGACCCAAGAGGGGCGCTTCACCAGGGTCGGCTCGAACCTCGAAATCCAGACCAACGCGCGCGTTCTTGCCGCCACCAACCGCAACCTCGAAGAGGAAGTCAAGGCCGGCCGGTTCCGCGAGGATCTTTTCTACCGGCTCAACGTCGTCGAACTCAACATCCCTCCGCTGCGGGATCGCCCCGAGGACATCCTGCCGCTGGCCGGCGCCTTCCTTGCCGAGTTTACCCACGGCAAAGCCCGGCTTTCTTCGTCGGTTGCCGATTGCCTCAAGCGTTACGCCTGGCCCGGAAACGTGCGCGAACTTCGCAATGCCATGGAGCGCGCGGGACTTCTTTCCCTCGGCGAACTTATTTTGCCCGACCACCTCCCGACCAAGCTGCGCGCTGCAACCGAAACCGCCCCTGCGGTTGAATTCGTCGATGCCGAACGTTTGGGCGAAATCGAGCGCCAGGCCATTTTCCAGGCCCTGCGCAAGCATACCTACAATCGCACCGAAACGGCGAAAGCTCTCGGCATTAGCCGCCGGGCTCTGATCTACAAATTGCAACGTTTCCGGGAAGAGGGATACCAGGTCGATCAGGCCTGACTTTGTCCCGGACCAACCTGCCACGGTGGTCGAGTTGGTCACATTCGAATACCCGTCCTTCGCCGCGGAGCTGCACTCGATCTATGACTCTGAAAAGCAATACTCGCTGCCTCCCGATCATTCATACCGCAGCGATTCGATCGGGTCCAGGTTCGCCGCTTTGAAAGCGGGATAGGTTCCAAAAACGACGCCTACCACCGAGCAGATGAGCAGGCCCAGGACGATCCAGTCGAAAGGGATGACCGGGTCCAGCTTGAAAAACCAGGCGGTCGCATTCCCGCCGAGGATACCGCACAGGACACCGATGATGCCGCCGATCTCGCAGAGCACGATGGCCTCGATAATGAACTGCGTCATGATGTTGCGCTTCTTGGCGCCGACGGCGCGTCGAATCCCGATTTCGCGGGTGCGCTCGGTAACCGAGACGAGCATGATGTTCATAATGCCGATCCCGGCGGCGAGCAGCGCAATTGAGCTGACGACGGCTACCCCGGCGCGCACTGTCAGTGTGAAAGCGTTGAACTGGGAAATCAACGAGTCATTGGAGGCAATCTCGAAACTATCAGGCTCACCCGGCGGCACCTTGCGGATGACGCGCAAAAGGCCGCTCACTTCTTCGACGCAGGCGTCATAACTGGCGCGGTTGCGGGCCTGGACAAGGATGCTCAGGCTGCGCCAGATGTAGCCGAAGCGGTTGAGGCCGGTGGTGATGGGAATGACCGCAAACTTGTCCTGATCGCCGCCCAGCGAGCCGCCTTTGGCTTGAAGCACCCCGACTACCGTGTAATTCAGGCCGTTGATCTTCACCCGCTCGTTGACGGCTTGGCCGGTGGGAAAAATGGTCCGGGCAAGGCTGCTGCCGAGCACGCAAACGTCGTGGGCGCCGTTCACGTCGGCGTCTGTGATTCCACGTCCGTCCTGCACGATCCAGTTGTGGGCGGGGAAACTGCCGGGGGTCTCGCCCAGCAGGCGCACGTCAGGCGATGTCCGCTTATACCGGGTTTCGATCTGACCAGCCCAGAAGGAGGTCTCCATGCCAACAGCGCGCGCCAATGTGACGCTCTCCTCCAACCGCCGCCCTTCCTGTAACGTGATGTTCTTCCGCCGCCGGATTTTTTCCAGACCCTCGGGCCGCACAAATAGCACCGTGGGAAACTTCTGAACCATAAAGGTCTGGTCGCCAAGCTGGCTGAGCTCCGATTCCACGACGTGCTGCATCACCCGCATGGCCGTCATCACGACGATGATGGAAAACACGCCGACCAGGACTCCCAGCAGCGTCAAAACGGATCGGAGCCTGTGCGCCGCCACCGCACTAATGGCCATGTGGAAGCTCTCGCGGGTTTCGGCCAGCAAGATTGTCAATGCGTGGTGCATGGAGCGAGGGGTCATACGTGAAACGTGAAGCGTGATTATGGCATCGAGACATCTTGGAGCCACCGGGAAAGCTCCTCTGGCTTGAGCGGACCTTCCAAGAGAACTTGATTCAGATTTGCCCCATACTCGGGGCTGTCGTCTTTGAGAAAAGAACCGAAAGCTCCCTGGTCCGGGGCCATCCTAAGCAGCAGACAAACGATCTGCGTGAAAAGCCGAAGCCGATACGCTTCCATCTTCCACAGAGAATCCCCAATTATCTCTCCAGGAACCAACTTCATCCATTCCTCAAAATTCATACTCTCGCCTTTCATCCATCACGCCTCACGCCTCACGCCTCACGCCTCACGCCTCACGCATCACATTTCACTCATTCCTCAACGCGTCCACCGGGTTCATCCGCGCGGCGCGCCAGGCCGGGACGAAGCCCGACAACACCCCTGTTACGAGCGACACGAGCAGAGCCAGACCGACGACGGTCGGCGATAGTGCCACCGGCATGTACTGTTGCATCACGAGAGTCAGCGGCCACGCGATGCCGAGTCCGATGGCGCCGCCGATCAAACAAATCGCCGCCGCCTCGACCAGGAATTGCAGCAGAATAGTGCGGCGCTTGGCGCCGATGGCTTTGCGGAGGCCGATCTCGCGCGTCCGCTCCGCGACCGAAACGAACATAATATTCATGATGCCGATGCCGCCGACGAAGAGCGACAAGCCGGTGATAAACAAGCCGATACCGCCAATGATCGCAGTTATCTTATGCACCATCGCCAGGATCTGCTCCTGTTGGTTGATGGCGAAATCATCGGGGTCGGCCGGCGCCAGGCGTCGGATTCGACGCATCAAACTGTGCAATTCGTCTTTGGCGTTATCCAAATCCGCGACGTCCTTGATCTTGACCTCGATCATGTGTACGTCGCGGGTGTGCAAGAAAGCGGCCAGTAATTGCTGCAGTGGAATGATCGCCTGGTTGTCGAATTGGCCAAACATGTCACCCTGTTTCTCCAGCACCCCGATCACTTCGAAGGGCCGCTGGCCAATCATGATCCTCTTCCCGAGCGGAGATTCCCGTAGAAACAGATTCGTCGCAACGGTCGAGCCAATCACGCACACGGGCCGGCCACCCACGGCGTCCACCGCAGAAAGGAATCGCCCTTCGGCGATCGAAATGCCGCCGGTGAGCAGGAGTTGATCAGTCGAACCGACAATCCGGACGCCGTTGGCGCTGCGCTTCTCGTATTTGACCAGGCGCATATCGAAGGCGACCGGCACTACTGCGCGGGCCATTGTCAAATCTCGTTCCAGCGCGCCGGCCTGCTCGATCGTGAGCGGCTTCCGCTTCTGGATTTTGTGCCACTCCTCCTCGGTATTCGGGCCGGACCAATCCTCGCGCATCACATAGAGCACGTCGGCGCCGATGGAGGAAATGGCCTTGAGAAACGAGCCGTTCAAGCCCTCAATCGCCGTGCCCATCAAGGTGACCGTGACGATGCCAATCACGATTCCCAGCGTCGTCAGCACCGATCGCATGGTGTTGGCGCGAATCGCGCTCCACGAAATGGCCAGACCTTCCTTGAGCTCGGTTAACAGGTTCATCTGGAGGGTGACAGGACAGGCGGCACGTGCGTCGCTCTCATCGCTCACAGGCTCGCGACGACCGGTTCCTCCCCCTTCATCTCGCCACCTGCGTCTTGCTGCTCGTCGCTGGCGATCAGGCCGTCGCGAATGCGAAGAATGCGCCGCGCGTGTTTGGCGACATCTTCCTCGTGCGTCACCACAATAATGGTGTGGCCCTTCTTCGAGAGTTCCGCGAACAACGCCAGGATTTCCGCGCCGGTCTTGGTGTCAAGGTTTCCGGTCGGCTCATCCGCCAGCAGAATCGATGGGCGATTCACCAGGGCGCGAGCCACCGCGACGCGCTGGCGCTGACCGCCGGACAACTCATTGGGCCGGTGATGAATTCGATCTGCCAAGCCGACGTTGCTCAACGCTTCCAGCGCGACCCGCCGCCGTTCCTCGGCGGGCATGCCGGAGTAGATCAGGGGCAGTTCGACATTGCGCAGCGCGTCGGAGCGCGGCAGCAGGTTAAAGGTCTGGAAGATGAAACCGATTTCCTTGTTCCGAATCTCTGCCAGTTGGTTGTCATCCATCTGGCTCACTTGGACGCCGTTCAGCTCGTACTCGCCCCCTGTCGGCGTGTCCAGGCAACCAATCAGATTCATCAGCGTCGATTTGCCTGAACCCGACGGCCCCATGATCGCGACGTATTCACCTCGCTGAATCCCCAAAGACACTTCCCGCAACGCGTGGATCGTCTCCGCCCCCATCTGGTAACGACGCGATATCTTGTGGAGCCGGATCAGGGGCATGACTTACTCCTTTTGCTGGGGTGTCTGCTCTTTGCCACCGATCGCCGGACCCTTGCGAATCTTCATGCCATCTTCCAGTTCCCGTGTGATGGCCTTGAAGCTGCCCGAGACCACTTCCTGACCTTCGGTCAGGCCTTCGGTGATTTCCCAGTAATTGTCGTCGCTGATGCCGATCTTCACCGGCGCCATTTTCGCGTGGTCGCCTTCGAGCACAAAGGCCACTTCCACCTGCTTTACCGCTTCCTTCGACTTCTTGTCGGACCTGGCGACATTCGTTCCGTCGGTTGCAGAAGTATTTGTGCTAACTGCCACTGCATTGGTATCGGTCGCCGCCAGACTGGACTTCGACGCCGATGCGTTGGCACCTGTCTTCGGCGAATTGGTCTTGGGCGGGTCAGCCAACCCCGCGAGTTTGACGTCGCCCTTCTTCTCCTTTTCCTTTGGCGGCCGGGTGGTGACGCTGGCGAACGGCACGGTGAGCGCGTTGGTGCGGTAGCAGGTCTCGATTTCGGCGGTCACCGACATGCCGGGCCGGAAGGCTTCCTTTTCCTGAATGCGGATTCTGACCTCGAACTTGGTGGCTTCCTGGCTGGAACCCGAATTCATCTGCCCGGCGTCTTTGGACGAGTTGGCAATCTCCGTTACCGTGCCGTTAAACTTGCGTTTCTTGAAGGCATCCACTTCCAGCCGCGCCTTTTGCCCCGGCACTATCCGCACCACGTCGTTCTCGCCGATGTCCACCCGCGTCTCCATCTCGTTGAGGTCCGCGATGGTCATGATTTCCGTTCCAACATTCTGCACCGTCCCCAACACCCGCTCCCCCAGCCGGGAATTCAATTTGCTGATCGTGCCCGTCAACGGGGAGAAGATGGTTGTCTTTTCCAGCGAGTCCCTGACGCTGTCAACCTGGGCTTTCGCCATTTCGACTTGATGCACGGAGCTCTCGAGTTGCGCTTTGGCGACATCATTAGCCGCCTGCACCTCGTCGAATGCCGAATCCGATACGAGCTTGTTCCGAAACAAATCCTGATAGCGTTTGAACTCCGCTTCGGCCTTCCGCAGGTTGGCCGCCGCCGTCGCTTGACCGGCCAGAGAAGACTTGTAGCCCGCATCAGCCTGGTTTACCGCGGCGATGTAGAACGCGGGCTTGATCTTGACCAGCAAATCGCCCTTCTTTACCTCCTGCCCTTCCTTGACCGGCAACTCGATGATCTCGCCACTGACCTCCGCGCTGATCTTGACTTGCAGCACGGGCTGAATCCTGCCGTTCGCCACTACGATTTCTGTCACATTCCGCCGCGTGACTTTCTCAGTCTGAACCGTGATGACGATGTCCCGCTTCTTGAAAATGACCACCGCCGTCAAACCCAGCAGGGCCAGGATGATGGCGGCGAAGACCAAGACCTTTCTGCGCTTTTTAGATTTTGCCATTTCAGTTAGTTAATCTGACACGGTTAGAAGGGATTTGTTTCACAACAAAAGGCGCTGCGCGGCGGCGGATGATGGCACGCGCCTGTGCTCGCGAACGGTTTCATCCGCCAATCCGCTTGAAAACGGCCTTCGCCAGGAGTCCCAGGCCGACAAAGAAGCCGGTGTAGGCCGCCCAAATGCCAAACACCCACAAGGCGGCTTTGGTGAACGACGCGCCGCTGAGCCGGGCCAAACCGCTGGCGCGCACGGCCAGCACCCAGAACGTCATCACATTTACGATTGCCAGCAGTGCATGGGCGGTGTTCTGCGGATCGAAATCCTTTACCAGCAGCATCAGGCCGGGCGAAGCGTAGAGGCTACCCTTGCCCACGATCAGCAAGGTATTCACGATGGCTTCCAATACCTCGATCATGTTCGCCAAGCCGACCACTTCGACCGCTTTCATATAGGGAAAATCCCCTTTCAAAACCTTGGTGCCTACCAGCCAAACGATCAGCCCCCAAAAAAAGGGCGTGAGAAATGCACCCACTAGCGGAGCCAGAATAGCGGCAATCTTGGAACTGAGACCCGCCCACTTCTCTCCCATCGCGCGGGCCTGTTCCGCTTGCTGTTCACTCATGTGCGATGCCGCGACCTGCTTCTGGATAGCCTGGTCGGTTATTTCGCTCAACTGCCGCTTAATCGAGTCCTGGGAAAAGATCAACCAGGTCGCCATCCAACTTACGGCGATGAGAATCAGCGCCGGCGCCAGCCAGTTGGCTGTCGAGGCGCTCGCGGTCTTCATTTCCGCGAAGACATCACCCGGGGTGGCGAATACGTTCAGCAACCGGCCCCCCAGCGACATGGCCGGCACCTTCGGAGCTTCGAGTTGCGGCTCCTGTATTGGCTGAGGTTGTTCCATACGACAGAATCGGGTTTAATCGCGGCCCATCGGCCGTGGGTGAAGAATGGCAGAGCGCATCGAGGTTGTCCAGCCACTTTCCACCGTCACCAATTGTGTCTGAAGGCTTCCGGCTTCCGGAACATGACTTAGGACGAGGCTCGGAGCTCGTGGCGTGATTTTCACGCAGCTTGCGGGAAAACCACACTTGGTGGGGACCAAGCCAGGTCGAAATGCCCTGTTTCAGGCCCAAATCAGCTTGGCACTTTGTATGCTAAATGACCATTCAGAGCCTCCATCGAGGTTCGTAGTGTGAGATGCGAGATGCGAGAAACATGAACCGCGAAAGGTTCCGAGTTTATATGAGAACGCTGCTGCGGAAAATTCCGAGCGGGTTGTATTTTCAAGGGCCAGACCGATGGACGAGCAATCCGGTCGATGGTCTTAATTTTAAGTCGATCGATCGCGCGCTCCAGTTTATCGAGACCTGGGGTCTCAAGGACGTTGAGTTAGCTTTTGCCTTCAACGGTCCGAATTCCGTGACCCGAGTGCCCCTGGACAAGATTGCCTTCAGATATTCGGAAAAGTAAACCGCTCGCATCCCCGTCTGTTCGCTGCGAAGCGGCACGCTGGCACCTGCGAGAACCCGCGACATGACTGCCGGGCGACGCTGTCCACCAATTCCATCACGAACAGCATTCCGCTTCGCAGCCCGAGCACCGCGCATCGCTGTTTTCGGTTGGGTGCTTCTCGATTTCATTACGCCTGGCTTTCCCCACGCTTTACACGAGCTGTCCCATTCGGATGAACCCCATTCTACCTCCGACACTCAGCACTCGACAGTCGGCACTCGACGCTCGACACTCGGCAGATGGTTCGTTTGGATCAAGCACTGGTCGAGCGTGGGCTCTGCGAGAGTCGCGAAAAGGCCAAGCGCGCCGTCCTCGCCGGCCAGGTTCGCATCAATCAACAACTCGCGCGCAAGCCGAGCGACTCGGTCAAGCCGCAGGACCGGCTTGCGCTCGATGCGCCCGAGAAGTTTGTAAGTCGTGGCGGTCTGAAGCTCGAACACGCGCTCGAGCATTTTGGGCTCGACGTATCCGGTCAAACGGCGATTGACCTCGGCGCATCGACGGGCGGTTTCACCGATTGCCTGCTCCAGCGCGGTGCCGTCAAGGTCTTTGCGGTCGATGTCGGCCGGGGTCAGCTTGCCTGGAAACTGCGGCAGGATTCGCGGGTGGTGGTGATGGAAAAGACCAACGCCCGCGCGCTCACGCCGGCGAAGTTTCCGCCACCCTTCATCCCGGCAGATTTGGTGGTGATCGATTGCTCGTTTATTTCGCTGCGGAAAATTCTCCCGCCCGCCGTTGCATTGTTGCGTGCGTCCGGTAGAATCATTGCATTAATTAAACCGCAGTTTGAAGCCGGCAAGGCCGAGGCCGACCGGGGCGCGGGGGTGATTCGCGATCCGGCGATTCACCAGCGCGTGCAGCGCGAGATGCATGAGTTTGTGGCCGGCTTGCCGGCGCTCCGCTGGATTGGGGTCACCGAATCACCGGCCCCAGGGCCGGCGGGTAATAAGGAATTCCTGGTGCTGATTGAAAACGTTGGCTGACAGAATCAAACGGGTGGGAGTGATAGGGAACTCGGAAAAGGTTTCCTGCGCCGAGGCGGTGAAACGGGCAGCCCGCCTGGTCTCGGCGGCTGGTCGCACGCTCTACAGCGATGCCGCAACGGCTCGGCTGGCGAAGCTCAAGGGGGTCGTCTGCCCGGAGGCGGCCACCCTCGCGCGCGAGGTGGATTTGCTGCTGGTTTTCGGCGGGGACGGCACCATGCTCCGGGTGGCGCGCGAAATTGCCGGCTCACGCACGCCGATTCTGGGCATCAATATTGGCAGCCTCGGGTTCCTGACTGCGGTGCCTTGCGCCGATCTGGCGCACGCCCTGAAGCGCGTTTGGAACGGCGAGTTCAGCATTGAATCGCGCGTTTTGCTCCAGGCCACCGGCCGCTGCAATGGCATCCTCATCGATCAAACCGCGCTCAACGACGTTGTGATCAGCCGCGGCATCGCTTCCCGCCTGATCGAGCTGGACGTGCGCGTCGATGGCGACCCGCTGACGCGCTATCGTTGCGACGGTCTGATTGTCAGCTCGCCGACGGGTTCCACCGCTTACTCGCTGGCCGCCGGCGGCGCCGTGGTGTTCCCGACGGCCGAAGTGCTTGCGATCACTCCCATCTGCGCGCACACACTATCCAATCG